>Ga0209450_10000554_pt1 | contig 18954 bp, 13 predicted proteins | sample FrelakmetLWP11LW_FD_187149 | JGI IMG/M metagenome (GOLD analysis project Ga0209450, IMG submission 187149) | Freshwater lake sediment microbial communities from the University of Notre Dame, USA, for methane emissions studies - LWP11 LW (SPAdes)... | ecosystem: Environmental > Aquatic >...
TAAGTCCCCCGGTGATGCCTGCCTGCTCGGCAGTAAAGCCCCTGGGACTAAGGATATTTTCAATCCACGTGGTAACGGAATTGAACACCCCCAGCCCTACAAAGAAAATTACCATTAGCCACAGAAAATCCCTGTTCCTGAAAAGCAGCTTCATCCCGTCGACAGCCAGGGCCCGTTCCTCCTGCTCCGGCAGACAGGGCGCCGTGAGCGGCCGCTCCCTTGCGAATATGAAAAAGACAAAACCTATCACCAGGGAGGCAATCCCGTATATGTAAAGCATCCCGTTTATCCCGTGACCGTTAACCAGGAAAGGTGTCAGGCTGATCCCTGTCAGAATGCCGAAATACATTGCCAGGGTGCCCAGTCCTGAGGCCGTTGCTCTCTCTTTTATCGGAAACCATCTTGCCGCAACCTTGGTGATTGAATTCAGAAGAAACGGCTGACCTGCGGCAATCCCTACCTGTGCCAGTAAAAGCAAACTGTAATTATCCGATGCCAGCCCCCGCATCATACCGAAGATTCCGGTAAGCACCACACCAGTCCCCACACCGACGCGGATTCCGTAAGTATCGATAATCCATGATGCAGGAACAGACACAACCAGGTAAACGATCATGAAACACATCGATAGTATCCCGATCTTAAGGTCGGAGACACCATAAAATCCTGCTGCATCAATTGTTATGGGAGCAAAAGTGATCCACATTATCTGATTGATGATTATGGCCAGCATGTACACGCTCAGCATGACCCAGCGGTAGCCGTAAACCCTGAATTCCGATTCCTGCATATTAACTGTTTTCTTTCGCGGTGGGTGGTTCTCCCTCCTGATAATTTAAATAGGGCAGTAAAAGTAACTTTTCGGCAATACCAAAAGTGATTTAATGGCAAATATTTGTCTGATCCTAACAATCAGGTCATATTGTTGTTACTTTGTTCAGGAAATCAATAGTGAAAGTTATGCAACAGGGATTGAAAGTCATAATCACCGGCGCAACCGGTATGGTCGGGGAAGGGGTACTGCTTGTCTGCCTTGAGAACCCCGCCATCAGCAACGTGCTCATCATAAACAGAAAACCGCTCGGCATCACTCACCCGAAACTGAAGGAGATCATTCATGAGGATTTCCATGACCTCTCACCGGTAGCGGAACAGCTGGCAGGATATGATGCATGTTTCTTCTGTCTCGGTGTATCGTCTGTAGGGATGAAGATGGACAAGTACCGGAAAGTGACCTACGACCTCACCATGCACTTCGGCGAGACCGTAAGCAGGCTTAACCGTGATTTGGTTTTCATCTACGTTGCCGGAGCAGGAACCGACGGTACGGAACAGGGCAAGATTGAATGGGCCCGTATCAAGGGAAAGACCGAAAACGACCTGAGGAAGATGCCGTTCAAAAGAGTATACGGTTACCGGCCGGGATTCATCAAACCTGTGAAAGGACAGAAGAAGGCGCACTCCTTCTACAACTATATCAACTGGTTCTTCCCGATCGGTAAAAAAATGAGTCCTGACTATTTCAATACGATGGAGGAGCTTGCCCTGTCAATGATATATCTTGTCGGGAATGAGTATCCCAAAGATACCATCTACGGAAAAGATATCGCTCTTCTGGCAAGCATGTAGGGAAATGCAATGGCACGTTCCGGTAAACAAATCAACATCTGCCCATGAACACGGTAAGGAGATGCTGCGGCATGCCTCCTCCGTATAAAAGATCATATCATGTATTATATTCTCTTCTATAAAACGGTTGAAAACTATGTTGAACTCCGTGCTCCTTTCCGCCCTGATCATCTAGGGCTGGTCGAAGAGTTTCATTCTGACGGACGGCTGGTGATGGCCGGGGCATTGGCCGATCCGGCCGACGGCGCAGTGCTGATCTTCAGTGGTGACACCCCGCAGGCTGCCCATGACTTTGTCAGCCGCGATCCCTATGTGAAGAACGGACTCATAACCGAATGGTCTGTCAGGCCGTGGAATGTCGTTACAGGATAAGCCTTATTCCAGGATCTGAAATTATCCGGATATTTAATAACCTTGGTATCTTCAATATTTTGAAGCTCCCCAAGCATCATCTGGTCATTCCTTTACGTCTTTCCGGTTGTAACCATATGCTCAGCAAGCATCTGTATTGCATTTAAACAATTTGTCCGGTACCTTTGATAAAACACATCCCCGGTAATTAATGTTACCCGTCATGCCTACCCTAAAATAACCATCGATATGAAAAGCATCAACTTCGTTTCCGGCAGAGCCGTGAACATCTTAAGGATTACATGCCTGCTGGTTTTTCTGGCACCGTCGCTCATGGCCGGCGCACAGGGTCCCTTCATGCAATACCCTGATATCCAGGGGAACACCATCGTATTCACCAGCGGCGGTGATCTCTGGAAAGCCCCCTCAGAAGGCGGTACAGCCACTCGCCTCACATTCAGTGACGGCCGTGAGTCATACCCGGAAATATCACCCGACGGCAGCCTGATCGCCTTCACCGGAGAATATGACGGCAATGCCGATGTCTATCTGATGAACATCAACGGAGGCGACATCACCAGGCTCACCTTCCACCCTGGAATGGATGAGGTCATCGGCTGGAACAGCACGAAAAACAAGATCATGTTCTCATCCGGCAGGCTCAGTCCGTCGCGCTATGTGAAGATGTTTCTCATCTCGCCCGATGGCACCGGCCTCGAGGAGATGATCATGTATGACGCCGCCCGCGGAAGCTTCTCACCCGACGGCAGTAAGATAGCCTATAACAAGGACTCGCAGGACAATGCAACCTGGAAACGATACAAGGGAGGCCGGGCACAGGAGGTTTATATCTATGACCTGAAAACCAATGAGGAAACCAACATCAGCAACTATAACGGATCGGACAGGTGGCCGATGTGGATCGGAAACAAGATATATTTCAGCTCTGACCGCGACAGGGTGCTAAATATCTGGTCATACGACCCTGGGAACGGTAAAATTGAGCAGGTTACACGGCACAAGGAATACGATGTGAGACACCCTGACTTCGGTGGAGACCAGATAGTCTATGAACTGGGTGGTGATATCTGGAAACTCGATCTGGTATCGGGTGTCTCTGCCAGGGTTCCGGTCCAGATCCTTAATGACATGGAGGAGACCCGCCCGTTCATGAAAGATGTAAGCAGCAATATCACCCGTGCCGATATCTCTCCCTCAGGAAACAGGGCACTTATTGTTGCAAGAGGTGAGATATTCACCCTTCCCGCAAAGGAGGGGCCCGCGAGGAACCTGACAAATTCATCCGGCGCCAGGGACAAAGATGCCGTCTGGTCACCCGACGGAAAATGGATCGCTTACTTTTCCGATAAAACAGGGGAATACGAGCTGTATATAGTCAATCCCAACGGTAAGGAGGAGCCCGTGAAGCTTACTTCCCACAAGGATGGTTACCGTCATACCCTTAAATGGTCTCCCGACAGCAAAAAAATAGCATGGACCGATCAGACCCTGACGCTTTACTTCATTGATGTTGCAACAAAGGCAATTACGAAGGTCGACAGGGAAGAATATGAGAATGTCGATGTCTCCCTTGACATTAAATCGATCTATGACTACTCCTGGTCGCCCGACAGCCGCTTTATTACATATTCGAAGATGAATGAGGCATACATGTACCAGCTGTACGTATACAGTCTTGAAAACAAGACAATTAACTGCCTCAGCAACGGGCTGTTTCACGATTCCAATCCGGTATTTACAAAAGACGGCGAGCATCTGATGTTCCTTTCAAACCGCAGGTTCGAACCAACCTACTGCGACCTGGAGTGGGAGATGGTCTACCGGAAGATAGCCGGAATATATGCAATTACCCTTAAGAAAGAGGGCAAATCGATCCTTCCATTTAAAAGTGATGAGGAAAAACCCGCTGTAGCGGCCCCTAAAAGCGAGGCGCCGGTGTCAGTCCGCATAGATCTTGATGGTATAACTGCCCGTACAGAGGCCCTGCCTCTCCCCAAAGGCAACTACCGCAACCTCTCGGTGACCGGGACCTCACTCTTCTATCTTAACGGCGACGATGGCAACTTCAACCGCTTCGAGGTGGCCGGGCACGGACCGATGACGCTCTTCTCCTGGTCGTTCTCCACTCAGAAGGAGACATCACTTTCAGAAGGGATTGATGATTACAGGCTTTCATCCGAAGGTGGAACCATTATCTTCACAAAAAGCGGAGCTGTCTCAATGCTCCCCTCTGCAGGAGGAACTCCCGCAGCGCTGAAGGTCACGGACCTTAAGGTATGGTATGATCCCGTCAGTGAGTGGAGACAGATCTTCAACGAGGCATGGCGCATGGAGCGCGACTACTACTACGAGCCCGGGATGCATGGGCAGGACTGGAACTTCATGAAAGAGAAGTATGGCAAGCTGGTTGACAGGGCCTCATGCCGCCAAGACCTGACATTCATCATTGGTGAGATGATCGCAGAGCTTAACACTTCACACACCTACGTGTACGGCGGAGACAGTAAACGACGCGCCGAACCGGTTAACATAGGGATGCTTGGTGCTGACTACAGCATAGACAAACAGACTAACCTCTACCGCTTCACCAAGATTTACAGGGAGAAGGACTGGTCGCGCGAGGCATGGCCTCCGCTGGCAAAACCAGGTGTCAATATTCTTGAGGGTGAATACCTCCTTAAGGTCAATAACACGGATGTTAAGGCCGATAAGGAGATTTACAGCTATTTCGTTGGGCTGGCCGGTAAGCAGGTCACCCTTACCGTTAACTCGAAACCGATCCTGGCAGGCGCGCGCGAAGTTACCGTTGTACCGTCAGGAAGTGAAAACACCTTCCGCTACATGGACTGGCTGGAGTCGAACCGCATGGCAGTTGATAAGGCCTCAGGAGGAAAGATCGGATACATTTACCTGCCTGACACATGGAACGGTTCGGCAACCGACTTCCCGAGATATTTCTATTCCCAGACGAAGAAAGAGGGACTGATAATCGACGGCCGTTTCAACGGAGGAGGGCTTGACCCTGAGATCTTCCTGCAGCGCCTGCAGAAGAAGCCTCACGCCTTCTGGACACGCCGGCAGTCGGCAGACCAGCCTATACCCCATCTTGCCGTTGATGCACATATGGCCTTGATTACCAACAGGTATGCCGGTTCAGGAGGCGATGAGCTCCCGTATGAGTTCCGCTGGTTCGGCATGGGCCCGATAATCGGTACACGCACCTGGGGCGGCCTTGTGGGAGTGTCGATGTTCATTGAGCTGATCGACGGCGGAACAATCACCGCACCCGATTACCGCATATATAATGAAAAGGGAGAGTGGGTGGTTGAGAACGAGGGCGTGACCCCCGACATAATCGTCGACATAGACTCAAGGAAATATGCCGATGGGTATGACACGCAACTGATGAAGGCAGTAGAAGTGGTAATGAACAAGATTGAGGAGAAACCCCGTCAATGGCAAAAGCACGAGGTATTTCCCATTGATAAATAAGAGGTTTCTGTTAGAAAGTCTAGGAAGCTGCCAGGTAGAATCCGAATGATTTCTGTCCGAATCCGACATCAACGGCCAGATTGGTACGCGAGTACTTGTCTACCATAATATGCAGACCCGCTCCTTAACACGGTTTGATCGATTCAAACAGATTAAGGTGCAGAGTCGAGTTGTCGGCGGTGGTGGCATTCATGAACAGGACACCGCCCAGGATCCCACCGCATTTAGAGATGGGGAAGCGGTATTGGTTACCCTGGTTATTTTCAGCCTCCATGATTTACTTACACCTGAAGGTCATTCACTGAAAACACTGATTTTACCGGGGTCGATATTAATTCTCACACTTTCACTCTTCCTGATGCGTAGGAAAGAAAAAGAGTGAGATCGCAAGATAATCAGGCAGATGCAGGGTGTGGCCGGAAGCAATTGTATTATCTTCCAGCCATTCCTGTTACTTGTTACCTGTTAGCCGCCTCCATCAGTTGTTTTCCCGTCTGGTTTTCAGGAAATTTCTCAGCCAGTTGCCTTGCATAGGGCAGGGCTTTGGCATTTTTTTGATGCTCAAGATAAAAGGTGGTGAGGGCATACAGAAAGTCATAATTGCCAGGGTCCCGGCTCAGCGCCTTAAGCAGGTTTTCCTCAGCTGCTGCCCTGTTTCCCAGGGAATTCTCCAGCAACCCCAGGTTATAGAGTATCCTGGGCTGTTGCGGTAACATCTCTGCTGCCTCCAGGAAGAACTTCCTGCTTTCTTCATACCTGCCCGCCTCGGCTAACAGCAGTGCGAGGGAGTAGTTTATCTCTGCTATCTCAGGATTTTCAGTCAGCACCTCACGCAGCAGTTTCTCAGCTTCAGCATTCTTCCCCTGCTGAGTGTATACCATGGCAAGGTTGACCTTCGCCATAAAGAAGAGGCCGTCCGTCTTCAGCGCCTCCTGGTACGACTGAACCGCCTTGTCCAGCTCTCCGGCATTGGCATACATGATCCCGAGGTTAAACCGACCCCCGGGGAAATCGGAATTATAGAGGTGAATATTCCTGTACTCTTCCAGTGCAGCTTTCCTCGCCTTCCTCGCGGGTACACTCAGCTGGTTCTCAGGCACCTCTGAGAGCCTAATTCCGGCTTCAGCGCGTATGGCCCTGACGGGATCGTTCAGCAGGGGCATCATCATCCTTTCATAAGACACAGCATCGGTAGGGTTATAGCTCATGATAGCCGTGTGCCTTACCAGTGAGGCAGGGTCACTGAGCGCACTCTCTACCCCCATATTGCTTTCTGCAGTATTTAAATTGCCAAGGAAATGTACCGCAGTAGCCCTTACCATAAGCGGGAACAATTCATTGCCGGCATAAAGGATGAGATCAGGTATCACACTCCTGTCTCCCTGATGCGCTGCTGCAAATGTCTCGCCGTAATGGGGGCGCGTTTTCTCTCCGTACCACTGCTTCATATATTTCTGCGACCAGGCTGTCGTTTTTCCCTTGTGACAGTCGTTGCAGGCATTGGGCGTACCGATGCTCATCGTCAGGGCAGGACTTGGTATCCTGAAACTGTGATCGCGCCTGTAATCGGTTCCCATATAGTACCTGCCCACCATGTGGCAGTTGACGCACTGGGCTCCTGAACCCTCTACATACTCAGGCTCTCCGCGGTTTATAAGGCGATTTTCACCCGTCCCCGGATCAGGTTTGTGAAAATGATGACGCGGCGTATCATATATGTCCGGACGATGGCACTGAAGGCAGAGCTGGTTATCTGGTTCCTTTGTCTTTACTGAATGTGAGTCGTGGCAGTCACTGCATTTGATCTCCTCCTCGAACATCCTGCTCTGGGTGAACGAACCATACTCGTAATCCTCGTCGAGTATCTGCCCGTCGGCATGATAAATCGGCTGAGTGATCAGCTGGGGGATCATATAGTTCAGCAGGTCGCTGTTATCGTTTTCGTAATCGCCCATTATCGACCTGCGTGAGTGGCAACGGGCACATACATCGAGTAATTCTTTGTTATTCAGATCCCTGGTCCTGACAATGAGCCCTGTGTTCACATCAGTTGGCCTCGATCCCTCGGGCAGGTTCGCCCAGGTGATATGGTCGAATGCAGGCCCGTGACATGCTTCGCAGCTGACATCGATCTCCGACCAGGTGGTGTTGAAGGTTCTGGTTTCAGGATCGTAATTCTTCTTCAGGTTCGTGGAGTGACAGTCGGCGCACATTCCGTTCCAGTTCTGAGCCTGATTGGTCCAGTAAAGCCAGTTGTCGGGCCTGACATCCTGCCCTGCGTAAACGGTATCGCCAAGATGAAACCATTTGCCGCGTTCCGTATCCCAGGCTATGGGAAGACACTGCATCCGCCCTCCCTCAAAAGGCACCAGGTACTGCTGCAGGGGAGTGTAACCGAAGGTGTGGGTGACCTGGAAATCTTCGAACGCACCTGTGGGGCCCTCCGTATTGATATAAAACCTGCCATCCTTTTTGAACATCCGGTGAGTCTTGCCCCTGTGCCTGAACTCATGGTTGTTGAAGTCACCCAGAACGGTGGTGTCATTGGCAACATCCATCGCAAGGTCGTGATGCGAACCGAGCCACAGGTCGTTCTCCTTCTTATGACATTCAACGCAGCTGTTTCTCCCCACAAACTGAGCTCCTTCTTCTGCCTTCGCTTTTGATTTGTCCAGAGCCATACGGGCGATGTATACCGGAAACGCCGCCACAAAAATGACTGTTGCCGTGAACCCTGCGACCTTCCAGGATCTCATACTATCGCTTCCTTCATTAAATGGCATAAGTCAACTGGCTTGTTTCGAATTTTCTGCGTTTTGCTTTCTGGCTGAGATCCACCTTCACCTTCCCTTCTTCAAGAATAACCGGATAATAATCAAGCGGTCTGGGGGCAGGAGAGCTTAATACCACCCCGTACCTGTCAAATGCCGAAGAATGGCACGGACAGTCAAACTGTTTTCTCGTTTCATCCCAGAGAACCGAACATCCGAGATGAGGACAGATCAGTGACAGGGCCAGGAAACCGCCCTTACTGTCGCGTAGAATATAAAGCTTATTGATCCTGTCAGGTGTAACGGTACCAGGGAGGAAATCCTCAATATTGCCAATAATCCGGATCGTTGAGCCGGGATTGCTCTTCTTCAGCTCTTTTGAGGGTTTGAGGAGGCTTATGAAGAAAAACACAAACTCAGCGGCGGCCACAACACCCAGTATCTTCCAGGCCTTTTTAAGGAAATCCCTCCTACCCTTTTCACTGGTCGCGTCATTGCTTTCTACTGTCTTCTTCACCTTCCGGAAATTCTTTTTTGGGTCACACCTTCCACGGCCACATGAGGTTCATTCCTTCTCCCCTGAAAAATATCCCGGTAAGGGTCAGAACGGTGTACGACACTATCATTAGAATAATGACCGACTGAATAATCTCAGACCTGTTCAGTGAGAGCTTCTTCTGTATCTGTTTCAGGAAGAACCAGAGCGTCACGGAAAGTATCGCAAAGGGGATGAACCCTTTGGTCACCAGTGACGGAACAAACGGGAGAAGCAGTTCGGGATCAGGCAGCAGTTCGCTTAAGCCGATGAAAAGAACCGTTAAGAAAATTCCCGATGCCAGTGCCAGTTTTGCTGACCTTTTACCCTTATCTGACAAAAACCATATTCCCTGGTTTCTGTCTTCCAGCTTAATGTAAGGCAACCAGCATGCAGCGGCCAGAACGGTAACCGGGAAGCCCACTATCGCAAAGAATGGATGGAAGTGTATCAGAAGCTCCTGCAGGCCCATGAAGTACCATGGAGCCTTGGCGGGGTTAGGACTGAATGACGGGTTGGCTCTCTCACGGAGAGGTGCGTCGAGGAGGCTGCTGAGAAGAGAGAGAGAGGCAAGGAGTACCATTGCAACGACAAACTCCCGGTTTAGGAGGTGAGGGTCTGTGTCAACCATGGGACTATCCCTGTCTTTCTCGGCCACAATTACACCGCCTGCCTTGCGAATCCTCCAGAAGTGATAACCCATAATTATTATCATCAGCAGGGGTAGCACGCCCGTATGAAGGTTAAAGAAATTGGTTAGTGTCGGCTGTCCCACCTCCTTGCCTCCCAGGAGGGTTTCGCGGATGAATTCCCCGGCGATGGGCACGTAAGTGAGGAGACTGGTGCTTACCGTTACAGCCCAGTACGAGAGCTGGTCCCAGGGCAACAGATACCCGGTAAAATTCGAAAGGACAACCAGTATCAGAAGAACCAGGCCGAAAATCCATGATGCATGCCGGGGTTTGCGATATGCTCCGGTGAAGATAACGCGGAGCATGTGCAGGAAGGCTATCCATACCAGTGCTATGGCGCTCCAGTGGTGGATGTTGCGCAGCACCCTGCCAAAGAACAGGCTTTCCTGAAGGTTCAGTATTGAATTATAGGCATTTTCAGGTGAGGGTTCATAGTGAAATTTCAGCAGTAGCCCTGTGACAACCTGCAACACTACCAGCAGCGCTGCCATACCTCCGAGCCCGAAGGTGAGGTTAAAGCGCAGCGCGGACTTCCTTACCTTTCGTGGATGAAGGTGGAGTATCAGGCTAAAGGGATTTGCGATTTGTTTTTCCGTGGTGAGATTTTGCTCCATCGTCTTTTCCGGCAGGGTGCCATCAAAGCAAAGATAATTTTTTCAACCATTAAAAAATTAGCACGTAGGTTCAAATACTGCAGAACCGTGATAATGGATTATCCCATGACACCTGGTGATTCAAGTATTGTAGACTAAGGTAATGGATAATCCCATAGCGCTTCAAGCATTGTAGATCAGCGGTCATCCTTAATTTCTGCGTCACCAACCTCAAAGGATATTGTATAGGCGGATTTTTTATATCTTTGCCATCCCGGGACGTTAGCTCAGTCGGTTTAGAGCGCTTGCTTCACACGCAAGAGGTCACTGGTTCGAATCCAGTACGTCCCACAGGCGATTAGAAAAGTCCCTGTTATCAGACTTTATTGTTTATGTGCTCAGACGGTTTAGTCCACCGGCTGGCGGATCACACTCAAGAGGTCACTGGTTCGAATCCAGTACGTCCCACAATAAAATAATAAAGGAGCAAGACTTGTCTGATAATATTTTACTAATATTGTTAAATACTGTAAATTTAATTTAGGATTATTAAGGTGGAACTGCAAAATGAAACCGGGATTACTAACCAAATGAGTAAGGTTTAGCAGGGACGAGGCAGAGACCAGAGGATTAGTTGCAGCTATAAACACCTATGATTATCATTTGATTCATCAGATTTGTTTCCAATTATAATTAACCTAAACATCCCCAATTATGAAAAGGTACGGTATTTTATCATTGGTATTAGTAGCAATTCTATTTGAAGGTTGCGCAAAAGTTTATTACACCCCGGACTCAAAGAGTCTTGCATAATCACATCAGGTAATTGCTATTGCCCCACCAAAGGTCTCAATTGCTGCATCCAAAAACGTCTCGGCAGAAGCTATGATTGAACAGCAAAAACCAGAATCCATCAATTTCCAAAGAGAAATGTATTCCTGGCTCTTGAAAAGAAAGATGCAGGGAAAGATACTCGTGGAAATTCAGGATGTGGACGTTACCAACGCAAAACTTAGTGAAACAGGCCTTACTAATATTCAGGCAATAACACCTGTGGAAATGTGTAAAATTCTTGGCGTTGATGGTGTTATGACTTCAAACTATGCGCTTAGTAAGCCAATGTCACAGGGGGCGGCGGTTGCAATGTATCTTTTCGTTGGTTTTGCAGGGGCGACTGCTTCCACGACGGTGTATCTTTCAGTTCATGACCTCAAAACCAACAAGATGATATTTAATTTTAATCATAAGGTCGGATCAACTTTTGGCTCGGCAGCCAGTTTGGTTGATGAACTGATGAGACAAGCGAGTAAAAAACTACCTTATGTAATCACACAATAAACATTAATATCAAACCTGAGTGGATCCGGCTTTGTATTCGCTCATCGGATCCACACTGGTACTGCCCGTCGGAAAACGCAATTCCGTCTAGTTTGCCTTCAGTACAGGAGCAATAATACGCAGCGGAGTCGACTTCACAACTGTTTCCGTCGGATGGCAAACCATGTTTCTGGGGAAGCAGGGAAAGAGCGTTCAATAGCCTGCTTTCACTCTAAACGCTTTCCTGTATGACTTTCTTCACTCCCCGGAAAATGCTTATCTTGGTTGAAAGATAGGGAATGACCTTCCCCTGCGATATCGATGAAACTCCTTATCATAAACGGCACCATCATTGGCAGCTCCGATACCACTGCCGCAGATGTGCTGATTCAGGACGGACTGATTACCCGTACAGAACCCGGTATTTCTGAGGGTGGCGCTGACAGGATTATCGACGCCCGCGGCATGTTTATTTTGCCCGGTGGCGTCGACCCTCATGTGCACATGCATCTGCCTGCCGCCGGGGGATTTTCTTCAGATGACTTTTTCACCGGCAGCCGCGCAGCGCTCTATGGGGGGACGACCACCATCATTGATTTTGTAACACCTTCAAGAGGAGAATCTCTTACCAAAGCTCTGGAGAAAAGAAAATCGGAAGCGGGAAACTCCCTGGCTGACTATGCATTCCATGTTAGTCCTGTTGAATGGAGAGACAGCACCGGTGAGGAGATCAGGGAATGCATAAAAATGGGAGCGACTTCATTCAAGGTTTACATGGCCTATAAGAAAACGGTAGGATTGAATGATGAAGATCTCTTCAAAGTTTTGTCTGCAGTCGGGAAAGCCGGCGGCATAGTCACCGTTCACTGCGAGGAGGGAGACGAAATTGAAAACCTGCGCGACCGGTACTACAGAAGCAATCATACCTCTCCACTCTATCATGCGCTTTCCAGGCCGGCAAACCTCGAAGCAGCAGCCGTGAAAAAAGCTATTGATCTGGCCGCAAAGGCAGGCTGCCCGCTTTACATAGTTCATGTTTCATCGGCGGAATCATTGAAATTCATCAGGGAAGCCCATGCGAGAAAACAACCGGTCCACGCGGAAACCTGCCCCCAATACCTTCTCCTTGACAACACAAAATATACCGGTACATTTGAGCAGACTGCACCGTTCGTGATTAGTCCGCCATTGAGAACCCCCGGAGACAATGACGCTCTATGGGATGCTATCACTGATGGGACCATCAGTACCCTGGGCACCGATCATTGCCCTTTCACAATGGATCAGAAAAGGGCAGGAATTAATGACTTCCGGATGATACCCGGAGGTGCCGGAGGAGTCGAACACCGCCTTAATTTACTGCATACGCACGGTTTATTAACCAAACGGTTAAATATTAACCAGATGGTCAATTTGTTCTCTGCTGAGCCTGCAGGAATTTTCGGTTTGTTTCCCCGGAAAGGTGTTATAAGGATTGGATCAGACGCTGACCTGGTTATATGGAACCCGAAACATGACAGCGTGATTTCAGCAAACACACATCACATGCATAGTGACATCAACATCTACGAAGGAATGACCGTAAGGGGCAGTCCGGAATATGTCATTAAGGGCGGTGATGTGGTGATTGAAAACGGGATACTGGTACCAGGTGCCAGGCCGGGCAATTATCTGTTCCGTAATATTGGTTAGACTGTGTCTGACAAATACCTGCTCCATAATTATGAATAGATTACTCACGGCATCTAGCTGTCCCGAACCCTCGTAAAGATATCAGCAGAGTCAGAAATATATCCCTTGCATTTTGTCAGATTACTCCCACGCGCCTGCGGTTCCGATGCATTATCTCCGTCAGCACCTCACCCGGGTTATCAAACCTGTTCGTAAGCATCATGGCAGCTATGATATAGGGTTTGAATCCTGCCTCCCTGTATGTCTCTATCCTGTAACGTTCAAACGCGGGAGCGCTCACCTCTCCCCTTTCACATGAAACGCCGCTGATGTCTGCCGGCAGGCAGTGCATATAGAGGGCTTTGCCGTTCTTAGTCAGCTTCAGTTTGGCATCATCAAATTCCCAGTCCCTGAACTTCGCGTTATTGGCAAGACAAACCTGCTCGAGCTCTTTCAGACCAGTCCTGTCGGCTTTCTGAAGCAGCTCCGTCCTCTGTTGCATGATATGAAACGGCGCCCAGCTCTTGGGATAGACGATATCGGCATCACGCATAGCATCCTCCATTGAGTGGCTGATACGGAACGAACCCCCGGCGGTTCGGGAATTCTTATCCGCCAGTTCAACTATCTCAGGAATAAGATTGTACCCCTCCGGATATGCCAGCTCAATATGCATTCCATATCGCGACATCAGCGCAATTATTCCCTGCGGCACCGACATAGGCTTACCATAACTGGGAGAGTAGGCCCAGCTCATAACCAGCTTCTTCCCCCTGAGGTTCTCAAGGGAGCCATACACATTTTGCAGATGCATCAGGTCAGCCATCGACTGTGTCGGATGGTCAATGTCGCACTGAAGATTGACGATACCCGGCCTCACCGGCAGTACTCCCTTTTCAAATCCCTCGTCGAGTGCCAGGCCTACCTCACGCATGTATTTATTTCCCTCGCCCAGGAAGATATCGTCACGTATGCCTATAACATCGGACATGAATGAGATCATGTTCGCCGTCTCGCGCACCGTCTCACCGTGGGCTATCTGCGACTTCTCCTCGTCGAGGTCCTGCACTGCCATTCCCAGCAGATTAGCCGCCGAAGCAAAAGAGAAGCGGGTACGGGTGGAGTTGTCACGGAAGTTCGAAATCGCCAGTCCCGAATCAAATACCCTTGGCGAGATGTTGGCCGACCTCATCTCCTTAAGCACTGCTGCCACCTCGAGAACAGTTTTCAGGTCTTCGTCGCTCTTCTCCCAGGTAAGCAGAAAATCCTTCCCTGATAACCCGGGTTTCAGCCGCTTTATCGCCTCAATTTTCTCTTCAATAATCCCGGTTCGCTTGTCCATGTTCATAGATCAAAATTTACACCTGAGTATTAAAAGCTATCCTGCAAAGTCAAAAACAAAGGCTGCATAGAATGCGGAGGCAGCCACAAGATCACTTACCGGTACCTTTTCATCCGGTGCATGTGCCAGCACCTCATTTCCCGGACCGAAACCGATTGTCGGTATGCCGTAAGTCCCGCAGGTCATGATACCGTTTGTCGAGAAGGTCCATTTGTCAACCACGGGCCTCCTGCCAAAGAGGCCTGTGAACGCCTTTATCCCCGTCTGAACTGCCTCATGGCCTTCATCCACCTTCCAAGTCGGATAGTACCTGTCCATCCCGTATTCCAGTCCCGTATAAGCCTTTTCCAGGTAGGTAAGCAGTTCAACCTTTGCATTCATTCCATGTATGAGCGCCTCAATCTCCTTCACCGCACTCTCACTGGTCTCTCCCGATGTCAGTCGCCTGTCGAGGTGTATCCGGGCATAGTCTGAGACAGCGCAGAGCGAAGGGCTCTGTGAGATTATCTCAGTGACCGTTATGCTTCCCTTGCCCAGGAAGTCGTCAGGGGTAAGCCTCTCGTTCAGCTTCTCAATCTCCAGTGCCACCCTGGAGGCCATATATATGGCGTTCATACCGCGTTCCGGGGCGGAGCCGTGCGATGACCTTCCGTAGAAATGGACCTGCATCTCCATCCTGCCTCTCTGTCCGCGGTAAAGACCCAGGTTGGTGGGCTCGGTGATGACAACCAGGTCGGGCCTGATCTTATCCTCCTCGATGATATACTTCCAGCACAGTCCGTCACAGTCCTCCTCCATCACGCTGCCGGTGAAATAGACGGTAATATCCTTATCAAATCCAAGCTCCTTCAGTATGCGTCCGGCGGTGACAAAAGAAGCCGGTCCGCCTTTCTGATCCACCGAGCCGCGGCCGTGCACAAACCCTTCGCGTATCTCACCTCCCAGCGGATCAAAGCTCCAGTTGCGCGAGGCGCCAAGGTCAACGGTATCCATGTGGCCGTCAATGGCCAGGATCCTCTTCCCGCTGCCTATCCTGCCTATTACGTTCCCCATGCCATCTATGAAGACCTCATCAAATCCTGCCTCCTCCATCTGGCGTTTCAGCTCAAGCTGCACATCCTTTTCCTTTGCCGTTAAAGATTTGATCTTTACAAGCTTGGAGAGATTGCTAGCGGTATAATCCCTGTATTTCTCTGAGAGTTCGTTGATTTTCTGATAGATATTTTCCATAATACCGGTTTATGATGGAAATCAAAGTTATAATAAATCGCGATTGAATTATATTTGTGTGTGGTAACATTCATCCTTAATAATGAGCAGATCAGCACCGGCAAGCCTGCAGGATCATCACTGCTTGATTTCATAAGGTATGACATGGGCCTTACCGGCACCAAAACAGGGTGCCGTGAGGGCGACTGCGGGGCATGCACTGTGCTTGTCGGCACTACCGACGGCAGCAGGGTCACCTACAAGAGCGCCGTCTCATGCCTGATGCCGCTGGGTAATGCCCACGGAAAACATATCGTGACCATAGAAGGTATCAATACCGGCCATCTGTCGCACATCCAGAATGCCATGGTTGACAATGGGGCCATTCAGTGCGGCTTCTGCACTCCGGGGATAGTCATGTCATTTGTGGCAGAAAGCCTCTCCGGGGGAAAGACCACCAGGGAATCCGCCATAGCCTCGGTAAGCGGGAACATCTGCCGCTGCACCGGATACAAGTCAATCGAGAGGGCGGCGGATGATATTACGGCAGCCCTTGCGAACAGGAATTCAGACGATCCGGTAAAATGGCTGGTGGAACAGCATCAGCTTCCAGGATACTTCCTTACAATACCGGAACGCCTTGCGGCAATCCCGGAGCAGACTGAGGCAGTTCCGGAGCGGATTGAGGCAATCCCTGATCAGACCGAGGCACATAAAGAGCGGATTGAAGCAACAACTGATAGCTTGCCAACAATTTCAGGGTCTCCTGCGGCTGCAGAAAAGGGGGTCAGGATTGCCGGGGGCACCGACCTGATGGTTCAGAAGGGTGATGCCCTTGCGGAATCGGATATTGTCACCTTCAGCAACAGGAAAGAGCTGAAAGGGATTGAAGTACGGGATGGCAGTTGCATTATAGGGGCATCCGTGACGATCAGCGAAGCAGGACAATCGGAGGTAATAAACAAATATATTCCTGAGATCACTTCCATCATCCGGCTCATCGCCTCCGAGCCAGTCAGGAACATGGCCACTATAGCGGGAAACATTGTCAACGCCTCTCCCATTGGAGATATGTCAGTCATGATGCTGGCCCTGAATGCAGATGTGACCATTGAGGGACCGGGAAAGAGCCGGACACTACCCCTGCGAAAACTGTTCCTCGGATACAAGAAGCTCGACCTCGGGGGAGAAGAATATATGAGGAGCATCTCATTTGAATACCACCCTGTGCCGCCGCTCTTCAGCTTTGAGAAGGTGAGCCGCAGGACCCATCTCGATATAGCCAGTGTCAACAGCGCAATGCAACTCTGCGTAACCGGCGACATAATTACCGAATGCCATCTCTCTGCCGGAGGAGTGAGCCCTGTGCCCCTGTACCTGGAAAAAACCCGTCTATTCCTGACCGGCCGGCCCGTTTCCGCAGACGTCGTGTTGCAGGCCAACGCAATCATGCAGGAGGAGATTGCTCCCATCAGCGATGCCAGGGGCAGCGCGGAATACAAAAGACTATTGCTTCGCCAGCTGCTTCTTGCGCATTTCCTGAAGCTGTTTCCTGAGCGTATAAACCTGACCATCGACCAGCTATGAGCACCCCGGAAGCAATAAGCCATTCAACCGGGAGATCACAGTATCTTGATGACATACCGGTCCTGAAGAACACCCTTTACGGTGTCATCTGCGGCTCTCCCTCTGCACACGGGAAAATTACCGGCCTTGATCTCGCCGCGGCTCTTGCCACTCCGGGCGTCCAGAGGATATTTACCCACAGTGACATTCCCGGTAAAAATGATATCGGTGGCATCATATCTGACGAGACCCTCTTTGCCGTGGACGAGGTGCATTACCGCGGCCAGCCGGTGGCACTGGTTGTGGCTGACAGTGAACATGCAGCAAGAAAGGCGATAAGGCTGATCGATATAAAAATCAGCGAGCTTGAACCTCTCCTTGACCCCCGACTGGCAAAGGAGAAGGGTCATCTGCTCATCCCCTCGCGCACCTTCCGGATGGGCGATGTGACTACAGCATGGCAGGGGTGCGACTATATCATCGAAGGGAAGGCCGACTGCGGGGCACAGGAGCATCTCTATCTTGAGACACAGGGAGCCTACTCCTGGCCGGCGGATAACGGTTCCATAAAGATACACTCCTCCACACAGGGCCCAACGCTCGTCCAGAGAATAGCTGCAAAAGTCCTGTCATTACCGATGAACAGGATTGAGGTTGATGTGGCACGACTGGGAGGAGCATTCGGCGGCAAGGAGGACCAGGCCACCTTCGTTGCCGTTATGGCTGCCCTCGCAGCGATGCTGCTGCAGCGACCGGTGAAGATCACCCTCAGTCGCGGCGACGACATGCGCATGACGGGAAAACGCCATCCCTACAGCGCTGATTTCCGGATAGGGCTTACAAAAGACTACAGGATACAGGCATTCAGCAGCGTGATGTACCAGAACGGCGGTGCGGCCGCAGACCTCTCCCCTGCCATCATGGAGCGCACGCTGTTGCACACGACCAATGCCTACTTCATCCCCAACACCGAGGTCACTGTCCACAGCTGCCGTACCAACCTGCCGCCAAACACCGCTTTCAGGGGCTTCGGAGCCCCGCAGGGCATGTTCGTGATCGAGGCCGCCATAGCCAAGGCAGCAATTGAGCTGAAAATCCCGGCCCGCATCATCCAGCAGGCAAACTTCCTGAAGGATAATGATCTGTTCCAGTACGGGCAGGTAGCCCTCGGGGTGAACATCGGCAAATGCTTTTCAGACCTCGACAGGGAGTTCCGGATCGGGGAGATTGAAAAAGAGATAGCCGAATTCAATGAAAAAAATACCTTTTTCAGAAAAGGTTTTTCCCTGATGCCCGTCTGCTTCGGGATCTCCTTCACCAACACATCGATGAACCATGCCCGCGCGCTGGTGCATATCTACCAGGACGGCAGCATAGGTATCAGCACCGGGGCGGTGGAGATGGGCCAGGGTGTGAATGCGAAGCTGGCACAGGTTGCAACAGGACTTTTCTCGGTTGACCCTGCAAGGGTGAAAATCGAAACTACCAATACCACGCGAGTGGCGAACACCTCGCCCACCGCCGCCAGCTCGGGCGCCGACCTGAACGGCAACGCCCTGCTGATAGCAGGTAACAAGCTGATTGAGAGACTTAAGGATGTTGCAGGAGAAATGCTCGGATGCAACCCCGGGGAGATTGCACTGCGTGAAGAAATGGTATTCAGGAACGGGGCGCCGACAGACATAACATGGGAGAAGCTTGTGCGTGAAGCCTTTCTCCAAAGGGTCCCATTGTCGGAGAACGGCCATTACGCCACCCCAGCGAT
>Ga0209450_10000555_pt1 | contig 18953 bp, 15 predicted proteins | sample FrelakmetLWP11LW_FD_187149 | JGI IMG/M metagenome (GOLD analysis project Ga0209450, IMG submission 187149) | Freshwater lake sediment microbial communities from the University of Notre Dame, USA, for methane emissions studies - LWP11 LW (SPAdes)... | ecosystem: Environmental > Aquatic >...
TGCAGGGGCTTGCAGAACAGTTCCATGGGACAGCCTTACACCGTGGCCACGGCCAGCAAACGGCCGTGCAGTTCCCGGGCCTGGCGCACCAGTGCGGGGTCGAGGCCGAGTTGCTGCTCGTCATAGGCACGGGGCGCGCGAAACCGCGGGGCGTGGCGCAACAACTGCTCCCGCTGCCCGGTGGCGTCGATCGCGACCGCGAGCCTCTCGAGCGCCGCTGGCGGAGCCGCACAGCAGCGCTCGTAGCCGAGGAACAGCAGGTTGGCCGGCCTGTTCGCCAGCAGGTACTGGAACGCCGCGCACCAGTAGCGCAGCCAGTAGTCGCCGGTCATGGGATCCAGCGGCCCGGCCGAGCCGAGCCAGCCGTCGAAATCGATGGGCTTGAGGTTGGCGCCGAAGTCGAAATGCCCGATGTCGCGCATGTACTCGCGCGCGAATGAGTCCTGCCGGTGTATGGCGGAGAAATTGCGATGCTGGTGCAACAGCGAGCCCACGTGGTCCACCGGGTCGCGGAACGGTACGAGCACGATCGCATCCGGGAACATCTCCACGAGCATGGTCGTGCGCGCCACGTTGCCATTGTTCTTCGACAGGTAGCGCGCGGCCTCGGGGTGCTGGCCGCGCCGCAGCAGGATCAGCTTGCGCAGGTGATTGCGGAAAAAGGCATCGAACTCCGGTGACTCGTCATCGACCTGCGCGCCCCAGGGCACGATCCGGTCCGGCTGGTAACGCGACGGCCAGAAGGCGTGCCAGAACGCCTCCTCGAAGGCTTCCACGCTGTCGAAGCCGACCTGCATGCCGTCACCGTGGGCCCGTTCACGCGCGACCGACTCGCGGCGAAACGGCCGGGAGATCCTCGCCCAGAGCAGCGGGCAGGCCAGAAACGGCATTTCGCGATAGGTGTGGGCCGCGAACTCGTGCAGGCTGCCGATCACTTCGGTGAGCAGCGTCGTTCCGGCGCGCGGCAGCGACGTGACGAACAACGGCCGGCGGATCGCGATCGAGGCGATCTGCTGCGCGTACAGCCGATCCTCGATGTCGGCCAGCGCCTGCAGCAGGCCGGGACTCGAGAAGGCCAGTCGATGCAGCAGGCGGTCCGCGGCGGAATAGGCGGCAGGACCGTCCGCGGGCATCAGCGCCAGACCTTGAACACCACGATAGCGACCACGGTGGCGATGACGATGAATTCCCAGCGCATCATCAGCGCGAACACCGCCTGCAGTTCGGCCAGGCCCACGGCGTCGAGCGCCACCAGCGCGATGAACGGGATGCCGACCACAACGACCGTGAGCAACAGGATCTGCGCCGCGCGCTTGAACAGGTGCACGGCCGCCTTCTGCACCCGGACCTCGCGCTGGTCGTCGTCGAGGCTCGGGTCCCGCATCACGCCCGCCGCTGCGCGCGCCGACGCGATCACGTCGAGCGTCAGCGGGTAGATGCCGGAATACTTGAGCGCGACGGCGAACAGCAGGACGACCAGCGCAGCGGCTGCGATGGTCATGTGCGCGGCGGATCCTGCGTATCCCCGCCGCCCGCCGCCGGCGGCGCACCGCCCTTGCCGGTCTTGCCACGCCGCAACAGGCGCCGCACCGGATACCAGACGAAACCGACGATGGCGAGCAGGACCGCGCCGATGAGCGCCAGCAGCGATCCGATTGCCGACAGGCCGGCGCCGGGACCGATGTAGGCGAGCGCCACCGTCGGAAACAGACAGGCCGAGGACAGCGCAATTGCAGAAAATCTTCGCATGATGGTCATCCGCCCTCAGGGGGATCGAGATAGTCGACGCCATAGAGCCAGAAGATGCCAGCCTGGCTCCGGCGCTTGTCTTCGTCCAGGTCAGCGACGTGCGAGACGTCGCCTATGGCCCTGAACACGCTCAGTACCGTGCCGTCCGCGAGGCGAACCTCGACCGCCGTTCCCTCCGCTGAGAAGACGACGATCGCGCGCTGCCGATCCGCGGAGATGTCGATCTTACCTGCCGCCGCGGAGAACAGCTGGCCGAGTTCGGGGGGCGTAGCGTCGTTCGGAAAAACGGTCGTCTCCCGCCCCGTCGCCACGTCGACCATCAGCAGGCGTGAGGGCCCGTGCTCGTCATCCGCGCCATGGTTGTCGAACAGCAGGAACCTGGACGCTTCGAGGTGGCTCACCGAGTGCTGCTGGAAGAACGTGCCGTTGACCAGGCGCTTGATCGTGCCGTCTCGGGCGTCGAGCACCACGAACGCACTCAGGTTGCGGAGCGACGCAACCAGGTCGCCGGGCGCCAGCCCGTCGATTCCTGCCGCCGAATCGTCCAGCACGTCGATGTAATTCAGGTGGATCGGGTCACAGGCGTCGCTGGTCTGCTGAAGGATCGCGCGATACGGGGACGCCAGCAGCTTCTCGACCAGTCGGATCTGTGCCGTGAGCCGCCCGGCCCCGTCCAGGACGTTGATAGTGTCGAGCAGGGGCCGCCCACCCTCGCAGATCTTCACGCGCTTGTCGCCGATTTCCACCTCGATCGGCTTGGTGCCGAGTTCGAAGCCCGGCACCAGCAGCCGGTCGTCGTCGGCCCGCGTGGCCCAGTGATGGCTGTAGTCCCAACGGAACCAGCGCGGCCGCCCATCGGGCGCGACGCGACCGACGCCGCCGCCGTAGGGAAAAGTGTCCTTGTTCTGGAAGACGACGAGCAGGTCCCCGTTGCTGAAGCGCTGGACGCTGGTCGGACGCGCGTCCCTCGCGAAGGAAAAAAGTGGCGCCTCATAGGGATACTCCCCGGTGACGTTCGCCGCGAAGATCTCCCGTGGACGATACGGATAGGCGTGAACAGGCAGCTGGTCCCGGCCGAACTCGACCGCGAGGCAGCCCTCGTCCCCGCACAGGTCGGAAAACTGGAAGCGCCCTCCGTAGAAGAGCACGGGATCGGCCAGTGCCGCGCCATCGCGCGTCTCGATCCGCTGGCCAGGTGCATCTGCCGGCCCGACGGACGCGAACCGCTTGAACATTCCGCGGTCCTTGCGGTCGAGCCGGTCGGCGATCACCTGCGCGGTCTTGACGCCGTCGGCCACGGCCGCGTACGGAGGCACGCGAAAGACCCCCGCCAGCAGGCCCGCCAGCGCAGCGAGCAGCACCAGGGAGGCGACAAACAGCACCAGGGGAAGGCGATCACGCATGCAACGACTCGAACGGACAGCCACGGACCGGCCAGCCCGGCGGAATGGTAAGGGGTTTGGACGGTTTTGTCAGACGTGGCCGCTGCCCGCCCGGTTGCACGGCCCCGCAGAACCGCTAAGCTCGCCGCTTGCCTGACGCCCCCGAGGCTCGCACCGACGTGCAACCGACCGACACCTCCAACCCGGACTACTTCCACCGGGTCGTGGACTGCCAGTGGGCCTGCCCCGCGCACACCGACGTGCCGGAGTACATACGCCTGATCGCGCTGGGGCAGTTCTCCGACGCCTACATGGTCAACCGGGAGTCGAACGTGTTTCCGGGCATCCTCGGCCGCGTGTGCGACCGTCCGTGCGAGCCCGCCTGCCGCCGCGGGCGCGTCGAGGAGAAACCGGTCGCGATCTGCCGCCTCAAGCGCGTCGCGGCCGACCACAAGGACGACATCGTCGACCGCCTGCCGGTCATCCCGGCGCAGAAGAACGGTAAGCGCGTTGCCTGCATCGGCGCCGGCCCCGCGTCGCTCACGGTGGCCAACGACCTGCTGCCGCTCGGCTACGACGTCGTGATCTTCGAGCAGTGGGGCAGGCCCGGCGGCTTGATGCGCACCAACATCCCGGCGTTCCGCCTGCCCGAGTCGGTTATCGACGAGGAGATCGGCTACATCACCGGCATGGGCGCCGAGATCCGCTACAACTCGCGCATCGACAGCCTGAAGAAGCTGCTCGCCACCGGTGGCTTCGACGCCGTGTTCGTGGGCTCCGGCGCACCGAAGGGCAAGGAGCTCAGGCTGCCCGGCCGCGAGGCCGGCGATGCCAGCATCCACATCGGCATCCAGTGGCTCGAGTCGGTCGCCTTCAAGCACCTCGAGCGGATCGGGGAGCGCGTGCTGATCATCGGCGTGGGCAACACCGCCATGGACTGCTGCCGCTCCTCGCTGCGCCTCGGCGCGAAGGACGTGAAGGTGATGGCGCGCAAGCCGCGCCAGTTCTTCAAGGCGTCGGAGTGGGAGCTCGAGGACGCCGAGTCCGAGAACGTCGAGATCGTCGTCAACCATGCACCGAAGAGCTTCGTCGTCGAGAACGGCCGGCTCACCGGCATGCTGTTCGACCGGATGGAGTACGACCTCGACGCGCGCGGCCGCATCACCGCCGAGCGCGTGGTGGGCGAGGCGTTCTTCCCGGCGGACGACGTGATCCTGGCCATCGGCCAGGAGAACGCCTTCCCCTGGATCGAGGACGACCTGGGGCTGCAGTTCGACCAGTGGCACGTGCCGGTGGTGGACGAACAGACCTTCCAGTCCACGCGCCCGGACGTGTTCTTCGGCGGCGACGCGGCGTTCGGCCCGAAGAACATCATCTGGGCGGTGGAGCACGGGCACCAGGCGGCGATCTCGATCCACAATTTCTGCATGGGTGAGCCGGTCACCAATCGCCTGCCGCCGACGCTGAACCTCTCCAGCCGCAAGATGGGCCTGCACGAGTGGTCGTACAAGAACGACTACAACCCGGTCGAGCGCCGGCTGGTGCCGCACGTCAGCCTCAAGGAGCGCTTCAAGCAGATCAACATCGAGGTCGAGCTCGGCTTCGATCCCGAGCAGACCGCGGCCGAGGTGCAGCGCTGCCTCAACTGCGACATCCAGACGGTGTTCGAGGCGAAGCTCTGCATCGAGTGCGACGCCTGCATCGACATCTGCCCGACGGACTGCCTCACCATCACGCGCAACGGTGACGAGGCGGAACTCGTGACGCGCCTCAAGGCACCGCGCCGGACCCCGCACGAGCCGCTGTACGTCTCCGACCCGCTCAAGCAGACCGGTCGCGTCATGGTGAAGGACGAGGACCTCTGCGTGCACTGCGGACTCTGTGCCGAGCGCTGCCCGACCGCGGCCTGGGACATGCAGAAGTCGAAGATCCACCTGCCCCACGCGACCGACCACACATGGCCCAGCCCGCAAAAGCGCCAGACCGCGTAAACGATTTCGTCATCAAGCTCGCCAACGTGAACGGCACCGGCTCGGCCAGTGCCAACACGCTGCTGATGAAGGCGATCTTCCGCATGGGCATTCCGGTGATGGGGAAGAACTACTTCCCCTCCAACATCCAGGGCCTGCCCACGTGGTACGAGATCCGCGTCACCCGGGACGGCTACGTGGCGCGCTCGGGCCGGGTGGACCTGATGGTGGCGATGAACGCCGAGACCTACCACAAGGACGTGCGCGAGGTCTCGGCGGGCGGCGTCCTGATCTACGACTCGACGTGGCCGCGCGCCTCGGTGCTGGCGCGGGAAGACATCACCATCCTCGGCGTGCCGCTCGCCCGCATCTGCAACGAGAACTTCGTCGGCGTGCGCAACCGCATCCTGATGAAGAACGTCATGTACGCGGGCGTGCTCGCCGCGCTGCTCGAGATCGACGTCGAGGTGATTCGCGGCCTGCTCACCGAGAGCTACGCGAAGAAGCCGGCGCTGGTGGACGCCAACATGAAGGCGGTGCAGCTGGGCTACGACTACGCCAGGGCGCACCTGCCCTGCCCGCTGCCCCTGCGCGTCGAGCGCATGGACAAGACCCGGGGGCACGTCATGATCGACGGCAACACGGCGGCCGCGCTCGGTTGCGTGTATGCCGGCGCCACCGTCGCACCGTGGTACCCGATCACGCCGTCCACCTCCCTGATGGATGCGTTCAAGAGCTTCTGCCAGAAGCTGCGGGTCGACCCCGAAACGGGCCGGAACAACTTCGCGGTGATCCAGGCCGAGGACGAGCTTTCGGCGATCGGCATGGTGCTCGGCGCCAACTGGAACGGCGCACGCTCCTTCACCGCCACCAGCGGCCCGGGTATCTCGCTGATGACCGAGTTCATCGGCCTCGCCTACTACGCCGAAGTTCCGGCGGTGATCTTCGACGTACAGCGCGTCGGGCCTTCGACCGGCATGCCCACGCGCACGCAGCAGTGCGACCTGATGCTCTGCGCCTACGCCTCGCACGGTGACACCAAGCACGTGCTGCTGTTCCCGTCGAACCCCGAGGAGTGCTTCTACATGGCGGTGCAGGCGTTCGACCTCGCCGAGCGCCTGCAGACCCCGGTGTTCGTGATGTCGGACCTCGACATCGGCATGAACGACTGGATGTGCCGGGACCTGCAGTGGGACGACGCCTACCGGCCCGACCGGGGCAAGGTGCTGAGCAAGGAGGAGATCGAGGCGCTGCCGAAGTTCCACCGCTACCTCGACCGGGACGACGACGGCATCCCGTATCGCACCCTGCCGGGCGTTAGCGCGAAGGGCGCGTATTTCACCCGCGGCTCGGGCCACAACCAGTACGGCGGCTACACCGAGGACTCCGCCGACTACCAGATGGTGCTCGACCGGCTGACGCGCAAGTTCCGGCGCGCCCGGACGCTGGTGCCGCCGCCCGTCATCGAGGCGACCGGCACGAGCAGCATCGGCCTCGTGGCGATCGGCAGCAGCCGGGGCGCCGTCAACGAGGCGCGGGACGTGCTCGCCAGGCGCGGCATCGCCATCGACTACATGCGCATCAAGGCGTTCCCGTTCACCAAGGAAGTCGAGACCTTCATGGCGGAGCACGAGAAGATCTTCGTCATCGAGCAGAATCGCGACGCGCAGCTGCGCTCGCTGCTGACGCTCGAGACCGATGTGCCGAAATCGAAGCTGCACTCGATCCTGCACTACAGCGGGCTCCCCATGACCTCGCAGGGCATCGTGGAGGCGGTACTCGCCGAGCTCGGGGATGCGAAGCGCGCCGCCATGGCGTGAGCGGATAGCGGATAGCGGATAGCGGATAGCGAACAGGATAGAGGCCTCATGTCGTTCATCAACAAACCCAAGGTCCGGCATCCCGACCTGCCCACCAACGAGCTCGGGCTGACGCGCCGCGACTACGAAGGCGCGATGTCCACGTTGTGCGCGGGCTGCGGTCACGACTCGGTGACTTCCGCCATCATCGAGGCGATCTGGGGCCTCTCCCTGCGGCCCGAGCAGCTGGTGAAGTTCTCCGGCATCGGCTGCTCATCGAAAACCACCGCCTACTTCGCGAGCGGCGCACACGGCTTCAACGGCGTGCACGGGCGCATGCCTTCGGTGGCGACCGGCGCCAATGCCGCGAACAAGGACCTCCACTTCATCGGCGTGTCCGGCGACGGCGACTCGCTGTCGATCGGCTTCGGCCAGTTCGCGCACGCCATCCGCCGCAACGTGAACATGCTCTACCTCTGCGAGAACAACGGCGTCTACGGTCTCACCAAGGGCCAGTTCTCGGCCTCGGCCGACATCGGCACCCGGTCGAAGAAGGGCGAGGAGAACCAGCAGGCGCCCGTGGACCCGTGCCTCGCGGCGCTGTCGCTCGGCGGCTCGTTCATCGCGCGCAGCTTTTCCGGCGACAAGGAGCAGCTGGTGCCGCTGATCCAGGCCGGCCTGATGCACAAGGGCTTCGCGATGATCGACATCATCTCGCCCTGCGTGACCTTCAACGACCACGTGGGCTCCACCAAGAGCTACACGTTCACGCGCGAGCACTACCACGAGGCGGTGCACGCCGATTACATCCCGCCGCGGCGGGAGATCAGGGCGACGTATGGCGAGGGCGAGACGCTGCCGGTGCAGATGCACGACGGCAGCCAGATCGTGCTGCGCAAGCTCGACAAGGACTACGACCCGACGCACCGCGGCAAGGCGTTCGAGTACCTGCGCACCAAGCTGCGCCAGGGCGAGCACGTCACCGGGCTGATCTTCGTCTCCTCGGGCGGCCCCGACATGCACGACATGTCGAACACCGTGGACGTGCCGCTGAACCAGGTGCCCTACGAGAAGCTGCACCCGGGACAGGAAGGGCTCGCGAAGATCATCAAGCGCTACTCCTGAGCATGCACCGGGCCCCCGCCGCTGCGGTCCTGCTGGCACTGCTCGCCTGTTCCGCGGCGTCTGCCCAAGTCTATCGCTGGGTGGACGACGAAGGCGTCGTGCACCTCTCGAGCGAGAAGCCGCCGCCGGGCGTGAAGGCGGAGCGCATCGAGATCGGCTCCAGCAAGAGTTCCAGCAAGGCGTCGAACACGCGTCGCACCGGCAGCGCCGGCGCGGCGCCTGCCGCCCCCGTGTCGCCGCAGCAGCTGGCGGAGCGGGAGGACCTGCTCGGCCGCCTGCGCACCCGCGAGTGCGTCATCGCGCTCGAGGCCCTCGAGCGCAAGACCAGCGGCACCGAACCCACCTCGGCCACCGAGCTGCGCCGGCTGCAGCAGACCGTGGATGCCAACTGCAGCCAGGACCCAACGCGACGGCTCCAGCAGGAGGAGATGGCCGCGAAGCTGCGCGTCGCCAACAGCCCCTCGTGCGTCGAAGCACGCAACCGGCTCGCCGCAATGATGGCGCCCGACTCGAAGACGCCACGCACCGCGCTGCAGAGCCAGCAGGTATTCGTGGACGAGCACTGCACCCCGCCCGTGCGGTGACGAGGGAAGCCGCTCCGCATGCCCGCTGACGCGCCCTGGCTGGTGATCGTCAATCCTGCGTCGGGTCGCCCGGATGGCGGCGCCGGATGGCGTGCGATCGAGCGGGCCCTGCGCAGCGCCGGCGTTGCATTCGATGCGGTCCACACCGAGTACCCCGGCCACGGTGAGGAAATCGCGCTGGATGCGCTGCGGCAGGGGCGGCGGCGCATCGCAGCGGTCGGCGGCGACGGCTCCGTGAACGAAGTGGTGCACGGCATCATGCGCGCCGGAGTGGCCGACACGCACGAGGTGACGCTGGCCGTCGTACCGACGGGCACCGGCAACGACTGGGCCCGCTCCCTCGGCATATCGCGCGACGCCACGCAGATCGCCGGCGTGATCGCGCGCGGCCGCACCATGCTGCACGACGTCGGGGCCATCGACTTCCCGGACGGCCACGCGCCGCGCCGGTGGTTCATCAACGTCGCCGGCGCAGGCTATGACGCCGAGGTGACCGAGCGCGTGCCGCGCCCGGTGCCTTCGGCGTTCACTTACCTGCGCATCGCGCTGCACGGGCTCGCTACTTACAGCGCGCCGGAGTTCGTCATCAACGCCGACGACACCCGCCTGGAAGGCCGCATGCTGCTCGCCTTCGTCGCCAACGCGCAGTACTGCGGCAACCGCATGCACGTCGCCCCGACCGCGCGCATGGACGACGGGCTGCTCGACGTGCTGGCCGTGCGCGACCTGTCGCTGCTGCAGGTGCTGCCGAAGCTCGCGAAGCTCTACCGCGGGCGCATCCTCGGCGACCCGGCGGTACGCCACGTGCGGGCGGCACGCGTGCGCATCGAAACGCGCCCGCAGGCCGTGATCCAGGCGGACGGGCAGATCGTCGGGCGGACCCCGGCCGAGTTCAGCCTGCTGCGGCAGGCGCTGCGGGTGATCGTGCCCTGACCGGGGACCCGGACAGCCCGGACGGCCCGGACGGATAGAGTCGCGCCAGCACGTCCTCGGTGATGGCTTCGAGCTGCGGCCGCAGCCGCGCCTCGAGGGCGCTCGCCGTCTCGCCCCGCCCCGCCGAAGACCACTGCGTTTCGAGTTCGCTCCGCCGCGCCTGGACACAGGCCTCGACCAGCGGTCCCCAGTGCGGCGGATATTCGCTGGCGACGTAATCGCCCCGTCCGCGCCCGAAGTGCGCCACCGCGAGGTAGCGCAGCACGGCACCGCTCGCGCGACCGGTCAGGAATTCCCCGGACCAGCGCACGGTCGTGGCGTCGCTGCCGCGCGCGAGGTTGTATGCGCTTGCCAGTCCCCGCGCGCCAGCCGCGCCGAGCAGTCCTCCGAGCACGGCGCCGGCACCGAACGTCAGCCCGCCAGCGGCGAGATCCGCCGCAAGTCCGCCCAGTGCACCCGAGACGGCCGCACCGATCAGGCTCGCCTTGCCGGGATCGGCCGCCTTGTTGACCGCGTATTCGGCGCCCATGCGCTGCAGGATTTCCTCGCCGGCGCGTCCCGACAGCCCGTGCAACGCGATCAGGTCGTCCGTGGCGCGGCGCACCTCGGCGTCCAGCCGCTGCGCGAGCTTGCCCATCGCTGTGTCGGTCGCGGCGTCGCCGCGCTGCTTCGTACCGAGCAGCGACGTCAGCCATGCCCGCGCGGCCGCGCCTGCGCCCTGCGCCGCCACGACTTCGCCATCGGCAGCCGTCGCGGCAAGCTGACGTGCCAACACCTGCACCGAACGCTCGAACGTCTCGTGGTTGCGCGCCCGCCAGGCGTCCGCCAGCCGCACGAATGCCGCACGACGCTCCTCCTCGAGCACGGCGCCGATGCGTTCGAGCAGCACGTGCTCCTGCACCCAGCAGCGCGCGAAGGCGTCGAAGGCGACGGTATCCCGCACGCACGGGTGTCCCGACAGGTGCCGTGACCAGCGCTGGACGTCGGTCGCCTCGGCCTCGACCGTGCGCGGCGGCCCGAGCTGGTTGAGCAGCACGATCACGGGCTTGCCGATCCAGCCGAGGATCTCCATCTCGGCGTCCACGTAGCCGGCCGCGGCCGGGTCCTCGCCCGCATTGACGAGGTACAGCACGACGTCCGCTGCGTCGCGCACGTTGCGCACCGCCTGCTGGCTGCTGAAAAACGGCCGGTCCACGTAGCGGTCCCACACCTGCGTGAGGAACCAGCCCAGCGGGTGGCCGCTCTGCCGCAGGCGCTTGAGTAGCCGCGCGCTGTCGCCGAATCCCGGCGTGTCCCACAGCCGCAACTCGTCGCCCTGCGGCGTCGTCGCAAGCAGGTACTGGTCGGAGGTTTCGGTCACGTGGGCCGCGTCGCGCACCTCGCCGACGTCGCGCCTGAGCAGCGTGCGCGCCAGCGTAGTCTTGCCGACGTTGGTGTGCGAGATCAGGCTCAGCGAAATGGGGACATTCACCGAATGTCCCCGATATATTCCAGCGACACGACGTCCGCCTCGATGCCGTACCCGGCGACGAACTCGCGCCACAGCCGGCGCCGCTCCTCCAGCCGCGGCGCGAGCGAGGCATCGCCGGCCAGGCGTGCTGCATAGGGTGATTCGTCGACGACGATGCGCACCGCGGCGGGTGGACGCGCCTGGTGCGCGGCGTCGCGGGCCGCTGCGATCACTACGCCATGATTCTCGGCCTCCGGCGTCGCCGCGAGGTTCATCAGCACCACGTGCAGGTCGGCCTGCTGGTGCGCACCGATCGCGAATGCCTGCGCCGCCATGTCCTCCTCGCCGTAGCGCAGCGTGGTGCGCCTCGCAAGGCGCACCTCACCGCCCGAGGACTCCTGCAGCCAGCGCTGCAGCCCCGCGAGCGATGCGTCCGACGGCTCGTACGCGTACGGCGTCACGCTGGTGTGGCCGCTGCTGCGCACGATGCTGCTGCCGCGGAACGAACTGCGGGCGTACGATCGCAGCTGCTCCGGCAGTGCCGACGCGCGCCCGAGCCGGGCCAGAGCCAGCGTCGCGACCCCGGCGAGCAGCAGCCGGGGCAACACCACGTAACACAGCAGGCCGAGCGCGATCAGGTGGATCCAGGGCGCTGCATCGCCACCCCCACCCTGCGCCGTCCAGCGCAGACTTTCCACGTCGGCCACGGACGCAGGCAACTGCACCCCCGACCATCCGGCCACTGACCCGTACAGCATCCCGAGGATCGCGTGGACCTGCGCGGGGCCGAGGAATGTGCTCTCCCACCCTGCCTCGTAGCGCAGCACCGTCCCTCGCACGTACAGGCCCACGATCAATCCGATCGCGACCACCGCGGCGGCGAGATGCATCCAGCGGCGCAGGTGCTGTGCGATGCACGCGCCGCCGATCTCTACCCAGCTCGCGCCATAGCCCGCGAGCGCCTCGCCGAGGACCGCGTGCACGCGCCGGGTCGCCTTCACCAGGGGCTCGAAGCGCCGCGTGACGACGTCGCCGGCCCAACGACGCGAGCGGCCCGCCTTCTTCGCGCCGTGGACCTTGGTCCTGACCCAGTTGGCGGCCAGCAGTGCGTACACCGCCACGTTCCACGCGATCAGTCCGGGAAACGGAAAGGCAAGGATGTTGATGCGCCGCGAGCCGTCGAGCGCCGCGAGGCCCAGCCCGAGGACAAACGCCGCGACGAGCAGTGCCGACAGGACCCAGGAGGGCACGCGCGTCCGGCCGAGCGCTTCGTCCACGATCGGGTACCGCTGGATCACGGGGCCGATCAGCCGTTGCGCCCGGTCACCGAGTGCGCGCGCGAGCACGGCATCCGGGGCGCCTTCCGCAGGCTGTTCTCCGCTCGCGCCCTCGGCCCGCAACGCCTCGCGCGTCGCCTGCGCGCGATCGCCCGGCGGGATGACGGTGCCAGCACGATCGACCTCCTCGATCGCCTTCACCATCAGTACGCGGCGCAGGATGTCTTCACGCATGGTGGCGGCATCCTAACCGATCGCTGTCTGGCACCGCGCTGCGCCGAACGCACGGATGCACGCGGCACTACTTGCGTGCCGCGGCCTCATGGTCCTCTCGCCAGATGTCGGGCTTCCGCTCAGTCTGCGGGCGTACGTTCGCCGACACGTGCGGTACCCGCCGGCGCCTCGCCCTCGCCCGTGCGCGGGCCTCCTCGACCCTCCGTGCCGCACGTCGTCGCGCACCCACGAGGCACGCCCAGGCCGCGAGCAGCAGCACCACCGCGACGATCCACGTGACCACGTCCCTGTTCCCCGTGCCCGAGCGGCACGGCATCCTGCCGTGGCTGCCTCGCTCGACCCGTCCGTGATGCTGTCACCGGCCGGCGCCTCACGACACCGGCATACGCGACGATTTACGCCAGATTCGGCGTTTGCCCGCGGTCAGAAGCGCAGTTCCGCGCGATTGCTCGACGGATAGAAGCGGCATTCCGGCCTCACCGACTTGCCGCGCAACTGGCCCTGGACCACGGTCGACCAGTACGGGTGGCGGTAGCCGGCCGGCGCGACGGACACGACCTGGATGCCCTGGCGCGACGCCTCGTTGCGGCACTGGACCTCGGCACGCTGCTGCTGCCCGTCGTTGCCGCCGCCGGAGCCGCCGCTGCCCTTCGGCACGACGTGGAAACGGGCCTGGCAACCGCTGGTGACCCAGATGACCCCGGCACGGTTGCCCCACGTGGAGTCCTTGCGGCAGCGCCCGGTGTAGTCGCGGACGATGCGACCCTCGTAACCCTTGCGGATCGAACACTCGCGGTAGCGGCTGTCCTGCGACCGGCACTCGACGTACTCGCCCGACCCGCCGCCGCCACGCGCCACCTCGAACCGGGCGCGGCATCCCTGGTCGACCCACACGCGGTCGCCGCGCTGGCCCCAGCTGTATCCCTCGCGGCACGGCGCGTCGGACTTGCGCTTCACCAGTCGCGCCCGCCCGTCGATCGGCAGCTGACACTCCCGATAGCGCTCGTCCTTGGAGGCGCAGGTGAACTCGAAGCTGACCGGGCCCGTGGAGCCGCCCCAGCCGAAGCCGTACACGCTCACGTCACCGCTGCGCGTCTCGACGAAGCACGTGCCGTTCGTGACGCGACCCTTGTGGTCGCGGGCCCGGACGTCGAGTTGCCAGCCGTCCTTCGTCTGCTCGAAGTTGCCGGTCCACAGCACGCTGAAGCCGCGCCGCTCGACCTCGCGCACGCAGTCGCCCTGCGCCGAGCGCTGCGCCGCCTGCGCCCACGCCGGTCCGCACGCCACGAGCAGCGCCGCCGCCGCGAGCCCGAGCCATCGACCGGGAATGCCAGCCATGCGTCTTCCTCCGCAGCGCGGCGTCGAGACCGCCGCTTACCAGTGAATGCCGCGCATCAGCGAGGCGAAGATCATCGCCTCCTTGGTCGCGTGCCGCTGCGCGTCACCGTCCTTCTTGCCCTGCGCCGCCGCGGAGTCCGGGAACATCCGGTAGGCGGAGTTCATCACCACCTCCGACATCTTCGGCATCACGAGGTGCATGATCTCGGCCATCACGCCGAGGCGCGTCGCAATGCGCTGCGGCTTGCGGATGATCGCGTCGGCGATCATGTCCGCGGCCTCGTCCGGCGAGATGATGGTGGGCATGTCCTCGTAGATCTTGGTCGGCGCGATCATCGGCGTGCGCACCAGCGGCATGTTGATGATGCTGAAGTGCACGCCTTCGTCGTGGAACTCCGAGGCGGCACAGCGCGCGAACGACTCGAGCGCGGCCTTCGACGCCACGTAGGCCGAGAACCGCGGCGCGTTGGTCAGCACGCCGATCGACGACACGTTGATCACGTGGCCGTCCTTGCGCGCCGTCATCGACGGCAGCAGGTTCATGGTGAGGCGCACGCAGGCGAAGTAGTTCAGCTGCATGGTGCGCTCGAAGTCGTGGAACCGATCGTACGACAGCGCCAGCGAGCGGCGGATCGAGCGGCCGGCATTGTTCACCAGCACGTCGACGTGGCCGAAATCCCGAAGGATGTCCTTCGCCAGCTGGTCGCAGGCGGCGTAGTCGGTGATGTCGCACGAGTAGGTCTTCACGGAACCGCCCACCGCCGCGGCCTTCTTGTGCACCTCGGCGAGCTTTTCCTCGTCGCGCGCGACCACCACCACCTTGCCGCCGGCCTCGGCGATGCGCAGCGCGGCGGCCTCGCCGATGCCCGACGAGCCGCCGGTGATCACCACCACCTTGCCCCTGACCGCGCCGCGCAGGCTGCGGTCGATCGACAGGTCGGGGTCGAGCTGGCGCTCCCAGTAGTCCCACAGGCGCCAGGCGTAGTCCTCGAGCACGGGCAGGCGGATCCTGGCCTTGTCGAGAATCTTCTGAGTGTCGCTCGAGTCGAAGCGCGTCGGATAGTTCATGAACTGCAGCACCGACTTCGGGATCTGCAGGTCGCGCAGCAGCTGGTTGATCACGCCCTGCACGGGCTTGGCGCGCTCGAGCGAATTCGTGATTCCCTCCGGCACCATCGCGAACATCTTCGAGTCGACGCGGAACGCCATTTCCGGTGCATGCGCGGCGCGCGCGAACACGTTGAGCATCTCGCCCACACGGCGCGGCTTCGGGTCGGTGAGGTGGAAGCAGCGGCCGTCGAGCTTCGGCTGGTGCGCAAGGTGCACCATCGCGTTCACCACGTAGTCGACCGGCACGAGGTTGATGTAGCCGCCCTCGACGCCGACCAGCGGGATCCAGCGCGGCCACGATTCCCGCAGCTTCTGCAGCGCCTTGAAGAAGTAGTACGGCCCGTCGATCTTGTCGATGAAGCCGGTCTGCGAGTGGCCGACGACCACGCCGGGACGGTAGATGCGGTAGGGCACGCGCTCGTTGGCGCGCACCAGGCCCTCGGAATCGTGCTTGGTGCGGTAGTACGGGTGGTCGAGGTCCTCGGCCTCCTCGAACATGTCCTCGGTGAACGTGCCGCGATACAGGCCCGCGGCCGCAATTGAGCTCACGAGATGGAAGCAGCCGGCGTTCACCGCCTCGGCGAACGCGAGCGCGGCCTGCGTGCCGACGATGTTCGCCTTGTGCATCGCCTCGGCGCTCGCCTCGAGGTCGTATACCGCGCCGAGGTGGAACAGGTGCTTGACCTTGCCCTTGAGCCTGGCCAGGTCGCCCTTGGAGACGCCGAGTCTTGGCTGCGCGAGGTCGCCCTTGATGGCGACGACGCGCTTCACGCTGTCCTTGCCCCAGAACTCGCGCAGTTCGTCGAGTTTGCCCAGCGACTTCGGGCGCACCAGCACGTAGACCGTGCCTTTGCCGCGCTGCAACAGGGACTGCACCAGGAACCGGCCGATGAATCCGGTCGCGCCGGTCACGAAATACGTCATGGAATTCTCCCCAGCCAATGGCTGCCACGGACCCATCCGTGGCATGCCGGTTTTTCCAGCTACCTTAGGGACCGAATCGGTGCAGGTCAACGTTGCAAGCGACCGCGGGTAGCCTAAGATCCCGAGGCCATGAACGAGATGCGGGACCCAGCGAGGGAGCGCGCATGACGACGCGGAATCACGAGCGCATGAGCAGCGTGGATACCGCGTGGCTGCGCATGGACGGGCCGGGCAATTCGATGATGATCGTCGGCGTCAGCGCCACCGAGACGCCGGTCCGACCCGCCGACTTCCGCCGCATGATCGAGCAGCGCTTCCTGTGCTTCACGCGCTTCCGCCAGCGCCCGGTGGCGGACGCGCTCGGCGCCTCCTGGATCGAGGACTCGGACTTCGATCTCGACGCGCACCTGAAGCACGTCGTGCTGCCGGCGCCTGCGGGCAAGGCCGAGCTCGAGGCGCTCGCGGCCGAACTCGCCAGCACGCCGCTCGATCCGCGGCGGCCGAGGTGGCAGTTCCACCTCGTCGAGCGCTACGACGGCGGCAGCGCGTGGATCATGCGGGTGCACCACTGCTACGCGGACGGCATCGCCATGATCCGCGTGCTGCTGTCGATGACCGAGCAGGACTCCGGGCCGGCGTTGGGCGCACGCCCCGCGCCCCGCGGCAAAGGCGCCGGGCGCCGCGCGGCAGTGGACGTGCTGCCGGTGCTGAGCTGGGTCGAGCAGCTCGCGCAACCGGCCGAGGACATCCTCGAGAACGCGCTGGCCGAGGGTGCCCGGCTGCTCGAGGGCGGCGTCCACCAGCTGTTCCATCCAGGCCGTGCGTCGGCCCTGGCCGCCCAGGTCGGCGGCATGGTGGGCGAGTTCGCCCGGATGCTGGCCCTGCCGGACGATCCGGCCACGCCGCTGCGGGGCGAGCTGAGCGGCTTCAAGGCCGTCGCCTGGGGTACGCCGATCCCGCTGCAGGAGGTGAAGACCGTCGGCAAGGCGCTGGGCTGCACGATCAACGACGTGCTCATGTCCGCGGTCGCCGGCGCGCTCGGCGGATACCTGCGCGAGCGGGACTTCGACACCGACGGCCTGACGGTGCGCGCCTCGGTGCCCGTCAACCTGCGCACCGCCGACGAGCCGCTCACGCTCGGCAACCGTTTCGGGCTGGTGCTCGTCGAGATGGCGCTTGGACTCACCGACCCGCTGCAGCGCGTCTACGGCATGGCCGACACCATGAAAGCGCTGAAGGGCTCGCTGCAACCGCCGATGACGCTGATGACCCTGGGGCTGATGGGGATGATGCCGACGGCCGTCCAGGGGCCGGCCGTGGAACTGCTCAGCCGCAAGGCGACCGCGGTGGTCTCGAACGTGCCCGGACCGCAGGCCCCGCTGTACCTGTGCGGCCAACGGGTCTCGGAAATGTACTTCTGGGTGCCGCAGAGCGGCACTCTCGGCCTCGGCATCAGTCTGCTGTCCTACGCCGGACAGGTCTACGTGGGGATGATTTCCGACCGGAAGCTGATCAAGGCGCCGGACGAGGTGGTCGCGAGGTTCTCGGCCGAGTTCGAGAAGCTGCTGCTCGCCGCGACCGTCGGGGTACTGGCGCAACGCGCGCAGGGCACGCGCAGGCAGCGGTCGGCGACGAAGTCGGGTCGTGCGAAGCGACCGCGGTCCGCGAGGAAGCCCAAGGCCCCTGCGGCAAGTACTTAGGGCTCGGATTGACACAGTGCAGCAAGAGCCCCGGATTCAGTCAGAATAGCCACCAGGACCAGCCGCGGCAGGTGCCGCGAGGGGGCTCGCATGGCCGCGCGCAAGAAGACCCGCAAAGTCGCATCCACGGTCCGCAAGGCCCGGCCCACAGCCGCGACGGCGCCGGCCAGCGTAATCGAGAACGTGCAGCAGGTCTGGCTGGCCGGAATGGGCGCCATCGCCAGGGCCCAGAAGGAAGGCCCGGCGGCCTTCCAGGACGCGGTCGCCGAGGGGCTCAAGCTGCTGAACCGCTCGCGGTCCAGCGCCGAGCAGATGATTCGCGACGTCTTCGAGTCGGCGCAGGGCAGCGTGCAGTCGCGCATCGGCACGGCACGCGAGCAGGCCGCCGAGACCTGGGACAACATCGAGGCGCTGTTCCAGAGCCGCGTGCAGAAGGCCATGCACCAGCTGGGCGTGCCGAGCGCCGAGGAAATCCGCCTGCTGACCCGGCGGGTCGCGGAACTGAACGAGAACGTCAAGGCGCTTGCGGCGGGGCGGGCGCGTGGCCGGAAGGCACCGCGCGCGCGCGCGAAGCGCAAGTCACGGGCGGCCTGACGGCGCCCCGGGAGGCTGAGGCATGCTCGATCTGCAACCTGCCCGGCGACGATCGATCCCGAGCCGTGGGCGCTTCGGCCTCGCCCTCGCCGGCGGCGGCCCGCTCGGCGCGTTCTACGAGGTCGGCACCCTGCACGCGATCGGCGAAAGCGTCCAGGGCCTCGACCTGACCAACTTCGACATGTACGTCGGGGTCAGTTCCGGCGCGATGATCGCCGCCGGGCTGGTGAACGGGTACGACACCTCGGACATGGGCCTGGTGTTCATCCACAACTCCTCCGAGGAGCACCCGGTGCGGCCGGGCCTGTTCCTGCGACCGGCGCTGCGCGAATACGCGAAGCGCGTCCAGGCCATCCCGGGCCTCGCCGCGGACATCCTCAAGCAATACCTGCGCGACCCGGGCAAGGACTGGGCCGAGGCGATCGACCCGATCGGCCGCCTGCTGCCGACCGGGCTCTGCGACAACCGGCCGTTCGAGCAGTTTCTCGCGCAAATGTTCACGGGGCCCGGGCGCACCAACGATTTCCGTGAGCTGCGCCGCAGCCTGTACATCGTCGCCACGGAGCTCAATAGCGGCTACTCGGTGCGCTTCGGCGAGCCGGGCTTCGATCACGTGCCGATCTCGCGCGCGATCCAGGCGAGCACGGCGCTGCCGGGGCTCTACCCGCCGGTCGAGATCGACGGCCACACCTACGCGGACGGCGCGCTGATGCGCACCATGAACGCGTCGCTGCTGCTCGACGAAGGCGCCGACTTCGTCATCTGCGTCAATCCGCTGGTGGCG
>Ga0209450_10000556_pt1 | contig 18946 bp, 18 predicted proteins | sample FrelakmetLWP11LW_FD_187149 | JGI IMG/M metagenome (GOLD analysis project Ga0209450, IMG submission 187149) | Freshwater lake sediment microbial communities from the University of Notre Dame, USA, for methane emissions studies - LWP11 LW (SPAdes)... | ecosystem: Environmental > Aquatic >...
CGCCCTTGAATGCAATGATTTCTGTCTTGCCTAAAGGATTCGAAAATTTTCTGGTTATTTTTATTGCCGCTTCAGCCGACTCCGTGCCGGTTGACGTCAGGAATGTCCTGTCGAATCCCGACATCTCAAGTATTTTCTCCGCGAATTCTATCTGAGGTTCCTGCAGAAAATAATTTGAAAGGTGGCTGTATTTGTTTAGCTGGTTTATTATTGATTCATTGACGGCGGGGTGATTATAACCGAGCACGTTCACTGCAAGTCCGGCAAACATGTCAAGATACCTGCCGCCGTTTTTTGCAAAAAGATAAACACCTTCGCCGCATTCGATTTCAATATCGAGCCGTTTATATGTCTGAAGGAAATATTTTTCTTCTCTTTGCTGTAATGTCATCAGTTTATGAATTCTTCAGATGCCGGTTTGTGTGACAGGAAGTAAGGCATGCTTTCTGTATAACCGTAAGCGCCTGCGTTAAGCACTGCAAGTATATCGCCCTGTTTTATTTCCGTAATACGGGCTTCGCCGTCGAATTCGTCCAGTGACGTGCATAACGGACCGGCAATAAGATATTTGGATCTTCCTTTTCTGTTTTCAAGAATTCCCGTAATGTTAACAATGGGGTGTTTCTGCCCTATCAGCGCAGGCCTCACAAGGTGATGAATTCCGCCGTCAGTAATTGTAATCTTTGTACCACGCGACTCTTTTGTGTATAAAACTTTTGTCAGATAAATTCCACTCAGTCCGGAAAGGAACCTGCCCAGTTCAAATACAAGGTTTGCATCTTTAACGAATTCGGATACTTCCGTTCCCGAAAGAAATTCTGCAAGTTTGATTCCGAGAACAGACAGGTCAATTTCTTTCTCTCCTGCAGCGTAAGGTATTCCGAACCCGCCGCCTAAATCAATGCGCTTCACCGTAATCCCAAAATCTTTGTGCAGTTCCATTGCCGTCCTGACGACTTCCGCGGTATTGGAAAATATCTTTTCAACGTCGAGTATCTGCGATGAATTGAATATGTGTATTCCGTTAAAATTAACATTTTTCATCCCTCGTAAATGCTCTATAAATGCCGGAATCTGCTCAATATCAATTCCGAACTTGCTTACTCCGCTGCCTCCTATAATCCTTGTTGTTTCACTTGCATCGAACGGCGGATTAATCCTGACAAGTATATCCTGTTTCTTTCCTTTTCCGTCCGCAATTCTGTTCACAAGTTCAAGTTCCTGCAATGATTCGACGTTTATACTGAGTATGTCATTTTCAACTGCAAACCGGATTTCTTCTTCAGTTTTCCCGGGACCCGTAAGCATAATCTCATTGCTGTTAAAACCCGTATCAAATGCCGATTTCATTTCTCCGAGAGATGCCGTGTCACAGCCCGCTCCCAGCCGATTAATTTGTTTTAAAATTTCTTTGTTGGGATTGCTTTTCTGCGCGTAAAAGATGCTGAATGCCGAAGGTATGTGTTTTTTGAAATCATTATACTGCGATGTTATTACATCACGCGAATATATATAAACGGGACTTTTGTAATTCTCGATGAACGGTTTGATTTTTTCGAGGCCATTGACCGAAAAAAATTTATGTTTTGCCAGTTGTTCAGCGCTGAAATACATTATCTTAGCAAATCCTCCAGCGTGATTGACTTTCCTGTCTTGTCATCCCTGTATTTAATTATAACTGGGCAGTATAAATGCACGCCCTCGTCAGCACCTTTGCCTGAACGAATGGGCCTGCTGCCTGCAACCACAACTGCATTCTCGGGAATTATAAGAGTTTTTCCTGCTTCTTTCCTTATGTAACCGCCGTTCACATTATCAAAAACGGGAGTTGACGCGTTGAGTATAACGCCTGTGCCGATTACCGCATTCTTTTTTACTATTGCGCCTTCATAAATTCCGCAGTTGCCGCCGATGAAAACATTGTCTTCTATTATTACAGGCATTGCTCCAATCGGCTCGAGCACTCCGCCAATCTGCGATGCGGCTGAAAGATGAACATTTTTTCCGATCCTTGCACATGAACCGACGAGCGCATGTGAATCAATCATGCTGCCTTCGTCAACATAAGCGCCGATGTTAATGTATACGGGCGGCATTATTATTGTTCCCTGCGCGACGAAAGCGCCGCTTCTGATTATTGAACCGCCTGGAACGAGGCGTACCTTTTCGTCAACAGAAAGATTTCTGAACGATAATGTGTCTTTGTCGAAAAATTTCCATCCGCCGATATCTATTTCCGAAAGATTTCCGAATCTGAATCCGAGAAGGATTGCTTCTTTAACCCACGTGTTGACAACCCATTCTCCGTTGTTGTTTTCAACGACGGTGACGCTGCCTTTTTCAAGCGATGCAAGAAATTCCGGAAAGAACGAAAGAACGTCATCCCTGGATATTTCGGGTTTCGATTTTAAATTTTCGTATTTTTGTTTTACGGTCATTAAGAAAAATTAAATATCAAAAATTAAGAGCACCCACCCCGCCCTTCGGGCACCCCTCCCAAGATGGGATTTTTTTGTATAGCTTACAGTTTTCTCTGTTTTCTACTTTCCTGTTTTCTGTTTAACTAATTAACGGATTCCCAAATTTACAACTGTTTCTTTCATTATGTCATATGTCTTTTTTGTCGATGCATACAGCGGCGCGCGCAATTCATTTTCTATTAACCCGAGGTATGCCATACCTGCCTTCACCGGAATCGGGTTGCTTTCAACAAAACAGTTTTTGAACAGCGGCGTTAATCTGTGGTATTCTTTCTCTGCCGATTTGAAATCGCCCTTCAGAATCATGTTAAGATAATCCGACATTTGTTTCGGAGCAAGGTTAGACGCTACGCTGATAACTCCTTTGGCGCCGGTTGCGCATAACGAAAGAGTTTCGTCGTCATTTCCCGACAGCACTGAAAATCCTTCAGGAGCATTCCTTATGATTTCACTAATCTGCGCATAGCTGCCTGAGGCTTCTTTTGTCGCGATTATGTTTTTCAATTCAGCAAGGCGGAGGCAGGTGTCCGCATTCATATTAACCGAAGTCCTGGAGGGAACATTGTACATAATTATAGGCTTGTCAGTACTTTCTGAAACTGATTTAAAATGGTTATACATTCCGTCCTGAGTCGGTTTATTATAATACGGAGTAACAATAAGAAAAGCGTCAACACCCGTTCCTTCAAACTCTTTAATGTTTGAGAGAACCTGTTTTGTGTAATTGCTTCCAGCGCCGGCGACAACAGGTACTTTCCCTTTTGCCTCTTCAACCGCGATTGAAAGAAGCCTCTTCTTTTCGTCCTTTTCGAGACATGGTGTTTCTCCCGTCGTTCCGAGCGGCACTATAAAATGTATGCCGTTTTCTATCTGCCTTTTTATCAGCGCCCTGTACCTGTCATAATCAACCGATAAATCTTTTTTAAACGGCGTAACCAGCGCCGTTCCGCATCCTTTGAATTCCATATTATTTTTCTTTAAGTTTTGATTTTAAAAGTTCACCGAGCTTCCATACTCCGCCGGTTTCGGAGAGCCACTCTGCCGCAATAACGGCGCCGAGAGCAAAACCTTTGCGCGAATATGCTTCGTGGCGGAATGTGATTTTGTCGTACTCCGATTCAAATCCCGTTTCGTGTATACCTTTGATAAATCCGCTCCTTATGGACGCGGCATCTATGTCCCTGCCGAAATTTTTCTTAAGTATCTGCTGTATGCTTTTTGCCGTTCCTGAAGGAGCGTCTTTTTTCTCGTTGTGATGTAGTTCGATTATAAAAGGGTCATAATCCGCGTGTTTTGAAATCAATCCCGACATAAAATCGAGCGCCTGAAAATAAATGTTAACTCCGAGAGAAAAATTACTTGCATAGACAAGGTTTTTGTTTTTCTTCCCAAAATAATCAGTTACGTCATTTTCTATATCACCCCACCCTGTCGTGCCTACTACAGCACCGCTGAAGTTTTCAGCAATTGTTTTATAATTCTTTCTGAATGCTTCGGGTATTGAAAAGTCTATGCAGACGGCGTTTACGGGACTTACTGACTTATAATCGTCTTCATTATCGAAGGTATTTATGAGTTTATGATTCCTCTTTATCAGAAATTCTTCGATAACCTTTCCCATTTTGCCGTAACCGGATATTACTATGTCCATAATTTAATCTTTGAAAAAAGTGTTGTGTAATTTTTGAAGAACGTCATTTAAATTGCCCTTGTCAACCACAAAACTCACGTTAATCAGCGAAGAACCCTGCGATATCATCGTAATATTATAATCCGTCAGAACACCGAATATTTTTCCCGAAATTCCTTTTGTGTTTCTTATATTACTTCCGACGATGCAGACAAGCGACTTGTCCGTTTCTACGTTAATCTTTGCAAATTCTGAAAGCTCGCTTTTAATCTCTTCAAGATATTCGTCATTATCAAGCGTAACAGATACGTTTACTTCCGAGGTTGTAATCAGGTCAACGGATGTTTTATGTTTGTCGAACACCTCGAAAATCTTTTTCAGGAATCCGTATGAATTAAGCATCCGCATGGAGAAAATATTAATGACGATTACATTCTCCTTGCATGCGATTGATTTAACCTCGCCTTCGTTTTCGCCTGCCGAGTTCAGGATAAGCGTACCTTCTGCTTCCGGAGAGTGTGAATTTTTAATCCACACGGGAATGTTCTTCTCAACTGCGGGCTGAATTGTCAGCGGATGAAGAATTTTCGCTCCGAAGTATGCAAGCTCCGCCGCTTCCTCGAAAGATATCTTCGAAATAATTTTTGTGCCTTCAACTTTATTCGGGTCTGCCGTCAGGATTCCGTCAACGTCGGTCCAGATTTCAATAGCCTTAGCGTTCAGTGCCATACCGGCAAGCGACGCCGTATAGTCCGAACCGCCCCGTCCGAGGACGCTTTGCGCTCCGTGCTTTGTGCGGGATATGAATCCCTGTATGACGGGAACAAAACCTTTTTTAAGATGCTCCGGTATATTAACCTGCGCGCGGACAGTGATTTCATCAATCTGCGGTTCGCCTTTAAGGTAATTACTGTCTGTAATTATAAAATCCCTGGAATCGAGAAGAACAGAATTGACTCCCTTTTCCTTCATGGCATACGAAGCAATAAGAGTTGAAAGAAGTTCTCCGTATGAAACAACTCTTGCCTGTATTTTCGGCGACAACTCCGAAAGAAGCGAAATGCCTTTGAGCAAATCGTTAATGTCTGAAAAATGCTCTGTAAGTTTTTCCTTAAGTTCGCGGAGGGAGTTTTCATCTTTCAGAAGTTCGGAGGAAATCTTAATATGCCTGTCTTTAAGTTTTGATATTTTGTCTTTTGCCTCGCGGAGTTTTCCTCCGGCGGCAAGTTCCGCAGACTGTATCAGAGTATCGGTTGCTTTTGATATAGCGGAAAGAACAACAACGGGTTTTTTGCTTATGCGTGATTTAACAACACTGCAAACCCTGTCAATTGCTTCGGCGTCCTGAACGGACGTTCCGCCAAATTTCATTACAATCATAACAGCCCTTTCTTTGCAAGATATTCAGCATTAATAATTGCTGCGCCTGCCGCACCGCGTATCGTGTTATGCCCCAGTGCCGTGATTTTCCAACCGAGCACTCTGCATTCGCGCAGATTTCCGATGGACACCGTCATTCCGTTTCCCTTGCCAGCATCAAGAAGAGGCTGGGGACGGTAAGGATTATCAAAATATCTCAGTACATCTACGCCTGAGTCGGCTTTAAATTCATTATTATAATCTTCGAAGCATTTTAATATTTCTTCCTTAGACGCTTTCTTCTCCGTTTCGAAAGAGACTGACATTGTATGCCCGTCTTTTACGGGAACGCGGTTGCACATTGCCGATATTCCGAATGATGCAAAATCAATTTTTCCGTTTTCATATTTGCCGAAAATTTTAAGAGTTTCCGTTTCCATTTTCTCCTCTTCGCCTGAAATATGCGGAACAATGTTTCCCATTATATCAAGCGACGGGACGCCGGGATAACCCGCGCCCGAGATAGCCTGCATCGTAGTTACTATTACTCTCTTCAGCCCGAATTTCCTGTAAACGGGAAACAGCGACATGCAAAGCACGACGGTCGAACAGTTGGGGTTGGTGACTATGAATCCGTTTTTATATTTTGCTTTCTGCGCGTCAATTAAATGCAGGTGTTCCGGGTTTACTTCGGGAATTACAAGCGGCACGTCATCAAACATTCTGTGGTTGCGTGAATTGCTGATTACCGCGTATCCGTTCTCCGCCATTTCGTGTTCGATCTCTCCCGCGACTTTTGAATCGAGACCTGAAAATACAACTTTGCAGTCGAGTCCCGGCCTGCATGATTTAATCGTCATCCCCGTAATATTGGCCGGAATGTCTTTCGGCTCAAGCCAGTTTACAGTGTCCTTATAAATTTTACCTGCGGAGTTTTCCGAAGCCGCGATTTCAGTAACTTCAAACAGCGGATGGTTTTCAAGAAGCGAAATCAGTTTCTGTCCGACCGCTCCCGTGCATCCGAGAATGCCCGCTTTTATTTTTGCGCCTTTCAATTTAACTTTTCCTTTAACTTTTTATAAATCTGCGTCAGGTCATCAACTGCCCTGTTCATATCCGTAATTTTTATGTTTTCATTATCCGTGTGCGCGTCAAGAATGCTTCCGGGTCCGTACAGCAGTCGTTCCCCGAGATTGTAAAGTTCGGGCGCATCGCTTCCGTAAGATACTACGCCCGTTTCAAATCCGTCGACCGTATAAAAGTCCATCGGCTTGTCGCCGTACTTATATACGCATTCGGTCTGTTCGTCAATCATGTTATAAATTATGTCTCTTATCGAATCATGTGTTTTGGGTGTCGTTCTGAAAAATATTTTCATGACGGCTTTATCGGAAACAACGTTATGCGCATTGTCGGAAATAAGTCCGCCGATATTGAACGTCGTTTCACCGAGCACTTCGTCAAAGGGAAATTCATACGCATTCAGCTGATTAATAAAATTCAGCATCCTGCTGATTGCACTGTCGCCATGACGTGGATAGCCCGAGTGGCACGACTTTCCGTGAAAGTTAAACTCCACAAGTATGTTGCCTTTCGAAGCTTTAATTAATTTATTTTCAGTCGGTTCTCCGACAATAACAAATTTACATCCTTTAATAACCTTGTTCGCGGCAATCGCTCCGTAGGAACCCACTTCTTCACCCACAAGCATAAGTAAGCCAAAACCGGATTCGCCTGCCCGATGAAGTTTACTGCACACTTCCGCCATAACGGCAATCTGTCCTTTTGCATCGCACGAACCCCTTCCGCGTATAATATTACCACGTACTTCAGGCGGAATATATGGCGGGACGGTATCAAAATGCGAACAGAATACAATCTCCGGATTTCCCCATTTATAGAAAAGGTTTTTTTTGCCGTTCTCAACGTCAATAATCTCGAGTTCAGAACCTTCCGGATGAAAAGTTGAAATAAGATAATCCGCAGCGGAATTTTCAAATCCCGACGTGGAATCAATCTTCATAATATTTATCAGAAAATCCTGCAAAATCCGTAAAAAACAAACTTTAACTTATTGAATATCAACAAATTAAATGTTGTAAAAATTCAACAGTACATTACAGAATATTTCACTGGCGGGTTCGGACGTGTTATAATATTACTTAACAAAAAGCAGCCGTTTTGTGTCTGTGAATTTTCCGGTTTCAATACGGTAAAAATAAACGCCACTTGATAATTTTTCAGCGTTCCATGATAATTCATATTTACCTGCATCAAGATTCTGATTCACGGGCTGGTCAACAAGTTTGCCGTTAATATTATAAACAGATAGTTTTACGTTCGAATTTTCAGGTAAATTAAATCCTATTTTAGTTACGGGATTAAACGGATTCGGGTAATTCTGGAATAACTTGTATTCTCCCGGAATAATACCTCCGGCTATTTTAATATCCGTTAATCCGCCCGTGTTTGTTGTGCGGTAAATTCTTTGGTTCTGGCCGGCTATATAACCAACGGGAGAATTGTTGATTTTAACCCGGTTCAGTCTGCCGCCGGTTGCAATTCCGTTTGTATTAACCCAGTTTGTTCCGCCGTTTGTTGTGTAATAAGTGCTTGTATTTGTTGATGAATAATAGTCTCCTACGGTCCATCCCGTATTTTCATTAATAAAATATATTGAATAAAGACCCTGAGCACTTGCTTCGTCAAGCTGGCTGACCCAGTTCACGCCTCCGTTAGTGGTTTTCAATATGCTGTGCCTGTAACCCGACGTATAACCGGTGTTTTCATTAACAAAGAAAACGTCGTAAATTATCCTGAAATTTGTCGTGGTATATTGTGTCTGCCAGGTTGTACCCCCGTCGGTTGTTTTTAAAATACTTGAAGAACCCGCTCCCGGGTAACTTACTGTCCAGCCGGTATTAATATTAATAAAATATATCTGTCCGCTTGACTGAATTGTGCTTACCGTCCAGTTCAGTCCTCCGTTGGTCGTTCTTGCAAACCTGTTATTGCCCGAAGCATAACCGTTCAGGGAATCAAGAAAGTGAAAATCCAGAACGTGAAAACCGACAGGTATTCTGTTTGACCAGTTTTGGGTTCCGTTTGTCGTCCGGTAAATTGTATCATTAGTGGATGCCAACAAACCCGTATTTACATTAAAGAAATACACCGCATTCAGGTCGTGCTGCGTAGTCGGAAAAGACAGGTCAATCCAGTTAGCGCCCCCGGTTGTTGTTTTCTTAAAAAGCCCACCGTATCCGCATATATATCCCGACTGTGCGTTAGGAAAACTAAAATCAAAAATATTGAAACCATTGCCGGTGTTTAACTGAATCCACTGGGAATTCGACTGGGAATATGTAAATGTTAAAAACAGAATCAGAAACAATGTGTTTTTCATTATATACTTTAATTAAGAATAGAACAAGAAAACCGTGTTATTAGTTTTTATATATTGAAAGGAAGTGGGGGCGCCAGGTTTGATTATTTTACGTTGAAAAAGAAAAACGGAATCAATAGATTGTATAAATAAATTATCATTCCCGGAAAAAACTATTTTTTAAAATAATTTTAAAACATGAAACTAACGAACAAAGTACTTTTAGCAGTTGCGGTTTTATTTCTGTTTTCTTTAAATTCATTCGCCCAGGTTACAGACAGCGACGGCAATGCATACAAAACAGTAACCATCGGCAAGCAGGTGTGGATGGCGGAAAACCTGAATGTGACAAAATATCAGAATGGCGACCCCATTCCGCAGTGCACTGATTTAAAGGAATGGGCTTCTCTTAAAACAGGCGCCTGGTGCTATTATAAATTTGATGCTGAAAACGGAAAGGTTTACGGCAAACTTTACAATTGGTATGCCGTATCGGACCCGCGCGGACTTGCTCCAAAAGGATGGCACATTCCCTCAAAAGAAGAGTGGTCGGAAATGGTTAACAGCCTCGGTGGAGACGCTATTGCAGGCGGAAAGCTTAAAGCAACTACATTATGGGCTGACCCGAATACTGAAGCAACAAACGAGAGCGGTTTTACTGCCCTGCCGGGAGGAAGCCTCGGTTTTGAAAACACTTTCGGATACCAGAAAATGGCAGGAATGTTCTGGACTTCGACCGAAGTAACAACAACAACTGCGGCTCAGTTCTATCTTGTGTACGAAGACGCCGTTGTGTTCCGCGTTGACAACAATAAAAAATCCGGATTGTCGGTTAGATGCATTAAAGACTAACATTTTATAAAATGCGGTTTATAGTTTTATTACTGGCATTTTGTTTTGTGCCCCTATTAAACGATTCCAGGGCGCAATGGACGGTTATATCCACGCAGGGTAACGAAGCTATTTCATTCCCGTCGAACAGCACGGGCTATTCAACTTCAAACGGAATAACAAAGAAATCAACCAACGGAGGTTATAACTGGTCTTCACTTTCTGGCGGAAACCTGACGGGAATATTTTTTATTAATAACACGACCGGATGGGTAGTCGGATATCCGGGATATATAGGCAAAACAACAAACGGCAGTTCGTTCACACAGCAACCGACGGGAATCTCCGACAGACTTAACGATGTTTATTTTATTAATGAAAATACCGGATGGGTTGTCGGAGGTGATTTTTCCGTTGAAAGAATTTTCAAAACAACGAACGGTGGCGCAAACTGGACGGCTCAGACCAGCGGTTCGGCAAATAAATTATTTTCTGTTTATTTCATAAATGAAAATACGGGATGGGCGGTAGGCGGACCGAGTTCGCCGAAAATAATCAAAACTACGAACGGCGGCGCAAACTGGTTTAATCAGAGCACAACGGGCATTTCAACTCCTCTGTATTCCGTTATGTTTGCAAATGAAAACACGGGATGGGCGGTCGCAGGATATATCGGCGGGGAAACAATAGTCAAAACAACCAACGGGGGCACGAACTGGTTCAGCCAGACAAGCGGCGACACAAGGTACTTACGTGATTGTTATGTGATTGATTCTCTCCGCGCAGTTTCGGTCGGACAGGGCGGTAAGATTATCACGACAACAAACGGAGGTGCGAACTGGAATGTAATGCAAACGGGCTCTACGGTTGAACTTTGGTCTGTTGATTTTCCGTCAGATTCTGTTGGATATACAATAGGTTCAAATGCGGTATTGAAAACTACGAACGGCGGCCTGACCTTTGCAGAAGAACATTCAAAAAACATTCCTGAAGATTACAGGCTGTATCAAAATTATCCGAATCCGTTTAATCCGAAAACAACTATCAGTTTTCAGATACCGGTTGCCAATCATATTACTCTTATAGTGTATGATTTAAGCGGCAGGAAAATTTCTGTTCCGGTTAACAAATCATTAAAAGCCGGGATTTACGAATTTATATTTGACGGTTCGCAGCTGGCAAGCGGAATTTACTTTTATAAAATTACTGCCGGGACATTCACAGACTCCGGGAATATGATTCTTCTGAAATAGCATTAAAATACTTTAATAAAAAAGCCTGCGTGACGTATCGCGCGGGCTTTTAGTTTTACAAAGCCGGGTATTGCTGTATTACGGAATTAATACTTCCGGTAATGATTTATTGCGTAAAGATAAATTATACGGTTATTGGCATTTAAAAATTTAATTACATGTTCCGGTTTCATTTATATATTACTTTTAACTGAAACAATAAATTGTTAAATTTTAATTCATACAAACCCAAAGAAAAATGGCTGACAAAGACAAATTTATTGCTCATATCAACGAAGGATACGCAGTAAAAGGTGATTATATCGTTCTCGGAACGTCAATTCTGGAAGGCGAGGCGCTGCCGAATGTTCAAATCAAACTTCCGTTAAAAACTCTTAACCGGCACGGATTGATTGCGGGCGCAACCGGAACAGGAAAAACAAAAACACTTCAGGTGCTTGCCGAGGGTATTTCATCCAAGAGCATACCCGTTTTTGTAATGGATATTAAGGGAGATTTCAGCGGTATTGCGATGCCCGGAACGGTTAACGATAAGATAAACGAACGCATGAATAAAATCGGTTTGCCGTTTGAACCTTTGGGATTCCCTGTGGAGTTTCTTACTATTTCAGAGGAAAAAGGTGTCAGATTAAGGGCAACGGTTTCGGAATTCGGACCGGTTCTTTTTTCAAAGATGCTGGGTCTGAATGACGCTCAGACGGGCGTTATGGCAATGATTTTCAAATACTGCGACGATAAACAGCTTCCCCTTCTCGACCTGCAGGATATGAAAAAAATGCTGCAGTATATCAGCGACGAAGGAAAAGAAGAACTGCAGAAGACCTACGGCAATATTTCAACAACGTCCGTAGGAACAATTCTGAGAAAAGTAATTGAACTCGAACAGCAAAAAGCGAATTTATTCTTCGGAGAAATGTCTTTCGAAGTTGAAGACCTTATGAAAACGGACAGCCAGGGCAGGGGAATTATTTCAATAATCAGGCTTACGGATATACAGAGCAAACCGAAATTATTTTCGACGTTTTTGCTTTGCCTGCTTGTTGAAATTTACAACACATTTCCCGAGGAGGGCGACCTTGACCAGCCGAAACTTGTAATGTTTATTGATGAAGCGCATCTTATATTCAACGAAGCAACCAAAGAACTGCTTGAACAGATTGAATCCATTATCAAACTCATCCGTTCCAAGGGGGTCGGAATCTTTTTCTGCACGCAAAACCCTGTCGATGTGCCAGAATCTGTTCTTGCCCAACTCGGTTTAAAGATTCAGCATGCATTAAGGGCATTCACGGCAAAAGACAGGAAACAGATAAAACTTATTTCAGAGAATTACCCGATATCAGATTTTTACAAAATTGAAGACATGATGACATCACTTGGTATAGGCGAAGCGGCGATTTCCGTTTTAAACGAGAAAGGAAATCCGACGCCGCTTTCGGCGACCTTGGTCTGCGCCCCGCGTTCCAGAATGGACACTTTGACTCCCGAAGAAATTGAATCAATAACGGGTAAATCCAAACTTGCGGCAAAATACAATGAAGTTATTAACAGGGAAAGCGCGTATGAAATTCTGACAAAGAAATTAGAAGAGTCCCAAAAGACCGAAGAAGAGCAAAAGAAGGAAGAGATACAGACAAAACATAAGCCTCAGGAAAAATCCACCGTGGAAAAAGTTCTAACGAGCACTACTGCAAGACAGGTCGGCAGAACTGTTGCAAGAGAGGTAGCGAGAGGACTCATGGGAGTACTGGGAATCGGCGGCAGTTCAAGAAAAAAGAAAAGCTGGTTTTAAAAGATGAAGACTCAAATAAAAATATTACTGGCAGTTATTTCACTGATGATGTTTTCCTGTTCCAAAGACGAACCGCCTACGCCGGAAGACAATCAGTATGTTTATGTCTGCACGAGCAACTCGGCAAAAACATACCACACTGACAGAACCTGCGTGAGGCTAAAAACCTGTAAAGAAGATATTCTTGAAGTAACGCGGAAAAAAGCCCGTGAAAACGAACGAATCATCTGCAATGATTGCAGCAGGCGGGACAAAAAGGAAAATAACGACAGCGTAAAATAATTTTCGCGTCCGAATGATTCAAGTAAACCGAACAGCGTCCAACTTATTCTGTTATCTTACTATTTCAAAAGGTTCTGCAAAAGAATTATTCGATTTTATCATTAATCTTCTGTTGCCGTAATCAAAAATCAGGTTGAACCTGCGGAGCAAATCATTCGATACAGTTCCGTCAGAATTCTTATCTTTTGAACGGCTGTGCCCTTCGAAGAATGTTGTTGTAACATTAATGAGTTCATATTTTCCGATCATGCATTTTGACGCACGCGCCGTTTTTCCCTTTACGTCCCCGCTAAACCCGTAACCGTTGAATTCTCCTTCGAATTTTTCGGGAAGCTTTACTTTCATTTCAGGGGTTATGCTGAGTTCAACCGCAAGGCTCGAAGCATAATCTATATAAACATTCAGCGGAACGGGCTGTTCGTTTTCCATAGACAATTTAATCGTCATAAACGGCCAGTTGTTCCTGTTAAAAGTCAGTGGTATTGTTTCCCATTCTGATTCGTCATATGTTTGATCGGGATCGTGCAGCGTTATTGTTTTTGTATCATAGTTCACTTCAACTTTGTAATGTCCGAAATATGAATAGCCAATTGCGCCGTCAGTGGGCGAGTCGCGGAAATTGTCACGCTGAAGAATGATAATCCGCTGGTTTTTAAATTCGCATGTGCCCGAACTGAAATCGGTGGATTCGGACATAACAACGGGAGTCGGGGGACCGTCGCCTGCGCCCGGAAGCTGAGCTTCAATCATGTTTACAAGATTGATTGAATCTGCCAGTTCTTTCCTGAAAAGAATTATCCCGTCATAGCCAAAACCGCTGTCAAGAATAAGGTTAAGAGAGCGCGACCCGCCTATATTAACGGGAACCACAACTTTATTACTAATTAGTTTGAAAGGAATCGAGTGTTGCATAAGGTAATCCTGTGCGGAAGCTATAAGAACAGGAAGTGCGAGTATAATGCAAACTTTAACGAGAAAAAATTTGAACATATTTCCCCCTTTTTTCATGTTATATTATATAATATATATTGTACGGATTAAATGAAATTTAGTTCATTTTTTAAGATCGTGAATATAAAACCCACAAAACCCATACTTGTATTTCTGCTGGTTATTGCTATTATAATAATCGGATTTTCGGCTATTCTGATAAAACTGTCGCTTGCGCCCGGAAACGTAACCGCATTTTACAGGCTTTTCACAGGTTCGGTAATAGTTTTCATTCCGTTTCTTTTTAACATTAGGAAACCCGAATCAAGGCCTTCGCGCAAGGCTGTATGGATTTCAATAGCGGGCGGGGTGATATTCGGAATTGACATGGTGCTCTGGACTACAGGAGTTGACCTCGGGGGAGCAACCATGCCGACGCTTGTGGCAAACACTGCGCCCGTATGGGTCGGAGTGGGCGCCATGATTTTCTTCAAGGAAAAATTAAGAACGGGATTCTGGCTCGGGCTCGCCGTTGCTCTGGCGGGAGTTTTTCTTGTAATGTCAGACGCTTCAGGAAAGTCCGTAAGTTTTAACACGGGAACCATACTCGGTCTGTTGGCGGCTGTTTTCTACGGTTCGTTTTTTCTTATTTCACAACAGGCAAGAAAATACACCGGCACGCTTCAGTATTTCTGGATTTCGTCTTTTTCAGCATCAATGGTAAACCTTCTTTTCATTTTCATTCTCGGCCAGCCGTTGTTCGATTATCCGTTTGTGTCGTGGGTTTATTTTTTCATAATGGGGTTTGTCGGACAGGTCGTGGGCTGGCTCATCCTGAATTACCTTCAGGGAAAACTGCCTGCGTCTCTGATTGCTCCAACGCTTCTCGTACAGCCCGTAATGACGGCGTTACTGGCATATATGCTTCTGGGAGACACCTTCTCCGCCATTGATATAGCCGGCGGTTTAATTGTCATCGCGGGCGTATTCATAGTTCATAAAACACGGAAAAGCAACTCATCAGACAGCAACTGATTATTGCTTCCGTCCGGGCATATACAGCAAATCGAATTTCCGGCGCAATAACTGAAAGTGGTTTTTGATTACATCCCGGGCAAGGAAATGGTTCCACGATAAAGGTTGTCTGACGTTTTCGGTTTTTTATTCCTCTGATTTAAAATCCGGCATTAATGTATCCGCACTTCGGTTGTTTTCCGTTTCACTTACCTTTTTGTTCTTAATTTGAATTCTCATGAATAACAGCCCCGCAGTTATACACACAATTCCAGTGAGTATTCCGGTTTCGGAAACAATATACGCGGCATATCCTTTCTGAACCGTCATCTCCCAGAACATACCCATGAGAATGATGTTTCCGCTTGCATGAAGCGCAACTCCCGTCCACAAACTTCCCGATTTAATGTACAGAACGGTTCTTATAAACGAATACCCCGTAATTACAAGCGTAAACCCGGGAAGCGCTATCCACAATGGCGCGCCTGTCCCGTAAAAACCGCCGATGATTGCGGGAAAGTGCCAGACCGACCAGAACAATCCGACGATAAGCGATGCAACAGGAGCTGAATACATTTTTAAAAGTCTTGGTGTCAGAAATCCAGTCCAGCCGATTTCTTCTCCCAGAACAGGAAGGCAGGTTAAAAGAAAACCAAGGGTCATTTTTGATAATAAACCTATTATAAAAGGAGCGGGAAGTCCGAAACCGAGCATTTTTGCCCATTTGTAATTAATCACTCTTTCTGTTGTAAATTCTGTAAGTCCTGTAATCCAGGCAATTCCGTATGCAACCAATGAAATTACAAGCGGCATTATATATGCATAAGCCAGAAACTTTATCTTTCCCGGCTTCCAGCCGTAACCGCGTATGCTTTCCCTGAAAACCGCCGAAGTAATCAGAGCGGCAATTCCGGGAGTCCACATCATGACTAAGATGGCACCCATGTTGTCTTCGGCGCCGTTGAACATCTGAATGAAAATGAATGCGGATATAATAATAACGGCAGTGAAAAATACCAGCAGTTGTTTGGTCGTTGTGTCCGTTGGTTTCAAATGATAATAGATGTTTTATTTATTAGACGGAAAAATAATAAACGGGTTTCATACTTTAAACGGCCGAATAATTACAAGATTCTGTAACGGCTATATACATGCGGGATTTTCACCGTTTATTCGGGCTTATTGCCGTCTGGACCCAGAAGAGTTACCTTGCTCATCAGAAGCTGTACAAATTTCACTTTTTCTTTCAGCTCTTCCTTGTATGTATGGCTGCCCGAATGATGAATTTCCGTTTTTGTTTCGTTCAGGTCTTTCTCAAGTATATCAAGGAGATAATTAATTTCCTCTTTATTTAAATAAATATTCATATGACCCCCTTTGATTTTATTTTTCAGAGATATTGAATTCTATTAACAAACTTCTCAATTTTCAAGTCCATAAAAAGTAAATGCTGTGCGTTTTTTATTGTTTTATACACGATAAAAACATAATTTGTTTTCGGTTCGGTAAATTCATATTGCGTATGAATTTTGCGGACACCAAAAGAAAATAATTAAAAGTATTGGATAATATAATAACGATTAATACACCCGGAGATATTCCTGAAGAGTACAGGTATACCCCGATAGGCCTCCTGCTGGAATATCATAATCTCGGGAAGCCGTTTGATTCTTATGATAGGGCTCAGCTTCTGGTCGGCATGTGCATGGACAACAGGAAGCATCTCAACATTCCGGAGAATTTTGCATATATAATCCGTTCGGGAGGGGCTAATCTGAGATACAGCGAGTTCAAGGTTTCTTATGCCATTGCTGTAGGAAAAGTAAGGCATATTGCGCTGATAGGGCATAACAACTGCGGAATGGTGAATCTCGTGGCCCGCAAAAACGAATTCATAGAAGGGTTGATTGAAAACGCCGGGTGGGAAAGGGAAAAAGCAGAGGAACATTTTATGCAGTTTGCTCCGATGTATGAAATCGGAAACGAAACTGATTTCGTTCTGAGTGAAACCAAACGGCTCGGAAGCAGGTATCCGAAAGTTATAATTGCCCCGATGCTGTACCTCGTAAAAGAGAACAAATTGTACTTGTTAAAAAAATGAATCTCTCCGTCTCAGGCAGCGGGGGGATTCATATTTATTAATTCCTGTTCCCATGGCGATTATCCGGCACAATAAGTCCTCCAAAAAACATAGAAAGTCTCAAATCTAAATCGTAATTTTAAGTACCTCGGTCGGAAATTATCCGGAACGCCGGAATTATATAAGAAAATTTTTAATAAGGAGTATCAGATGGGCAGAAATTTCAAAACCGTCTTTGTTATAACTCTGCTGCTTGGGGCGTTTGTCATCATCAGCGGGTTCTATATGAACTGCAATAATACGGGTCAAAAGGCTGAATCCGGAAAAGCAATACATGACAAAAAGCCTGTTGTTTACATGACGGAGAAAATCACCCCTGAAGGGCTGATATCAGTCTACAGCGCGCTGGGACGCAAGCTGAAAGGCAAGGTTGCGGTTAAAATCAGCACGGGAGAGCCGGGAGGAGAAAATTATCTTTCACCTGACCTGATAAAAAACCTTGTCCAGTCAGTAAACGGAACAATAGTCGAATGCAATACTGCTTATAAAGGAAAACGGTTTAATACCGAAGACCATAAAAAGGTGGCGGAAGACCACGGCTTCACGGCTATAGCTCCCGTTGATATAATGGACGAAGAGGGTTCGATATCATTACCTTTTGAAAAAGGTGAAAACATCAAAGAAGATTTTGTCGGTTCGCATTTTAAAAATTACGATTCATTCATCATTCTTTCACACTTCAAAGGGCACAAGATGGGCGGATTCGGAGGGGCTTTAAAAAACATGTCCATCGGTATTGCCTCTTCAAAAGGGAAAATGTGGATTCATACTGCCGGAGTAACCGATAACCTGGATGATTTTTCAGCAGCCATGAAAACCCCGCAGGATAAATTCCTGGAATCCATGGCGGAAGCAGCCGGCGCTGTAATGAACAGCCTCGGGGAAAACATTTTATATATTAATGTAATGAACAAGCTCTCGGTGGATTGCGACTGCATGTCGAACCCGGCACCGCCGACCATGAAAGATATAGGAATTCTTGCTTCACTCGATGCGGTGGCGCTGGACCAAGCGTGCCTGGACTGGGTTTATAAAGTGCATGACGGTCATGACTTAATAAAGAGAATAGAAGAAAAAAACGGTATCCATACTATTGAGCATGCTGAAAAACTCGGCCTTGGAAGCAGAACATATGAACTGGTGATTATAGATAAATGACTAAAATCTTTATTTTTTAAGCATTATATTGCATGTTGTTAGAAATTCGGGATGTAGCGTAGCCTGGTAGCGCGCTTCGTTCGGGACGAAGAGGTCGCTGGTTCGAATCCAGTCATCCCGACAAAACCCTCCTAAACGGAGGGTTTATCATTTAAGTATTATATTTACATATTTAAAACAGCCCAGACCGGAAAACCGAATTTGGGATGAATTATAATGCTGGTGGGCCGTCCCGGTTATAAAAGGAGCATCCCGGCAAATACCATTCAGGACGAGATTTTTTTGTTTAAAGCCTGTCAGAATAAAATAATTGACAATAATGATTAAATACTTTAGTTTTTAATAATTGGTAAACTATTTCGGTCAGATCTTATAACTGACAACCAATTACCGTTACTTTCGGTAATTTCAGTTTTTAAAATTATAGTTTATAACATTCGGGTTTTCTGATAAAACCTGTTTAATAAACCCGGATATAAATAACGGAGTCAATCAATGAAAACACTTACAAAAATTTTCCTGATGCTTTTTCTGTTCACGGCATCATTAAATTCCCAAAATCTCAAATTCAGAAGCGGTATATTCTTCCATCATTCTACGGGCGAATGTATCTGGGGACCGAATGGCAGCAATACAAGCATTCCCCAGCAAATGGTAATTTACAATACTAATCACGGTTATACGGGTACAAATGC
>Ga0209450_10000557_pt1 | contig 18939 bp, 18 predicted proteins | sample FrelakmetLWP11LW_FD_187149 | JGI IMG/M metagenome (GOLD analysis project Ga0209450, IMG submission 187149) | Freshwater lake sediment microbial communities from the University of Notre Dame, USA, for methane emissions studies - LWP11 LW (SPAdes)... | ecosystem: Environmental > Aquatic >...
GCGTGCGCGGCTGTAATAGCCGAGCCCGGCCCACAGTGCGAGCACGGTGTCGAGGTCGGCGCGCGCGAGGTCGGGCAGGGTGGGCAGCGCGTCCACGAAGCGGCCGAAGTAGCCGATCACGGTGGTGACCTGGGTCTGCTGCAGCATGATCTCCGACAGCCACACGCGGTAGGGCGTGCGCGGCTGCTGCCAGGGCAGGTCGTGGCGGCCGTGGACCGCGTGCCAGTCGAGCAGGCGCGCGGCGAACGCCGGTGCGCTCATTCCCCGATACGCGCCGGCAGCAGGCCGTCGACGAAAGCCGTGGGGTCGAACACGCGCAGGTCGTCGAGCGACTCGCCGACGCCGACGTAGCGGATCGGCAGGCCGAACTCGCGCGCCAGCGCGAACACCACGCCGCCGCGCGCGCTGCCGTCGAGCTTGGTCACGGCGAGCCCCGTCACGCCGGCGGTCTTCTGGAACTGGCGCACCTGGTTCACCGCGTTCTGTCCGGTCGTCCCGTCGATCACCTGCAGCACCTCGTGCGGCGCCTGCGGGTCGAGCTTGGCGAGCACGCGGCGGATCTTCGCGAGCTCATCCATCAGGCCGGCCTGGGTGTGCAGGCGTCCGGCGGTATCGGCGACCAGCACGTCGACGTCGCGCGCCTTGGCCGCCTGCAGGGCGTCGAAGATCACCGAGGCGGAGTCCGCGCCCGAGGCCTGCGCCACCACCGGCACGCCGTTGCGCTCGCCCCAGGTCTTCAACTGCTCGACCGCGGCGGCGCGGAAGGTGTCGCCGGCGGCCAGCATCACCTTCGCGCCTTCGCGCTGCAGGTGCTGGGCGAGCTTGCCGATGGTGGTGGTCTTGCCCACGCCGTTGACGCCGACCACCATCAGCACGAACGGACGCCGGGCGTCGTCGATCTCCAGCGGTCGCGCGACCGGCTGCAGCAGGCGCAGCATCTCGGCGCGCAGACAGGCCAGCAGGCCGTTCGCGTCGGCGAACTCGCGGGCCTGCATGCGCCGCCGCAGGTCGTCGAGCAGGTCGCCGGTGGCTGCAACGCCGACGTCGGCCGACAGCAGGGCGGTCTCCAGTTCCTCCAGCAGCGCCTCGTCGAGCTTGGGATTGCCGGAGAACAGGGCCGACACCGCGCGGCCCAGCGCATTGCCGCGCAGGCGGTCGCGCCACGAAACCGTCGCCGCCGGGGGCGTGGGCTCGGCGGCGGGCGCCGGCGGGGCTTCGCCCGCGGGGTCGGCCGTCCGCTTGCGCTTGAAAAAGGAGAACATCGTTCGCGCCGGTCGATGGAAACGGCAGAATGGTAGCGCAGCGGACCCGCGGGGCCCGCGCGGCGGGGGCCTGGGGCGCGCATGCGCAAGGAATACGAGCGTCATCATCGTGAGCATCGCCTGCGCCTGGCGCGGGTGCGGCGCCTGCTGCGCCCGCTGCCGCGCCGCGCGACCCTGCGCCGCTGGCCGATCCTCGGCCGCTTCGCCGATGCCGCGAAGGCGCGTTCGTGGTTGTGGTCGTTCAAGGTGGCGCATGTGGCGCCCGCGCTCTACATCGGCGCGGTCTGCGGCCTGTTGCCGATGCCCGGCCAGGTCCCGCTGGGCTTCGTGCTCGCCCTGCTGCTGCGCGCCAACCTGCCGGTGGTGGTGGCGCTGTGCTTCGCCAGCAATCCGCTGACCATGGTGCCGCTGTTCACCGCCTGCTACGTCACCGGGCACTGGATCCTCGACTTGCTGGTGCCGGGCGAGAAGGCGTTCCGGCTGAGCGAGGGCCTCGCCGCGATGGCGCAGGGGGAGTTCGGCGGTGCCTGGGACATCCTCGCCGCGACCTTCCTCGGGGCAGTTGTGGTCGGGCTCGCCGCCGGTGCGGTGCTGCATGGACTGTGGCTGCTCGGTGCCTGGGAGGCGCGCATCTTCAAGGCGCGCTTCCAGCGCCTGCGCGCCGCCATGCACGCACAGGAGCGTGATCCGCCGACCGGGCCGCCGGGGGCGCCGTGAAGGCGCGCCAACCCGGGCGCAGCGCCGCGGCCGGCCGCCCTGGCCAGGTGCGCATCATCGCCGGCCGCCTGCGCGGCTCGAAGCTCGCCGTGCCGCCGATCGACGGCCTGCGCCCGACCGCCGACCGCGTGCGCGAGACCCTGTTCAACTGGCTGATGCCGGTGCTGCCCGGCGCGCGCTGCCTGGACCTGTATGCCGGCACCGGGGCGCTCGGCATCGAGGCGGCCTCGCGCGGTGCGCGCGAGGTGGTGCTGGTGGAGCGCGACCGGCGCGCCGCGCAGGCGCTGCGCGACAACCTCGCGCGCCTGAAGGTCGAGGGTGCCAGCGTGGCCGAAGCCGACGCCATCGCCTTCCTGGCGGGACCCGCAAGGCCGTTCGACTGCGTGTTCCTCGACCCGCCGTTCGCCGCTGGCGCGTGGGGGCCCGCGATGGCGGGGCTGGAGCGCGGCTGGCTTGCGCCCGGGGCCCTGGTCTACGTGGAATCCCCGGCCGCGACGGCGCCCGAGACGCCCGCCGCCTGGTCGCTGCACCGCGAATTGCGGGCCGGCCAGGTCCGGGCCGCCTTGTACCGGCGCGCACCGGCCCCATGACAGGGGCGGGGCGCCGCCGGCCCTGCCGTGCGGTGCACGGGGGGGCGTGGCATAATCCGGCGCGTTTTTTTCCACCGGACGGGCCCCGTGCCCGGCCACGACCATTGACCGGGTGACCCGATGGACTTCCTGATCGCTTCCGCACACGCGCAGGGCGCGGCCGCCGCGCAGCAGCCGAGCCTCCTCTCGCCGCTGATCATGATGGTGCTGTTCTTCGTCGTGTTCTGGTTCATCGCGATCCGGCCGCAGATGAAGCGCGCCAAGGAACACCGCGCCCTGCTGGCCGGGCTGGCCAAGGGCGACGAGGTGGTCGCCGCCGGCGGCCTGCTCGGCCGGGTGGCCGACCTCGCCGAGTCCATCGTCACCATCGAGATCGCCGACGGCGTGCAGGTGAAGGTGCAGAAGCAGGCCGTGGTCACCGTGCTGCCCAAGGGCACGCTGAAGTCGTCCTGAGCCCCGCGGCCCGCGCCCGGGCCGCCCGCAGGGAACCCCCATGCTCGAATACGCTCGCTGGAAGTTCGTGGTCGCCGCGCTGGTGATGGCGCTGGCGGTTCTCTATGCGCTGCCCAACCTGTTCCCGCAGGACCCGGCGGTGCAGGTCTCGCCCAACCGCGGCAACACGGTCGACCAGGCCCTGCGCGAGCGTGTGCAGGGTGAACTGGAGGAGCGCAAGGTCGCGTTCAAGCGCATCGACCTCGACGAGGAGGCCAAGCGCCTGCTGGTGCGCCTCGACGACCCGGATTCGCAGCTGCCCGCCCGCGAGGCGCTGGCCGCCGAACTCGGCGCCGGCTACAACGTGGCGCTCAACCTCGCCTCCACCGTGCCGGGCTGGCTGACCGCGGTCGGCGGCCGGGCGATGGCGCTGGGGCTCGACCTGCGCGGCGGCGTGCACTTCCTGATGGAGGTCGACCAGCGCGCCGCGCTGGAGAAGCAGGCCGAGCGCAAGACCGACGACATCCGCGCCATCCTGCGCAGCAACGACATCCGCTACCGCTCGGTGACGCGCGGCGCGCAGGGCATCGTCATCACGGTGCCGAGCGACGCCGAGCGCAACGAGGCGTTCACCAAGATCGGCGCCGACCTGCCCACCGTCACGCTGGCCGACGGCCCGGCGGTGGAGGGCGGCGTCACCCTGATCGCCACCATCAGCGAAACCGCCGTGCGGCAGGAGATGAACGCCGCGCTGCAGCAGAACATCGCCACCCTGCGCAACCGCATCAACGCGCTGGGCGTGGCCGAGCCCAACATCCAGCAGCAGGGCGCCTCGCGCATCGTGGTGCAGTTGCCGGGCCTGCAGGACACGGCTGCCGCCAAGCGCATTCTGGGCGCTACCGCCACGTTGGAATACCGCGCGGTCGACATGCGGGGCAGCGTCGCCGAGGCGCTGGCCGGACGGGTGCCGCCGGACTCCAAGCTGTATGAATCGCGCGACGGTCGCACGCTCCTGCTCAGCAAGCAGGTCATCGCCACCGGTGACCAGTTGGTGGATGCCTCCAGCGGCGTCGACCCGCAGAGCGGCACGCCGATGGTGTCGGTGCGGCTCGACAACGTCGGTGGCCGGCGCATGCTCGACTTCACCAACGAGAACGTCGGCAACCTGATGGCGGTGGTGTTCATCGAGCGCGTGCCCGAGATCAAGATCGTCGACGGCAAGGAAGTGCGCACCCAGCGCGTCAAGGAAGAGGTGATCTCCACCGCCACCGTGCGCGAGCCGTTCGGCAAGCAGTTCCAGACCACCGGCCTGGAGTCGCCCGAGGAAGCGGCCGAACTCGCGCTGCTGCTGCGCGCCGGCGCGCTCGCCGCACCGATCGACATCGTCGAGGAACGCATCATCGGCCCCAGCCTAGGCCGCGACAACATCGAGCGCGGCTGGACCGCGGTGACCGTCGCCTTCCTGTTCACGCTGGCGTTCTTCCTGTTCTACTACCGCATGTTCGGCGTCGTGACCTGCACGGCCCTGCTGCTGAACCTGCTGCTGGTGGTGGCCATCATGTCGTTCCTTGGGGCCACCATGACCCTGCCGGGCCTCGCCGGACTGGCGCTGACGATCGGCATGTCGGTGGACGCCAACGTGCTGATCAACGAGCGCATCCGCGAGGAACTGCGCCTGGGCAACTCGCCGCTGTCGGCGATCCAGACCGGCTACGACAAGGCCTCCGGCACAATCGCGGACGCCAACATCACCGCGCTGCTCGCGGGCATCGCGCTGTTCGCCTTCGGCAGCGGCCCCATCAAGGGCTTCGCGATCACCCTGTGCGTCGGCATCCTGACCTCGATGTACACCGCGGTGTCCGTGTCGCGCGGCGTCGCCACCCTCATCTACGGCCGCCGGCGCAAGCTGTCCGGCCTCGCGATCTGACCGGCGCCCCGTCCCATGCCCATCGAAATCGTCAAGCCGAACACCAACGTCGACTTCATGCGCCTGCGGCGCGTGTCGCTGGCCGTCGCCCTGTTGATGCTGGTGGTCGCCGTGCTCGCCTTGCCGCTGCGCGGGATCAACTTCGCGCTCGACTTCACCGGCGGCACGCTGGTGGAACTGACCTTCGAGAAGCCCGCCGACCTGCCCACCATCCGCACTGCGCTGGAGACCGCCGGCTACACCGGCGCGGTGGTGCAGACCTTCGGTGCGACCAACGAAGTCGCCGTGCGCCTGCAGCCGCAGGCGGCTGCCGCGGCGCCTGCCGAGGGCGCGGGCGAAGGCGCCGAACCGTCGAAGTCGGCGATCGACCAGACCGCGGACGCGGTGTTGCGCGCGGTCAGCACGGCGGACAACCCGGCCACCGTCAAGCGCTCCGACTTCGTCGGTCCGCAGGTCGGCAAGGAACTCGCCGAGAACGGCCTGATCGCGGTGATGGTGGTCGCGTTCGGCTTTCTGGTGTACATCTCCGCGCGCTTCGAGTGGAAGTTCGCGGTGGCCGCGATCGTCACCACCCTGCACGACGTGGTGATCGTCACCGGTTACTTCGCGATCACGCAGAAGGAATTCGACCTGGTCGTGCTGGCCGGCATCCTGTCGGTGATGGGCTTCTCGATCAACGACACCATCGTGGTGTTCGACCGCGTGCGCGAGAACTTCCGCTCGCTGGGCAAGCTGACGCCGGTCGAGGTGCTCAACCGTTCGGTCAACCAGACCCTGTCGCGCACCATCCTGACCTCGGTGGTGGCTTTCCTCACCGTGCTGGCGCTGTACCTCTACGGCGGCAGTTCGCTGGAACTGATGGCCGAGTCGCAGATGATCGGCATCATCATCGGCACCCTGTCCTCGATCTTCGTCGCCTGCCCGCTGCTGCTGCTGCTGGGCGTGCAGAAGCAGGACCTGATGCCGAAGGCGCGCGACCTCAGCGAACTCGAGCGCCGGCCCTGAGCCGGCACGCGCTGGGGCGGCTCACTGCCGCGCCAGTTCGGGCGTCAGTTCCGGCTTGATCGCGGCCAGCATCGCGTCGCCGACCTTGAGATTGGCGGCGACCACGTTGCCCGATTCCATGAAGCCGGGCTCGCCGCGGAAGTCGGTGACCCGGCCGCCGGCCTCGCGCACGATCAGCGCGCCGGCCGCGAGGTCCCAGGGCTTGAGGCCGATCTCGAAGAAGCCGTCGAGCCGCCCGCAGGCCACGTAGCACAGGTCCAGCGCGGCCGAGCCGGTGCGGCGAATGTCTTCCGCCTCGCCCAGCAGGGCGCGGATCATTCCCAGTTGCGCGCCGAGATGGCGGCGCTGGCGGTAGGGCAGGCCGGTGGCGATCAGCGCGCCCTCCAGGCCGAGCCGCTGGCCGATGCGCACCTTGCGCTCGTTGACGGTGGCGCCGCTGCCGCGCGCGGCCATGAACAGCTCGTCGCGCACCGGGTCGTACACCACGCCCAGCACCGCCTCGCCGCGATCCATCTGCGCGATCGACACCGCGTAGTGCGGGAAGCCGCGCAGGTAGTTGCTGGTGCCGTCGAGCGGGTCGATCACCCAGGTGAAGCGGGCCCGGTCGCTGCCGCTGGCGCCGCTTTCCTCGGCCAGGATGGCGTGGTCGGGGAAGGCGCGGCGGATCTCGCGCACCGCCTCGGCCTCGGCCGCGCGGTCGACCTCGGTGGCGAAGTCGTAGCGTTCCTTCTCCACCACCGGGATGCTGTCCAGCCGGTTGAGCGAGCGCAGGATGGCGGTGCCGGCCGCGCGCGCGGCCTTGATCGCGATGTTGAGGGCGCCCTGGCGCATGGCGGGGGTCCGGCGAGGAAGGGGAAAAGAACGGTTCCGCGTCGGGCGCGGGGGCGCAAGGTTAGCAGACGCGCCGCGGCCCCGCTCACGCCGCGGCGCATGCCGCTGCCGCCGCGCGCCCGGCTTGCGCGACAATCCGCGGATGACCCCCGATCCGCTGGCGCAGGTCCGCATCGTCCTGGTGGCGACCACCCATCCGGGCAACATCGGCTCCACCGCGCGCGCCATGAAGACCATGGGCCTGTCGCGGCTGGTGCTGGTCGCGCCGCGCCATTTCCCCCACCCGGAGGCCACCGCGCTGGCGGCTGGCGCCGACGACGTGCTGGACGCGGCGCAGGTGGTGGAAGACCTCGATGCGGCGCTCGCCGGCTGCGTGCTCGCGCTGGGCTGCACGCCGCGCCCGCGCACCGTGCCGATGCCCGAGTGGACGCCGCGCGAGGCCGCCCCGCGCGCGCTGGCCGAGGCGGCCGCGGGCGACGTGGCGATCGTGTTCGGCACCGAAAGCTCCGGTCTCAGCAATGCGCAGGTGCAGCGCTGCCATGCAGCCGTCAACATCCCCGCCAACCCGGCCTACGACTCGCTCAACCTCGCCCAGGCGGTGCAGTTGCTGTGCTACGAGCTGCGCTGCGCCGCGCTGGCCGGGGCCGCCGCGGTCGTGCCGGAGCCGCGCCCCGAGCCGCCGGCGACCGCGGAGGAACTCGAAGGACTGTTCGAGCACCTCGATCGCGCGCTGTTCGAGATCGATTTCCTCAAGGGGCGCGGGTCGGCCAACCTGATGCGCCGCCTGCGGCGCCTGTTCCTGCGTGCGCGACCGAGCCGGCGCGAGGTGCTGATCCTGCGCGGCATCCTCGCCGATGCCCAGCGCTGCGCCCGACTGTCCGGCGTGGCCGCGGCGGTCGCCGCGCGTGCCGGCGCGCCGCCCGACGGGGTGTAGAATCGTCGCTCCGCGGACGCGGACGCGCCGTCCGGCGCGACGCCACGCGCCAGGCCGTCAACCGATGCCCGCATTGCCCCGCATCCTCGCCGCGCTGGTCCTGCTGATCGCCGGCGTCGCGGCGGCGCGCGCCGACGACGGCGTGCCCGATTCCGGCGTGCTGGTGCTCGGCCGGGTCAGCGACGATCCCAAGCAGGACTACGCGCGGCTGCGGCCGATGCTCGACCACGTCGTCCCGCGGCTGGCGTCGGTGGGCATCCGCGAAGGCCGCATCCTGATGGCGCGCGACAACCAGCAGATGGTGTCCTACCTGCGCCGCGGCAAGGTCGACTGGCTGTCGGAGACCGCCGGTGCGGCGGTCACCTGGCAGGACCGCGCCGGCGCGCGCCTGCTGCTGCTCACCGAGCGCGGCGGCCTGCCCACCTACCAGTCGGTGCTGTTCGCGCGCCGCGACCGCGGCATCCGCGCGCTCGCCGACCTGCGCGGACGCACCATCGCGTTCCAGAACAACGCCAGCACCAGCGCCTACTTCCTGCCGGCGATCGAGATCCTCGGCGCCGGCCTGCCGCTGGTGGTGCTGGCCTCGCCCTCCGACCGGCCGAGCGCCGACGTCGCGGGCTTCGTGTTCGCGCGCTCCGAACTCAACATCTCTACCTGGGTCCACAAGGGACTGGTCGACGCCGGCGCCTACAGCGAGCAGGACTGGCTGGACCTCGACCGCATGCCGGAGGCCTTCCGCCGCGACCTGATGGTGTTCCACCGCTCGCCCGCGGTGCCGCGCGCGATGGAGATGGTGCGCGGCGACCTCGATCCGCGGGTGGCCGATGCGCTGCGCGCGGTGCTGCTCGCCGCGCCCGACGATCCCACCGCGCTGCCGGCGTTGCGCGCGATGTGGAACACCACCCGCTACCGCGAGCCCGACGCCGCCTCGGAGCGCGCGCTGGCCGATTTCCGGCGCGGCATGTCCCGCGTGCGCGCCGAGGTCGAGTGATGCTGCGGCTCGGGCTCAAGGGACGCTACGCGCTGGTGGCCGCGACCGCGATGGTCGTGCTGGCGCTGCTGCTGGCGGCGATCGCGATCGTGCAGCGCGACGGCGACCGGCGCACGGCGGGCGTGGCCGGCGACGAGGTGCGCGCGCTGGGGCGGATGGCGCTGGAGCAGCGCGGCCGCACCCTGGCCCACGTGCTGGCCGAGGCGCTCACCAACCCGGTGTACTTCGTCGACCTGGAGGCGATCGGCGACTTCACGCGGCCGGTGCTGTCGGAGCCGGACGTGCGCTACGTGCTGGTGTTCGACGCCAAGGGGCGCATCCTGCACGACGGCAGTTCCGCGATCGCCGCCTTCGGCCAGTCGATGGAGGGCCCGATGTCGGGCCAGGCGGCGCTCGCCGCCAGCACGCTGGTGCAGTCCGACGCCAGCCTGGTCGACGTGACCGAGCCGCTGTTCCTCGGCGGCCAGCGCCTCGGCGGCGTGCGCATCGGGCTCTCGCGCGAAGCCTACGACCGCGCCGCGGAGCAGGCCGCCGCCGCGCTGATGCGCAACGCCGACCGCGTCGCCGCCGAGCGCCTGCGCGCGCTGGCCTGGCCGCTGGCCGGCCTGTTGGCCCTGATCGGTTTCGGCCTGTGGCTGGTCGCGACCAAGCTGGTGCGGCCGATCCGCGCGATCGCCGCGCATGCACGCGCCCTCGAGGAAGGCCGATTCCAGCAGCACCTCGACACCGCGCGCGGCGACGAACTCGGCGACCTGATGCGCAGCATGAGCGCGCTCGGCGCCAGTCTCGCCGCGCACGACCGCGACGTGCGCCGGCTCGCCTACGTCGACAGCCTGACCGGCCTGCCCAACCGGCTGATGCTGCGCGAGGCGCTGGCGCGCGCGATGATGGTCGGCCGCAGCAGCGGCACCGGTCTCGCGCTGCTGTTCATCGACCTCGACGACTTCAAGCGCATCAACGACACGCTGGGCCACGACGCCGGCGACGAGGCGCTGGCGCAGGTTGCGCATCGCCTGGAGTCGCGGCTCGCCGCGGTGCGCCTGCCGGCGCAGCCCGACGTCACCGGCAGCGCCGGCGACATGGTGGCGCGCTTCGGCGGCGACGAGTTCGTCGCCCTGCTGTTCGGCGGCGATCTGCGCGCGCGCGCGCGGCAGTTCGCCGAGGGCGTGTTCGAGGCGGTGCGCGAGCCGCTGGCCGCCGGCGGGCGCAGCGTGCACCTCAACGCCAGCATCGGCATCACCCTGTTCCCCGACGACGGCGACGACCCGCAGGGCCTGATGAAGTGCGGCGACATCGCGATGTACGAGGCCAAGCAGGCCGGCAAGAACTGCTATCGCTACTTCACGCCGGCGATGACCCGCGTCGCGGAGGAGCGGCTGCACCTGGAGCACGACCTGCGCCAGGCGCTGGCCGGCGGCGGACTCGCGGTGCATTACCAGCCGATCGTGGAACTGCGCTCGGGCCGCATCGCCGGCGCCGAGGCGCTGCTGCGCTGGGGCCACCCGCAGCGCGGCCTGGTGCCGCCGATGCTGTTCGTCGGCATCGCCGAGGACTTCGGGCTGATCGCGGAACTCGGCCGCTTCGCGCTGGAGCGCGCCTGCGCCGACGCGGTGCGCTGGCCCGACGGGCAGGGTGGGGCGCCGTTCGTGTCGGTCAACCTGTCGGTGAAGCAGTTGCGCGACCCTGGGCTGCCGCGCGAGATCGCCGCCACCCTGGCCCGCCACGGGCTGCCGACCTCGCGACTGCACGTCGAGCTGACCGAGAGCGCGCTGCTCGATTCCGAGCCGCTCGCGTTGACCGCGCTGGCCGAGATGCGCCGGCTCGGGATCCGCATCTGGCTGGACGATTTCGGCACCGGGTTCTCCGGCCTGTCGCACCTGCGCCGCGTGCCGGTCGACGGGGTGAAGATCGACCGCAGCTTCGTGCAGGACCTGCTCAGCGACCGCGAGGACCTCGCGCTGACCTCGGCGATCATGGCGATGGCGGGCTCGCTGGGCATCGAGGCGATCGCCGAGGGCGTGGAGACCGAAGCGCAGCTGGAGATCCTGCGCAACCTGCGCTGCGACCTCGGGCAGGGCTTCTTCCTCGGCCATCCGGTGCCGCAGGAGGAGCTGCTGGCGGTGCTGGCGCGAGGGCTGAGGGCTGAGGGCTGAGGGCTGAGGGCTGAGGGCTGAGGGCGTTGCGTGCTCAGGCGCCGAACAGCCTGCCGGCCAACTCGACCAGGGTACCGGAGAGCAGCAGGAAGGTGACGATGGTGGCGGCCATCATCACCCACGACACCAGCAGGGCGATGCCGTCGTCCTCGACCAGCGCCACGCCGGCCAGCATCAGCACCAGCGCCAGCGGGTAGTTGGTCAGTGGGATCGGCAGCGCCAGCACCAGGCCGTGGCCGATCACCAGCAGGCCGGTGACCGAGGGCCACGCGCCGGGGAACAGCCCGGTCCAGCGCGGGCGGCTGGCGCGTTCCAGCCAGGTCAGCACCTTGCGCATGCGCTCGACGAAGCGGCCGATCGCGGCGCGCGACACGCGCCGCGCACGCAACCACCCAGGCAGCCAGGGCTTGCGCATGCCGAACAGCATCTGCGCGCCGAACAGCATCACCAGCGGGCCGGCCACCGCGCCGGCGCCGACCGGGGTGGGGATGAAGGCGGTGAGCGTGCCGAGCACGATCAGGATGCCGAAGCCGCGCACGCCGAAGGTGTCGACGATCTCGCCCAGCGCCACGCCGTCGTCGCCCGGTGCGGCCGCGATGCCGGCCAACAGTTCCGAGGTGCGCTGGCGCGCGGCGGGGTCGTGGCGGGGCGTCACGGTTCGACGCGCGAGACCAGCAGTTTGTCGATCCGCGCGCCGTCGAGGTCGACCACCTCGAAGCGGAAGCCGGCGGCCTCGAAGTGCTCGCCGACCTGCGGGATGCGGCCGAAGTGCGTGGTCACCAGGCCCGCCGCGGTGCGGTACTCCTGTTCGTCCTCCAGCGGCAGCCGCGACACGCCGAGCAGTTCGCGCAGGTCGTCGACGCCGACCCGGCCGTCGACCAGCCACGAGCCGTCGGCGCGGGTGACGATCGGCTGCTCGCCCTGGTCGGCGGCCTGCGCCATGCGGCCGAACACCGCCGCCAGGAGGTCGTTGAGCGTGACCATGCCCTGGATGTCGCCGTACTCGTCCACCACCAGCGCCAGCGGGGTTTCCGACTCGCGGAACTTCTCCAGCAGCGAGACCGCCTTGGCGGTCTCCGGCACGAACAGCGGCGGCGATACCTTGCGGAACAGTTCCACCGGCTTGCCGGCCAGCGAGTCGGTGAGGTCCTTCAACTGCAGCACGCCGATCACGTCCTGCTCGCCGCCGCGCTTGACCGGATAGCGCGAGTAGGGCGATTCGCGCATCACCGCCAGGTTTTCCTCCAGCGGCGCGGCCGCGTCGAGCCAGGCGATGTCGGTGCGCGGCGTCATCAGGCTGTCGACCGTGCGCTCGCCGAACGACAGCGCGCGGTTGACCATGTTGCGCTCGGAATCGTCGATCACGCCCTGCTCGGCGCCTTCGGCGACGAGGTGCTTGATCTCCTCTTCGGTGACCTGCTCGGCGGTGCCGCCGCGCACGCCGAACAGCTTGAGCAGGCCTTCGGTCAGCACCGCCAGCAGCACCACCGCCGGCTTCGCCGCCGCCGAGGCGACCTGCATCGGCACCGCGACATAGGTCGCGATGCGCTCCGGTGCCACCAGCGCCAGCCGCTTGGGCACCAGTTCGCCGAGCAGGATGAAGGCCATCGAGATGCCGCCCACGGCGACCGCGACGCCGATCTCCTCCGCCCACGGCGCGACCGATTCGAAGTCGGCGAGGAATGCGCCGAGGCGCACGCCGATCGTCTCGCCGCCGAAGTAGCCCGACAGCACGGTGAGCACCGTGAGGTATACCTGCACCGACGACAGGAAGCGTTCCGGCTGCTCCGACAGGTCGAGCGCCGCCTGCGCGCGCCGGCTTTCGCCGGCCTGCTGGCGCAGGCGGCTCTTGCGCGAGGTCATCACGGCCATCTCCGACAGCGCGAAGAAGCCGTTGAGCAGGACCAGGGCGAGGACGACCAGCAGTTCGACGGGCATCGGACGATCTCAGCGCCACACGCCGTTGGCGAAGTGCTCCGCGTTCCACCACAGGTGGGTGGCGATCGCGGCGGCGTAGCCGAGTGCCACCGCCCAGGTCCAGCGCAGGTGGCCGAAGAAGGTGTACTGGCCGCGCGAGACGCCCATCAGCGCCACGCCGGCGGCTGAGCCGATGCTGAGCATGCTGCCGCCGACGCCGGCGGTGAGGGTGATCAGCAGCCACTGGCCGTGGTCCATCGGCGGATCCATCTGCAGGACGGCGTACATGATCGGGATGTTGTCGACGATCGCCGACAGCGTGCCCATCGCGATGTTGGACCAGGTGTGGCCCAGCGTGCCGTACATCTCGCGCGAGGCGACTTCGAGGAAGCCCATGGTGGCCAGGCCGCCGACGCACAGCAGCACGCCGTAGAAGAACAGCAGGGTGTCCCACTCGGCGTGGGACAGGATCCGGAACACGTTGTAGGGCTCCGTGCCCGCGCTGCCCGGGCGCACCGCCTCGACCCGCTTGATCACGTAGCCGAACAGGTTCAGCAGCCCGAGCCCGACCATCATCCCGAACACCGCCGGCATGCCCAGCCACTGCTTGTTGCCGACCGTGATGGCGATGGTCAGCGCGAACAGGCCGGCGATGATGAGGCCGCCGAAGCGGATGTCGGCATCGTCGCGGCCGCGTGCTGGCGCATCCTTCGGCAGCGCGAAGTGCATGCAGATCGCCGGCACCAGGAAGTTCACCATCGAGGGCAGGAACAGGCGGAAGAATTCGAAGAACTCGACCTTGTGCGCGGTCCACACCATCAGGGTGGTGATGTCGCCGAAGGCGCACCACGCGCCGCCTGCGTTGGCCGCCACCACCAGGTTGATGAAGGCCAGCGTCACGAAGCGGGCGTTGCCGCCGCCGACGGCGAGGATGACCGCCGACATGATCAAGGCGGTGGTGAGGTTGTCGAGCACCGACGACATGAAGAACGCGATCACGCCGGTGATCCAGAACAGCTGCCGGAAGCCGAAGCCGCGGCTGACCAGTTCTGCGCGCAGCGCCTCGAACACGTTGCGCTCGGTCATCGCCGCCACGTAGGACATGGCGACGATAAGGAAGAAGAACAACTGCGCGAACTCGAGGAAAATGTGCAGGAAGGCCTCGCGCGCGAAGCCCTCGCCGGCGGCCGGATCGCCGGCGGCGAACCAGGCCACCAGGGCCCAGATCAGGCCCGCGCCGAGCATCACCGGCTTGGACTTGCGAAGGTGCGTGCGCTCCTCGAACACCACCAGCAGGTAGGCCAGCACGAAGATCGCGACCGCCAGCCAGCCGACCGGACGCTGCGTCCAGTCGAGGCTGCGCGCTGCCGCCTCGGAGGCGCCGGCCACCCCCGGCAGGAGCAGCAGGGCGACGGCGCAGCGGGCGAGGTGCATCGCGGATTTCCGGCCCGAGGGCCCAGGTTCTTCGTGGGCGCGAATCACGCGGCGACGAGGCTCCGGTACAGGTTCCAGCCGCTCAGGGCGATCACGACGCAGCCTACCACGGCCATCATGACGCGCGCCGGCGCATGGCGGACGACCCACGCCGCCAGCGGCGCGGCGACCGCGCCGCCGGCCAGCAGGCCGACGATGGCGGTCCAGTACACCGTGTCGAGCGCGACCACGAACGCGATCGTGATCGCCACGGTGACCACGAACTCGACCGAGTTGACGGTGCCGATTGCGGTCCGCGGCGTCAGCCCCTGGCCGAGCAGGGTCGAGGTGGTGATCGGGCCCCAGCCGCCGCCGCCGATCGCGTCCAGCATCCCGGCGACGAAGCCGAGCGCGCGCGGGTGCCGCGCTTCGGCGCGGGTGGCCACGCGGGCGCGCAACGCCCGCCACAGGATCGCCGCGCCGAGCAGCAGCAGGTAGGCCGCCACCCACGGCTGGGCGACCGCGCCGTCGATGTGGGCCAGCAGGGTGGCGCCGATCACGCCGCCGATGGCGCCGGGCACCGCGAGCCGGCGGAACAGGCGCCAGTCGACGTTGCGATGCGCGATGTGCGATGCGGCCGAAATGCCGGTGGTCACCACCTCGGCGGCGTGCACGGACTTGCTCGCCACCGCGGGCGGCACGCCCATCGACATCAGCACCGTGCTGCCGATCACGCCGTAGGCCATGCCCAGCGCGCCGTCGACCAGTTGCGCGGCGAAGCCGAGCAGGACGAACCACAGCAGGAGCTCGGTGTCCACGGCGGCGCACCGTCCGCGGGGCGATCAGCCGACGTCGCGCCCCTTGCTCATCGCGCGCTCGAGGCCGTCGGCCAAGGTGGCGAGTTCGACGATCATCGACTCCAGTTCATCCTCGTTGAGGCCGGTGAACGGGCGGTTCTCGCACAGATGGAGATAGGGCACGCCGTCGATGTCGCTCAGCGACAGGTAGCCGACCCGCTGCTCCCAGTTGAAGCGCAGGCACTTGCCGGCGTCGCGGCTGCCGATCGGCGCCACCGGCGTACTGACCCGCAGGTACTTGCGGCCGGCGTCGGTGTCCAGCTCGGCCAGGAACACGCCCTGCCGCCGGCCGTCGTCCAGCGCCATGTCGAACGAGATCACGTAGGGATCGTTGTCGCGCAGCGTATGGCGGGTGGCCAGGAAGCTGCGGACGTCCTCGAAACTGTGCATGGCGTCGGGACCGGAAAGGGGAACCGGCGTATGCTACCCCACGGGTCGGTGCCGCCGGCAAGCGCATGGACGATGGGGTCACGCCAACGACGGACGCACGCAGCCGCATCGTCGCCACGGTGCGGGCGCTGCCGCGCGGACAGGTGGCCTCCTACGGCCAGGTCGCCGCGCGCGCCGGCCTGCCGGGGCGCGCGCGGCTGGTCGCGCGCGTGCTGGCGGAAGCGCCGGCCTCGCTGCGCCTGCCCTGGCACCGCGTGCTGCGCAGCGACGGTCGCATCGCGTTCCCGCCCGGCTCGCGCGGCCATGCGGAGCAATCGCGCCGGCTGCGCGCCGAAGGCGTCAAGGTGGCCGACGGTCGCGTCGCAGCGGCCGATTTCGCCGGCGCGCAGGGCCTCGACGCGGCCCTCTGGGGACCCGGCTGAGGCGCGCTCAGTCGCGCCGCAGCCAGGCCGCGATCGACAGGCGTTCGCGGCGCGCCGCACGCACCTCATGCTCGACATCGGCGGCGCGGAACACCGCCAGCCGGCCGCCGATCGGCAGCACGTCGTGCGGAGTGTCGCCGTCGGGCGCGAAGATGCGCAGCGCGCCGCCGTCGGCGTCGGACCACGCTTCGTTGAGGTACAGCACCAGGGACACCACGCGGGCGTCGTCGTCGCGGAAGCGGTCGCGGTGGCGGGCGTAGCCCGCGCCCGGCGGATAGCGCGCGTAGTGCGCCTCGGTGCGCCGCAGGCCGAGGAACAGTTCGTGGTTCAGTCCGGCGCGCAGCGCGTCGAGCGCGTGCAGCGCCGGGGCATCGGCCGGATCGTCCGCCTGCAGCCAGCGCGTGTGGTCGCCGCGCACGGCGGGATCGTGGTGGCGCGCCGCGCCGCGGCCGATGGCCGCCGGTGCGAGCGCGCCTGCGGCGGCATGCCTGCGGCAGGCATCCGCCAACGCGCGCCAGGCCGCGTCCGGCAGCCAGTCGTCGACCACGCACCAGCCGTCGGCGGCGAGCGCGGCGGCGATGCGTGCGGCGTGCGCGTCGGCGGAATCGGCAGGCATGGTGCTACGGTAGCGCCTTGTCCGTCGCGATGCCGTCCGATGCGCCGCTTCACGCCCGTCACCACCGCGTTGCTGATCCTGCTCGGCGCCGGCTTCGCGCTGCAGATGGCGCTCGCCGACCCGTGGGTGGTGGCGTTCGCGCTGTGGCCGCTGGACGCGGCGGGAGTGATCCCGTCGCCCGCCGGGCCGCTGGCGGTGCATTTCTCGCCGTGGCAATTGGTGACGTATTCGTTCCTGCACGGCGGCCTGCTGCACCTGGCGGTGAACGCGCTGGCGCTGTTCATGTTCGGCCCGCCGATCGAGCGCCTGCTGGGGCGCGGACCGTTCGCGACCTACTGGTTCACCTGCGTGGTCGGCGCGGCGGTGGCGCAGTTGCTCACCCTGCGCTGGACGGTCGGCGGCGACGCGCTGGTGCCGACCATCGGCGCCAGCGGCGGCGCGTTCGGCGTGCTGCTCGCCTTCGGCCTGTTCTTCCCGCGCGAGCGCATCCTGCTGCTGATCCCGCCGATCCCGATGCCGGCGTGGCTGTTCGTCACCCTGTACGCGGCGCTCGAGCTGTACCTCGGCGTCACCCGCGACGGCAGCGGCGTGGCGCACTTCGCCCACCTCGGCGGCATGCTGGCCGGCTTCGTGCTGATCCAGTACTGGCGCGGCCGGCTGCCGATCCGGCCGCGCCGCATCCTGCAGCGCTGAAGTCGCGCGGGCGCGCTCAGGATCGCAGCGACAGGAAGTCCACGCTGGCCACGAAACGCAGGCTGTCCAGGCGCAGGCTCGACTGCGGCAACAGTTCCTCCAGCATCGCCAGTTCGTCGCGCGCGGCGTCGATCTCCGACGCGCGCACGCTGGGGTTGACCCGCGCCAGCGCCTCCAGGCGGTCGATCTCCTCGCGCAGGCCGGCGCGCGCGGTGGCGAGCGCCTTGTCGACCAGCGCCGCGGCGCGCGCCTCGCCCTGCTTGCGGCAGGCGCCCAGCATCGGCGGCAGCAGCGCGGCGAGGTGCTTGCGGTAGCGCGCGACGTCGATGTTGCGCTCGCCCGAGCGGCCCAGCGCGCCGGCGTCCGGGCGCCATTCGCCGCGGTCCGACAGGCGCGTGTCGACCACGCAGCGCAGCGGCAGCGGCGGCAGGAAGCGGTCGGCACCGAGCTTCGGCGGCGAGATGCACTCCAGCACGAACACCGCCTCCAGCAGCGCCGTGCGCGGCGGCAGCGTGTCGTCGACCGCGAACGCCGCGTTGCCGATCTCGCTGCCCAGCAGCAGGTCCAGCGCGCCGACCACCATCGGATGGTCGAGGCGCAGGAACAGCACGTCCTCGCGCGCGAGCGCGGTGGGGCGGTGGAAGGTGGCCTGGCGCGGCTGGTCGAGGCCGGGGAAGGCCTCGGTGGTCAGCATCTCGGGGTCGAGCAGGAACAACTGCGGGCCCTGCTCCTCGACATCGACGCCGAAGTGTTCGAACAGGCGCAGGATGAAGTCGCCGGCGGCGCGGTCGGCGTCGGCGCCGGCCAGCGCCTCCAGCAGGCGCTCGGCGCCCGGCGCATGGCGGGTGTTGAGCTCCAGCAGGCGGTCGCGGCCTTCGGCGATCGCGGCGGCGAGCTGCGCGTGCGCGCCGGCGGTCTCGTCGACCAGGGCGTCCAGCGCGGCGGCGGACTCGGACTCGCCGCGCGCCTGCGCCAGCGAGGCCGCGATCACGCGTTCGCCGAAGCGCTTGAGCAGTTCGCGTCCGTCCTCGGGGCTGCCGGACAGCGCGCCGAGCCCGGCGTCGAGCCAGCGCAGCAGCGCGTGCTGGGCGCTGCCGTCGTACACGCAGGCGTGGATGTTGACGTCGCCGCGCTGGCCGATGCGGTCGAGGCGACCGATGCGCTGCTCCAGCAGGTCCGGGTCGAGCGGCAGGTCCCACAGCACGAGGTGCTGCGCGAACTGGAAGTTGCGGCCTTCGCTGCCGATCTCGGTGCACAGCAGCAGGCGCGCGCCGCCGGGGTCGGCGAAGTGCGCCGCGGCGCGGTCGCGCTGCACGATGCCGAGCCCCTCGTGGAAGCGCGCCACCGGCACGCCGGAGCGCAGGCGCAGCGCTTCCTCCAGCGCGTGCAGCTTGGCCTGGCAGCGCGTGATCAGCAGGAACTTCTCGCCCGGATGCGCGTCCAGCAGCCCGGTCAGCCAGGTCAGCCGCGGGTCGTCGAGGTAGGACAGGGGCGGCGCGAACGGCGGCTGCGCGATGTCGCCGAGGAACTCCTCCACCAGGCGTTCGGCCAGCGCCGGCTCCGGCGGCGGAAGCACCACCACGTGCGGCACGCGGCGCGGAAAACCGCCCACCACCGCGCGCCGGTTGCGGAACATCACCCGCCCGGTTCCGTGGCGGTCGATCAACTGGCGCAGCAGCGCGGTGCGCGCCTCGGCGTCGGCGCGCGCCAGCGGGGCGACGGCCTCCGGGCCCAGCAGGCGCACCAGGTCCTCGAGGTCGGCCGCATCCAGCGGCTCGCCGCCGTCGAG
>Ga0209450_10000558_pt1 | contig 18939 bp, 16 predicted proteins | sample FrelakmetLWP11LW_FD_187149 | JGI IMG/M metagenome (GOLD analysis project Ga0209450, IMG submission 187149) | Freshwater lake sediment microbial communities from the University of Notre Dame, USA, for methane emissions studies - LWP11 LW (SPAdes)... | ecosystem: Environmental > Aquatic >...
GCCTGAACCCCGGTCATTTCGTCCACACTTTCCGTGTGTTGTCCTTGCGTGGCCAATTCAGGTGCTTGGGTATAAGTGCCGTTAATGTCGGCCACTTTGGCCTCAAAATCCGCTTCGTAGGCGGGTGTTAGCCAATAGCGATTCAAGTGGGGCTTGAGATCAGCCTCTTTCAACAACCGCGCGGCGTGTCGGCCGGAGATACTCGCAACCATCTTGCGGTTCAGCAGCTCGTCAGCGATTTCGCGCGCGGTCCAATGGCTAATTGGTCGGCCGGACTTTTCAGGCTTCTCACAGGCCAGGGCTTCAATCTGGCAACGCTGGTCGGCCGTAATCTTGCAGGGCGCTCCAGGGCGTGGGGCATCTTGCAACCGATCTTCAATGCTCAAATCATCGTAGGAAATGGTCTGGGCTTTCGCCCAACGATTGCGCCAGCGTTGTACCAAATTGATACTCACCGCCAAAGCCCCGGCGATGGCGCTGTTGGTTTTTCCTTGTCCCGCCGCCAAAATGACGCGCGCCCGTAAAGCGATTTGTTGACCGATGTTGTGGCGACGAACTAATTGATCCAAGCCTGTTTGCTCTTCTTCCGTCAAGTTTATGGTTGTCGCTTGTGGAGTTGGCATGCTGTATCCCCTGCTTTCAGTTTTTAGCATAGTTTATGGACGACCAACATTTTGTCAACCTGGTAGCTTATCCATTATTTGCGCCCAAGTGTACTAGTGACTTTTCCAGAACATTACTGCACCAAATCCGGTCACGGAATCCTTTCTGGCCTCAGGCAAATCACCCGAATTAGCATAGTATAGGACCGTACCTGTATTTGCGCCTAACCCTCGCGCTGCCTGCATCGCTGTCAAGATCGCGCCTTCCCCGCACGCACATGTCGTCAAGGTCTTTCGTCTTGCCATTTGCTGAATAATCGTAGTGCGTAGCACCTTTGGACTGAAACCCGCAATCGCACTCAGCGTAGTCGAGTCAATATCTTGTGCATCACGGTAAGTTGGAAAGTGACTTAAGTCAGAACTTGCAATAATGATAGCGCGACGACCTGGCAACAACCGGATTAGCGCATCAGCCAAAGCATTCACCTCTGCAGGATAGTTGGTCCCCATGATAACCGGCACGATTTTGCAGTTCGGACAAACCCGTTGAAGAAATGGGACCTCGGCTTCAATGGGATGCTCATTTGCAAAAGCGGCCTCGTTAGCCATTATGCGGGGATCGGCATTTACCAGTGCCTGTGCCAGATCGGTGTCAACTGCGACTATTCCCAAGGGGGTTTGCCACGCACCGGTTGTCCAGACTGCAATTGGCATAGCTAATGGCCGAAAATGGTCATTGGCTATGATAACTGCCACATCATATTCGTAATTTGCCAATTGGCGAAAACCGTAAGCCGCAACTTGTCCAGAAAGGTAATAGCTTGCATGAGGAACCACCAGGGCAATAGGGGATCCTTGCGTAGGTTGAACCCTCGCCAAGTAGCCATCTATCATCGCAGTGAGCTTATCTGCGTCGGTTGGGTAGAGCACCCCCACGCCTTCAAATTGATGTATCTTTTCTGCAGGTAGCCCTAAAGCGGCATCTTGAAGCATTTGGTGAGGTGAGGCGGAAGTAAGAACGATGATGATAAAAAATGACCCAACGCAAAGATTGAACACCTTGCGAGTTTGCCGCGTTCTTACACTGGAACCTAAAGGAGTCATATGAGTGATGAAGTACACTGACATTCAGGCAATTCGTCTGCATAGAAAAGTTGCTCGGTTGTTAAGCCCCGATTTCTATTTGCTTGGATCTCATTCGATCTTATTCACCATCGTTCTACATCAATCGTCGAGCGCCGAGTCGCTGCTTGTGACGGCCCGCCCCTGGCCCTAGACTGGTTAACCAGTGAGGCGGATGCTGGAGTATAACAAAACAGGTCGCATGCGGCAAAGCCACACACGGCCTGAGAATGTGATACAATCCCGGCGTTGACGCGACCTAACCGCGTTACTGCCCGTCGACAGGCGGGCCGCGCCCCGCACTGTTGCAAGCAGGCGGGGCGGTTTTCTTGTCAGCGAAAGTATAGCACGTTCACTTGCAGAAAGGTAACAGCCTGGCGACTTGGGACGGCCGCCTCAGTCACCCGCCCTGCTCCCTTCTGCTCAGAGGTTTACAGCGCAATCAAATCATCCAGCATCGTCACAGGCGAGCGAAAACCCAAGGCGATCATTTGAGCCAGCGCCGCATTCGCTTCGGCCAACGACCAGCGCTGATACTGAACGCCGATTACCAGCAGACCAATCGTGCCGGTGGTGGGCGCGCCCTGTTGTTGGGCCACGCGCCGCGCCCGTCGATCATCGCTAGCCAGAATGCCTTGCCGCAACAACGCCACCGCGAGACAACTGCGTTCCCCTAACCCCAGGCGCGGCGGCAGGTTACGAGCCAGTGCCGCCTCTTCATTCGTGAGCGTGACGACCACCAGTGCCGGCCATGCGGCTGGCGGCAGCGCGCCACCCGCCACGCCAGCTTCGTACTCCCCCAACACCGCCGTCGTCGTCCACGCATCGGCCCCTAACAGATCGATCACCCAATTGGCGCGGTTGACTACCGCAAAGTTGGTCAGCACCGTATTGTCCAGCACGATGGGCGGTGTCATGTTTTTGGTGCCGGCTTCCATAGTTTGGCGACGGCCACATCGGCCTCTGCCTCGGCCCGATCAGCCGGGGCGACCCGCAGCGGAATATCAAGCCGCAGGCAGCGCGTGCGCAGATCGAGCCATGTCAGGCTTAGCAATTCCGCCGCACGCGCCAAGCTGATCGAATCAGCCAAATAATGCGCGACTACCAAATTGTACCGGGCCTGTTCGTCGGTCAACACTTCAACTGCCTCGTTGGACAGGCCCGCCGTTGAATCGATGTCGGGCAATTGGGCGTGATAGTGCAGCACACCCCGGCTGAGGCGGTAATCGATGATATCGACGATGGCGACTTCCGGCTGACCGTGACTTTCAATCAACGCCGTTTGACCGCGCTGCACCGACTGAATGACTTGTCGCATGTTGCGGACCAGATCGGTCTTGCGCACCCGTTGCACCATTTCCACGCTTCGCATACCAAAAAACGGGGATTGTTCCATCCCACCCAAAGACGGGGATTGTTTCATAGCGACCTCCCATCAGCCATTTGAGACGACTCAAATGCAAAATACATACTTCGCAAATTTTACACCTAAGTCGATCCTTAGGCAATGGCCTACTTTTCTGGTCTGGTGATTACCCACAAATAGAAAAACTCTGTCCAGAGTGGTAAAGTTAGGGTGTCGGACCAAACCTACCTCTCCAGGACAGAGTCAACATGAATATAACATTTGCCGGCTTAATTGCCAAGTTACCCATCGAGCAGCTCCGCGCCACGATCCGCCAGCATCTCCAACCGCTGACGAGCCAGTTGCCCGATAAGCGCTTGGGGCGCGTGGCGGAATTGATCATTCTCGGTATCTTGGGCGGGCAAACACCGGTCATCACCGCGATGGCTCGCCACAGCGCCAAAGACGAAGGGGAGACTTGGGCGGTGGCCAAGAGCATCTATCGTTGGTTAGGGAATGAGCGGCTCACAAGCGCGGGGCTGTTCGCCAGCCTCTATCAAATTGGACAGCAAGCGGTCGCCTTGGAGCGCCCGGAGTATCTGGTAGTGGCGGTCGATCCGGTCAATTTTGAAAAGCCGTATACCGAAGCCCTTGAGGGGGTGAGTGTCGTGTACAAAGCCACCCCCCCGGACCTCCAGGGCCACGCCCGTCTGACCCATGGCTATCCCGCGATCACCGCCACAGTGGTGAATACCAAAGTGCCTGTCACCAGTTATGCCAACTGGTTTTCTTACCAAACGGCGGACTTTTTGAGTCAGAACCATGAGATCATGCAGGCTTTCGAGCAGACGTGCCGCCTGTACCCGGATTATCGCCTGCGGTTTGTCGGCGATGCCGGACTGGACGACCAAAAAATGTTTGCAGCCGTTGCGGACTTGAACCAAGACTTCATTTTCCGCGTCAGCCACTTGGAGCGCACGGTCGAGGTCTACAATGACCGCCTGCAGCGTTGGGAAACCGAAACCCTGGGAGACTTGACCGCGTGTGTGTTGTATCAAGCCACCTTCCAAGTGCGGTTCACTCACGCCGGACGAGACCGGCTGGATACCGTGCGGTTCGGCTGGTTCAAGATTCGCCTGCCCGGCACCTCGCGCGAACTGTGGGCCTTGGTGGTTGATGACCAAACTCTGGACCGACAGTTGGTGTTGATCACCAATATCCCGCTGGTCAGCCTCCCGATCGTTCAAAGCGTGTATAACGACTGGCGCTTGCGCGGGCGCATCGAGCAGGGCTACCGCTTTGACCAGGAGCAAGGCTTGGATGTGGAGGACGTGCGCGTCCAGACCGTTGAGCGCATGCGTCGAATGTTTGCCATGGTCCTGCTCGCCGCTCAACTCGTGTTTGTTCTCGCCGTGCGCTGGCCGCCCAAAGCCGTGCTGTGGCTCCGACAGTTAGGCGGCAAACTCAATCGCCCCTCCGACCGCGATGGGATGTATTGGCTCTTGCAAGGGCTGGCGGCGGTGATTACAGCCTGTATGTCTTTGTCGTTTGCCTTCTTGCATCCATTTCCTTTTCAGGAATTCACTGGTGGGTAATCACCAGTACTTTTCGATTGACAAAAACAAGTGCAGAGAGAGGTGGTCTTTTGAGGGTGCTGTTGAGTCTACTCTATCGCGAAGGTGCCGCCTTCAAAGTCTTGCCGTTGACGAATTGTTGATGAAGGAACGCTACCGGGTGTCTAACTACTCCGCCGTTATTTCGCCGATATACTGCCGATATTTCGCCGATAGCCGGTAGCGCCGCGACTTGCGCGCCGGGTCGGCCACTTCCAGCCAACCATCCTCCAGCCAGCCGCCGATCAAATCCCGAACTGTGCGGGCAGACAGACCCAATGCCTGCGCCATATCGGCATTGGTCACCGTCTCCTGTCGCGTGAACAATCCCAGCGCCAGGCGCGCCCGTCGATCAAGCCGGCGCAATTCAGGTGGTTCGGGCACATCGGGCTGGGCGACTTGCGCGCGGACTTCATCAGCCACTCGCTTGAAGACCAGGGCCATGCTGTGCGTGAAATAGGCCACCCAGCCGGTCAAGTCAGCGTCAGCGCGCCCTTCGTAGTAATTGTGGTGCGGATGAGTTTGGAGCGCGGCGTAGTATGCAGTCAAATCCTGGGCATACACTTCTTCGAGACTGTAAAAGCGCCCCAGGTCGTAGCCATGCCGATACAACAGCAGCGTTGCCAGGGCGCGGGCCGTTCGACCGTTGCCATCGAAGAACGGATGGATCGTCACAAATTGATAGTGCGCCAGCCCGGCGATGATCGGCACGGGGAGACCCTCGCGTTCCGATTGGCCGATCCAGCCCACCAGATCGCGCATCAGGTCCGGCACATCCTCGGCCACGGGCGGCAGGTAAATCACCGCGCCCGAAGCGAGATCACGAATGATATTCTGGCCATCGCGATAAGGCGTAGGCCTCGAGCGCACACCGGAATAGATCAACGCGTGCAAGCGGCGGATCAGTTCGTCCGTAATCGGCGTCTGTTTCTCCGCCCACTCCTCGACCCGCTGCAGTGCCCGATAGTAATTCTGCACTTCGCGCACATCGCGCTCACGGCCTGCAAAGCGCTTCCCGTCGATCACCACCTGCTCGGCCTCGGCCAGCGTCAACCGATTGCCTTCGATGCGCGTCGAATAGTGGGTCGAGCGCACACGTGCCTGCTGGCGCAGCCGTTCCGCGACGTGGGGCGGCAGCACCGTCAGCTTGACGATCTGCCGGGCTGATTCAATCTCCATCAAATCACGCACGATGGCGGGGGTAAAGTTATAACGCTCGTTCATGGGCGACTCCGTGTTAGGTCAATTGTATGATCGAGTCGAGCGATCCGCAAACCGCGCTAATCCGCAGCCGGGGGTAAAGCCGGCAAGGCTAAAACGGCCAAAATCAACGGCACGGTTGTCCAGCAGCCAGCGTGGCTTGCTGCGCGATTGCTTCGCGGTGTGTGCGCAGCCATCGCGGTACTGACCACGCCTTTCCTGTGAGCAGCCCTTGACGGCGCGATGTGCCCCGACTGGACTGGCGTCCAGCCGGGGCACATCGCGCCTGACCGAGTGTTGATCGGTGTGGGACTCGATGATGCCGGCGGTGTGTCGGGGCGGATGCAACCGAAGAGCCATCCGTCAGCAGTCGGGTTGAGCGGCCCAATGAGAGGCACCGTGCTACCAGCACGATACCGCCCGCGAAGCCTGTCAGCCCGTTTGGAGCAGCCCGTGCAGGTGTCAATTCGATTTCGGCTTGAAATAGGGCGGCCTCAAATCGGGCCAAATGCACACTCGCGGAACAGTCGGCGTCATAGTCGTGCGCCCGCACCTGTCCCCAGGACCGTCGATCAGCACGCCTCCGCCGTGCAGACAAGTTGGATGGTACTCCCTGTGATGCGCTGTTCCATCACAAGCGACGCGTCGCGTGTGGATGTGGGCCGTTTGACCCGCGCCTGCATTCTCGCTATACTTGCCGCATCATCCCCTCGCCCAACGCTGTTCCCCTTCTTGGCTTTTAGGAATAGGGGCTGGGGGTGAGGGCTTGCCGGAGACTTCATGCCCACCCTCACTGGCTTAACCGCGATGAGGCCCTGTGTGCCTTTGATCAAGTTCCCTACCACTTGTTAAGCCTACCCTAAACTGAAAATGGCCGACAGCGGAACCAAAAGAACATTCGCATCTGCTCATCGCCAGAATTGATTCCTGAAGAGGCATAGTTATGGCAAAGCAACCAAAACATATGAAGTGGCTGGTAGATACCAGGGAAAGGCTGCAAGCAGCTGATGGAAGATATATAAAAGTGTGGGAGTTTCGCCATCAGCGAGATGAAGAGATCCTTTCGGAGTGGGCAAAACACTTTCGGGATCACTATTGTTCTGACGAACAGATTGATCTATTGAGGCATGGAACTGGCTTGTCCCGCAAAGACTACCTAATCAACCGGAAATTCCCAGATGCAGCCACCAAACTTGGCTGTAGTATTCGGGCGGCGGATTTTGGTGAGATTCTTGTAGCAGACTACCTCGAATATACATGTGGCTTCTGGGTCCCGCGTACTCGCTATAGCCGTAAAAACAGCCGCGATGAATCGACAAAGGGTTGCGACATCATTGGCTTCCGCTTCATGAAGGAAGGCGCAACATCGCCCAAAGATACGCTTGCCATTTTTGAGTCCAAAACACAATTCTCGGGAACAAAAGCGAAATGCAAATTGCAGGAGGCTGTAGATCATTCTATCAAGGATGCAATAAGAAAGGCAGATACCCTTAACGCAATGAAGCAGCGCTTCATAGACAAACTGGATAATCTTGCGGCATCTCAGGTAGAACGATTTCAGGATCCGATGGATAGACCTTATCATGAAATTTCAGGTGCTGTGGCTATCTTCTCGGATCATGTGTATGACTCGCCAACAATTAGAATTACAAATACAACGCATCACCCCAATCGAGACAATTTAGAACTGGTTGTTTTTCATGGCCCAGATTTGATGGATCTTGTACACGAACTATACGGGAGAGCTGCTAATGGAGCCTAAATACAATTCTAGGCGGCTCTTGGGTGCTACCCAGTCCAAAGCCAAAATGTATGAGTATGATGTTCCCGAAGAGGAACACATATCCGTCACTCCTTCTAGATTATTACCGTTGTCAATTGGTATGCTGGGTGATTTGGCGGCCAGAATAAATTCAGGCCACACAGCCCCGGAGCAAATTCAAGCATTGCGAAACTCTCTACCTTTCTCAGCCCGTTTTTTCGATGCCTATGTGCAGACTAGAATCGACTCTGAAATTGGTCCATATTTGTTGGCGCTGGGTTCAAGCGCATATTATCTCAGCGAGTTGCCAGGTAGTTCTATGCTTTTAGCAAGATCCATTACGGACAAAGATTCTCAATTAGAAGGTTCCGGATTAGATAGTTTGTTAATCTGGATCCTTAAAAGAGAATACATAGACCACATCGATCTACAAAAAAGCCCATTTCGAGAATTTCTTCTACCTATACAACATCTGATGCAACAGCATGACATGAACGGCACCGGGGAACCGGAACTTCTTGATCGCGCTAAACAGTTGCGCTCATTTATTTATGAACAAGGCACACCTCGAGAACTGCTTTTTGTTGATCTCATTGGCGCACTAATCAAGAAACGGCTTGAAAACTCCACATGGAACACTCTGCCGCACTATTCTAATCTTGAGCGCGACGTGTGGTCAGCTGTACTCTGTAAGAAAACCTTTATCAAAGAACTATGGCCTGCTCAACGTCGACTGGGAGAAAAGGGTATCTTTCAAGGAAAGTCAGCTATCATCCAGATGCCGACCAGTGCAGGTAAAACAAAAGCCATTGAAATAATCATTCGCAGCGCATTTCTTTCGGCACGTATTACTCTGGCAGTGATCGTGGCACCGTTCCGGGCTTTATGCCATGAAATCAAGGATAACTTAATCAAAGCATTTCAGGGCGAGCCGATCATTATTGATGAACTGACAGATGTGTTTCAGATCGATTTCTCAGAAGAACAATTGTTACTGAGTAATCAAGTTTTGATTATGACGCCCGAAAAATTGAACTATGTATTGCGGCATTTCCCCGAATTGGCCGATAGAATTGGGCTCCTCATTTATGATGAAGGCCATCAATTTGACAATGGAACTAGAGGCATCACTTATGAGCTTTTGCTCACGTCATTGAAAGCAAGAATTCGGCCACATACTCAGACGCTCTTAATTTCCGCAGTCATCAGCAATGCGGACAAGATTGGGGCTTGGCTACTCGGTGAGAATTTTGAAATTGTCTCTGGTAAAAATCTCCAGCCGACTTTTCGTAGTATTGCTTTCGCAAGCTGGCAAGATCCGCGTGGCCGTCTTGAATTCGTTAGCCCTGCCGATATCGATGAGAGCGAGTTTTTTGTTCCTAGAGTAATTGAGCAGTGCTCATTAGAGAAAAGAGGTGGAGAAAGAAAGCAGAGAATGTTTCCTAAGAAATCAGAAGGTAATGAAATTGGTCTTTATCTTGGGTTAAAGTTGGTCAGTCATGGAAGTGTTGCTATATTTTGTGGTACGAAAGTTACTGCAACTGGAATATGCAAAAAGGCAGTCGATATTTTTGAACGAAAAGTGCCATTATGCCGACCAATTGAGACATTCAAGAATAAAGCAGAAATTGAGAAGTTGATATATCTGCACACGAGGAACATGGGCGCGGATGCTACGATGACGCAAAGCGCTCAACTTGGGATATTTGCTCATCACAACAACGTTCCTTATGGTATTCGGTTGGCAGTTGAATATGCCCTTAAAGAAGGGCTTGCTAACTTTGTCGTCTGTACATCTACATTGGCGCAAGGGGTTAATCTTCCTATTCGTTATCTGTTTGTTACGAGCTTCTATCAAGCTGGTGAACGCATCAAAGTACGTGACTTCCAAAACCTGATTGGCCGTTCCGGACGGTCAGATAAGCACACTGAGGGCAGCATTATCTTTTCTGATCCAGTGGTTTTCGATGACAAAAATGAAGGTTGGGAACAATCCAGAACGCTTCTTGATCTGAAAAATTCAGAACCTTGCGCAAGTGTCTTATATTCTATTTTTGATAATCTTCGAAGCGACGACAAAAAAGACGATTATCCACTCGACCCATTTGATCTAATAGAGGCCTACAACAAAAGCGACGGTGCTCTGGAAACCATATTCAAGAACATTGTTGTGCAACGTCCATGGACGGAATATACGATACCCGGCCTACAAAAACAAGCCGTGGAGAAAATCAACCTGATTGCGACCATCGAAAGCTATTTGATGGCACATTGGGATGAAACCCATCCGGAATTCAATGAGGATGCAGTTACTGCTTTTGCCAAAGACACGCTAGCTTATTTTCTGGCAGAGAAGGATCAAAAAGAGCGGATCGTAAAACTATTTGTTCTCTTAGCGCGCAATATTGCCGAAAAAACTCCAGAATTCCAGACGCGCGTAATATTCGGGAGAACGCTCTTTGGGTTGCAAGATGCTGTATCTATTTCTTTGTGGCTAGCTGAAAATCTCGATAAACTCATGTCTGTTAAGAACGAATCAGATATCCTAACGATCTTGTGGCCTCTCATCGAAAAGCATATCCACAGTAAGGCGTTTAGGAACTGTGATAAGCCTGAGCTGCTGAAGGAATTTTCGGCCAGGTGGATGAAAGGACATCCTTTTGATCAGTTGCTTCGAATCCTGGCTGAAGCCGATGCGCGTATGATTGCAAAAACCAGACGATTTCGCTACGATATTGAGGATGTGGTTGATATATGTGCAAATGGCTTTGGATTTGATGGTATGTTGTTGATCGGTGCCATCATCGAGTTTCTTAGAGAAAAGACAGTCGATGGTATCGACAATCTTGTTCGCTTGATGCTAGATTTTCAAAAGCAATTAAGGTATGGATTGCCAGATCAGACAGCGATCTTGCTCTATGAATTGGGGTTTTCAGACCGCGTTGTATCAATGGAATTGAGTTCAATCTTAGAAGTGCAACCAAACAAAAAGAGCGTTATTCAAGCACTCAAAGGTTCTAGAGAGCAGATTTTTAAGATATTGGATATGTATCCAAGTTGTTTTTCTGAGGCCTATCGTGTTGTTGCCACATAGCCCATGTTTGTAGAAGATACATTTGTGAATAATTCAGATTTTTCCCTGCGCGCCACACGCATTGCGTCAGTTGTTGCTGAATAAGGCTGTGGATTGATAGCATTACAGAATTTTTTGACAATAATTCAACCATTTCATTATTGACTTGCTCCATAAAATATGATAATCTTACCTATGTAGAAGATATTCATTCAATCCAAGCATTTACAATAGTCGTCATCTAAATGCGGATAGAAGTCGCTCAATTTTTATGCACAATCATAATTATCATAATAGAAGTTGTTAAAACTAGACTCTTAGTCACTTGACTTTGATATGCAGTCGTAATTATTATAATAGCAGTCGTCTAAACTAGATGCTCAGTCGCTTGACTTTTATTCGCAGTCGTAATTATTATAATAGCAGTCGTTGAAACTAGACGCTCAGTCGCTTGGCTTTGAGATGCAGTCGTGATACTTACAGCAGAAGTCGTCTAACTTAGACAAGTTGCACCGGCTTGATGCAGAGAGAACGCCAGGGAAAGACCGGTCGGCGTCTTGAATTGATTAAAAATCACAGACCAATCAGGGTTCTGCTCGGTGAGTTGGGCGCTCATGCAGCAGACCTGGCGGGCTGCGATCAAAATTTTCTCACAAGGAGATCGATATGTCTGACAATCTGGTTCCCCAACCACCCCAGCCGTCCGAGCCGCCTGCCTCGAAGCCGCGCGCGCCACGCGCCACGCAAGACCAGGCCGACGCCAACCTCATCAACACCTATCGCACCCGTCTCATCGCCGTCCAGGGCAGCGGCGAGGCGGTGATGCAATTGAAGCCGCGCGGCTTTGATAACGCCGGCCTCGACGAGGGCCTGGCCGCCTGCGACACGGCACAAACGAAGTTCAATGCGCGCGAGATCGCATTAGACAACAAACGCACCGCGGCCAAAACCTTGAAGGCGGCGGACACGGCAGCGCGCGCGGGTTACGCCGGGTTCAGCCGCATCGCGGCCAAGGTGTTCAAAGACAACCCCACGGCCAAAGCCGCCGTCGTCATCCCGTCGCGGCAGATTCAAGATCAGGACAAGTTCCTCACCTTTGTCGAAGGAGCCTACAATACCGCCATGAGCCGCAGCACATATCAGGCTGCCCTCAACAAACGCGGCTACACCGCCGAAGCCCTGCAGGCCGAACTGGCGAAGTTGAAGGCATGGAGCAAAGCGAGTGCGGAGTACGAAGCGGCCGTACAGGCATCGAATCGCACCACCGCCGAGCGCAAGGCCGCCGTGCAGGCCCTCAAGACGTGGTGGGCCGAGTTCTACGCCACGGCGCAGGTAGCGCTGAAAGATCGCCCGGACTTGTTGGGACTGCTGGGGGCGTAGACGCCGGAGACGAGGCCGATCAGGCCACTCGAAAAATGAAGCGGCCTCCGAAATGGAGGCCGCTGTTTGTTTGTTTGTCACTTGATCGCTACCGATCGAGGATGGCCTGCCCTTCAGCATAGCGCCGCCGCACGGCATCGATCTGGCCGAATAGATACTCTCTGCTCCAACGCGCTGTTGATCGATTCGATCGGCGGCAGCTGCTCAGCAGTCGAGATAATCAGGCCGCGCAGCGTGAACGTCTGCCGGAGCGTAAGGTCCGAGCGCATACGGGCACGGCCTGAACCGTTGCCCCAATCGCGCAGCAGCGTGTCTGCCTTGCGCAGCAGATCTTGCTGACCGGACACCGTCGATTGCGAGGTGAAGTCGTCGATCCACAACGGCGTGTCTTTCAGCACAAACGCGAGTTTCTCCAGCGCGTTTTGTGTAGCCGTCCACGACGCCGGCGGCGTGTTGAAGGCGAATTTCCCGAAGTGAGACAGGACGAGTGCCACCAGCGTTGATTTCAATGAGCCGGTCGTGCCAAACAGCCAGATCGTGAAGAACAGTGGCACGAGGCTCGCCAGCGGGGCCAGAAACATCGCCGCCCACAGCGGAATCGAGATGTCGTAATCGGCCACTTCCCAGAAGCGCAGGCTGGCCTTCATCGCCTCTGTCACGTTCTGTGGCGACAGCGGCAGTTGATACCGCGACAGGTTCTGTCCTAATCGCACGCGCACGTCCTCCAGGCCAACGGCCCCGGTTGAGGTCAGGTATGCCCATCGACCGTCAATCAACCGCCAGCCGGTGTGGCTGTAATCGTTTCTCATTTCGACTCCTTCGCTTAAAGTTAGGATAGCTGCCCGTAAATGATCTTTGGTCGACGATCCGGCCGCCAGCACTGCCCGACTGCCCCACTTCACGAGCGGCCACGTCATCTGCGGAAATTCACTTGCTTCCACTTCGATGCGCGGCAACGGTTGCCCGGTCGGCAATCGACCTTCAATCTCAAAGCGCCGCACTTGCGTTTCGCCGTCGTCTTCAACGACATCCGTTACGATCTGCGCGGCAAAGTGCGCCAGCACTACCAGCCGATCATGTCCCAGCTGGTCGTAGACCCGATGGAACATCCGCCCCGCTGTGCCCTCATATTGCGGCCGGCCATGCTCATCCAGCCCGGCCTCACGCCGCGCCTGCTTTAGCAACGCATCAAACGTGTCACCCGACAGGCCCAACTGCTTTGCCAGATCAGCCCGCCGGCGCGCCAGCACGAATGCTTCCAGATTTACCACCAAGTTGAAGACATGTCGCAGTTCCTCGTCGCGCCGCTCGTCTTCGACGGCCTGCACGCGCTCCAACACCACGTCTAACCAGGTCGGCGCCGCCTTGAGCAGCCGCGCGCAATCGTCGGCCGTCGCGCCAGTTTTCAGCCAATCGTTGGCATCTTTCTCAGGCCACGTCACTACGCGGGTCAGCGGTCCCAGCGCATCGAGAATCGCCGCGCGGTTTTTCTCGCCGCCTGGATCGCTGTCGAGACCGACGAGAATAGTGTTGTGCTTGCGCAGCACACTCAGCAGCCTGCCATCGGCAAAGGCCCCGGCCAGTCCGATCGCTGCGACGTCCCATTGTCCAAGCGTTACCGCATCGGCCTGCCCTTCGACCACCACCACTCGGGCGGCCTGCGACGTCCACGCTTGATTGAAGAACGGCTGCTTGTCCCCAGCCAACTCGGTTGGCAAGTTGTAGTGCCGTTTCTCGCCCACGCCCCGGCCCGACAGATACGCAACGCGGCCCAGCCGCGAATGCGAATAGATGAGCAGGTGGCCGGGCATCGCGCGAATTTCATCCTCGCGCAGCCAATCCAGGCGCGGCGTCACATGCCAGTGCTTCGCCCACGCATCGATGTGGCCGCGCAGACCGATCAGCGCCACCGCCGCCGGGCATTCCGGATCGACCTGATTCTCGACGAGGAACTCGCGCAGCCGCTGTGTGTTGCCACTCCAGTAGCCCAGTCCGGCCACATGCGCGATCGCTGTCTGAGCGTCACTCGCCTCGACCGCCCAACCGCGTGAGCGGACGTAGTCCAGCGCCACTTGCGACTTGAGCAATTCCTCGTGAAAGAACCGGGCGGCGGCACCGAACACATCCTCACGCGTGCGCCGCTCCTCCAGCGCCTGCTGCTCCGTTTCACTGAAGCGCGGCATTTCCAGTCCATAATGCCGAGCAAGATAGACCATCGCCTCTTGATGTGGCAGGCCGCGGTGCAACTTAAGCCAGGTATAAACATCGCCGCTTTCGCCCTGACTGTTCCAGTAGTAGCATTGGCGCTGCCGATCAACCACGAGCGAATCATGCACCTGACCACGCAGGTAGCGCGGGTGCTCGCGGTCGATCAACGGCTCGTCTTCATGGATGATGTCTTCAAGCCGGGCGGCTTCTTTAATGTCGTCGCTGGTAATGGTCATGCGTCCTATCCGTTGGTAGTCAAACGCTGTGGTCTAACGCGGGGCAAATCGGTGAATGCCGTAGCACATTGCCGGAAATTCCAGGCAGTTTAGCGCCGGCAGCCGTTAGATATCGATCGAGCATCGCTCGTATACCACGCGTACTCAGCCGATGCCCACCTCCACCATGCCCGTTGTCCGCCCAGTGCAAGCTAACAAATAGAGGCGATCCTGATTCATCATCAGCCACATGCATTAATGCCCTCGTTGCTAGCCACCGGTCGAGCGCGGATTCGCTCTGTGGCGCGAGGTAAATTGTTTGCGGCCGACTACGTACCCCTATTACGCACAGTTCACTGATCTCACCGTTTGATTTCAGTCGTAAATCTGCCTCATTGGCGCGCACGATCTCAATCTCTCGCAGTCCATGCCGAATAGTTAACTCTAGTATTGCCTTGTCTCGAGTCGCCTTTACTTGAGCGTTTACACTACAGGTATGATTTGTTATTGGCAGCGCCAAGATCCGCTGCAGCTGCAACGTTCCTAGACATTGCCCCCGCATATCACCGGTCGCAAGTTTGGGCGGGTTTTTCAACCGCGTTGCAAAGTTTCTTGGCAACAATCCGCGCGAATGTGTAGCACCATAGAATTTTCTCAAGCTCGACAGCTTGCGACTCACGGTATTGGGCTTGAAATGTTCCAGCAGATAAGTGCGATACTGTATACAGATTTCATCAGTCAGCGCCGCCAGATCCACCTGTCGTGCCGTTAACCACGCTGCATGATCGCGCACATCATTAAGATACGCCTGCGCTGTTAGTGAACTAGTCGCCCCATCCACGACCTCGGTTCTTATCCAGCGTGCAAACTGTCCTAGCACTTCATCAATTGTTACTTCACGCATTGCGACCAACTCCTATTCAAGTCTAGCCGATACTTTTCTTTAACTTCGACTTGCACAATAGGCGTTGTCTATGGGTTAATACTGGCAGCACAGCGGAGAGGTCAATATCACCGGGGGGATTTTTCTTCACTAACTCAGCCACCGCAATGTCAATGATCGCGCTCTGCGTACGGTGGGTTTGTTGGGCCAACGCGTTGATCGCGCCGATTGTTTCATTTAGCAGGGAATAGGTTTTGACTGGCATATGGTCCTCCAGAGCACACAGGCTGCGATAACTGCGCTAAGTATAACCAAACTTAGATAAAAGTCAATACATATTTAGAACAAATTCTAAGACCGGGGCGGTACAATTTATAGTACTATGACTAAGTGGGATGCTAGCCAATTTTGGACTTGGGTCGATGCTGAGCGTGAATCGCGCGAGTTGAGCTGGAGCAAGATGGAGCGCGACGCGGGTCTATCTAACGCAGCAATCAGCCGGCGATTTCGCGACTTGCTCAAGCCGACGCTCGAGACCTGCCGCGCCATAGCTAAAGCGTTCAACCTGCGTGAAATTGATGTGCTGAAGCAGGCTGGATTAACCGACTCAGAAATCGATCAAGACGGTCTACCCTCGGCCGTAAGAAGCACCATTCGAATGATGATGGATATGAACGCAAAGGAACAGGGGGACGTCGAGGCCTTGGTTAAAACATTCCATAATAGGCGTTTAGGAGCTGCCTCTTCGCGCAAACTACGGGGAGCACAAAAACCGTGAAAACACGTTATCGGCATTTTGGCATTGAAATGAGCGATCTGTCCAAAGTTGAACAGTGCGTTATTCAAGCTTATGCGTTCGCAAAGTGGGTTGCGGGGCCAGTGGGACGTAACGTCAGGCGTACCAAATTTCTAACTGCGACCACCCGACTCTTGTATGCGGCGTGTAATCCTACTCGTGGTGGAGATCATATCCCGGTTAAACCACGAGGCACAGTCGTTGCCATGGCCTTAACTTTACTCGCCAGCTACGCCATTGTGATGATTGCCGCCCGGTCCGCCGGCTCTCCGGACGCTACACTTATCGCACGCAATGCTATTTTCTCAGCCGTCATTCTGGCTACACTCGCGAGCGGCCTGGCAGCTATATGGCTGCGCGCCGGTGCTGCGGCGCTGCATCGTATCCGACAACACAACGGGCGATTCGCGTCTTGAGCATAAAAAACCTGAAATCGAAACTGTGCCGTGTCAGTTTTTCAGGAAATGAATGCGATGCCTGTTTACGTTATTTTTTCTCAGCGGCGACATTATCGGAAACAAAATCTTGAGCAAATTCCAGGTAGAAAGTTCGACATCGGACATCACGGATAGCAAAAATCGTTCACCTCACGGTTCCCAAAATCACCTCGCCGTGTGGTGTACAGTTGCTTATTCGGGGTCACGGTTCACACCCGTGGGGTCGTAGGTTCAAATCCTATATCGCCCACAAGAGACATCACGGCCATTGCACAATGCGCCGTGATGTCTTTATTTGTCCCCCAATTTACCGCACTGTCAAGCGGTTTTGGCGCGCACTGTTTTTTAGAAAACAAGCCGATCCGTCACATGCTTCGCCGCTGAGGATTTGCCCTTCCTTTAATGTCTTCGTTCTATACTTTCCTCGTGAACAACTGACCTGCCCGATTTCACCTATTTACCGACATGAGCGAATCAAAATACAAGTTGACCCATTCTCGGCTGGGCGCAAATTTTACCTTATGAGCAAACCGTTCTTGTATTTCATCATCTGTTATCATCTATCCACCCTATTCTTTTGCAAAGGAATTGCCTAACAACGAATCGGGAGCAACCATGAGCGAAATCCTATTGAATCTTCGACTTGAACCGCTCGATGAGGGCGGCTATCTAGCTCGACAATGTTACTGGACTTTCGCCAAAAACGACTTGAACACCGAGGCGTTCCGGTGTAGGATAACAACTTGCCCAAACTCTATCCTGCGCCGAGGCCCCCATGCTCAAGACGATTGTGCGCCACTCGCCCCAACTGGTCAGTTTCTTGCTGGCGTTGCACTTGACTTTGTCGAAGCCGCAGCTGCGGCATTTGACCCAACTGGTCGATGGGCTGATTACCAGCGAGCATCGCAAGACCTTGAGCGAGATCTATCGCCAGTATCTGCTCGACCTGGACCCGAAGGCCGCGGCCGATTTCCATCGAGAAAGCCCCTGGTCGGCGGCGGACGTGTCGGCGCAGCGCCGCACTTGGATGCTGACCCGGATGCTAGAGTTGGCGCGCCAGATGAATCTGCCCGCGATCCTGTGGGTAAGCGTCGATGATTCTTTGGGCAAGAAAGATAAAGCGACGCGCCACCAAGAGGCGGTGGCCTTTCACCATAACCACACGGAGAGTACCCGGAGCAAGCAAGTCTACAGCAATGGGTATATGTACGTTGAAGTCCATATTGAACTCGGCCTGTTTGGTTTCACCTGGGACACGCGCCTCTACCTGCGCGAAAAGACGGTCCGTCAACTCAACCGCCGGCGCGGGGCGCAACAACCGCGCTTGCACTATCGCAGCAAGTACCGGTTAGCCCGCGAGATGTTGGCGGCCGTAGCGGCGGCGCTGCCCGATGGCTATCAGGTCTACGTCGAGTTTGATTCATGGTATGCCTCGGCCAAACTGATTCAATATTGCCGCCGCCAACGGTGGCACGTCATCTGTGCGATCAAGTCCAATCGTCGTCTGAATGGCAAACGCGTCGACCACCACGACCAAGCGTTAAAGCACCAGCGGTACCAGCCGATTGAGCTGCCCGCTGCAGACCCTAACCGTCCGCGCCGCTACTTTGTCCGCACCATCTGTGGGCAACTCGAAGGCCTGCGCGACAAAGTCTGCGTCTTAATCTCCAGACGGCACCCGGGCGACAAACGCCCAAAGTATTTCCTGTGCACCGATTTGACCTTGTCGGCTCAGGAAACTTTGCGTTACTATCAACGACGCTGGCCGGTGGAAGTCGACAATTTCTACCTGAAAGAGGCGTTGGGCTTGAGCGACTTTCGCGTGCAAAGTTGGGAAGCGACCGAGAAATGGTTCGCCATCGTTCTGGTTGCCTTCAACTACCTGCAACTGCAACAGGCGCAACAAATCGCTCAGACGCATGCCCGGCCCAGCCTGGCCGATGTGATCCGTCAGCATCGGACGGGGCATAGTCAAGCGCTGTTGCGCTTTGTGGCGGAGCAAGTCTTGAAGACGAAGGACATCGAAGCCGTCTTGCGGCCGTTCATCGCGCACGACCGGCCCGCCATCACGTGACCCGGTCAGCGGCAGACAACGGAACAGTCAGCGGCCTTGGGAATCGGCTCGTCCGATGTCTCACGTTTTATCGTTGCGGTGGCATCACCGCCCTGCACAGAGCCGGGCCGAGCAAGCGACGAATTTTCAGTTGTTCAGGTGCAGAGCCGCCAGAATTGGCGAAAGTCCAGGATGGAAATCGGCCGCGGCCTTCGGGTCCAGGTCGAGCAGATACTGGCGATAGATCTCG
>Ga0209450_10000559_pt1 | contig 18935 bp, 22 predicted proteins | sample FrelakmetLWP11LW_FD_187149 | JGI IMG/M metagenome (GOLD analysis project Ga0209450, IMG submission 187149) | Freshwater lake sediment microbial communities from the University of Notre Dame, USA, for methane emissions studies - LWP11 LW (SPAdes)... | ecosystem: Environmental > Aquatic >...
TCCGGGAACATACCTTCCGGATGTCTATGGCGCCGGCGAGGTGGACGCCGGCCGCGGCCGGGCGCTGTCCATGTTCCTGGGGCAATGGCTCGTCGGTTTTCACGAATTCCACCTGACGCGCACCGCGCCGCGAGAGGGGCCGGGGCTTGTGCTCTGGGATGCCGAAAACGGCCCCCGGCGGCTGGATGCCCTTCAGAGCCGGGCGGTCTATTATCAAGTCGCACGCATCCTGACCCATTATCTCAACCTTGAGACGTTTGAAGGGATCACCGCCTGGCATCACGCGGCGGGAGATTTCGTGGTGCGGCTCGATGCGGATTCCGTCGAGGTGCGCCTGATCAGCGTGCGGGATTATCGGCCCCTGTTCCCTGCCCGGCCGGAGCCCGCCGATTCCCCTCGCGCCGCCGCGTCCTTCCTGGAGACGCTGCTCATCTTCCTGCTGAACCTGAGCATCCGCACCCGCCTGGACCGGCTGGACGGAACGGGTGAGCCGGCCTGGGCCGGGCCGGCGTCGGTTGCAGCGACGGTCGAAGGGGTGCTGGACAGCCTCGCCGCAAAGCCGGCTCCCGTCGAATTGCCGCTGCCGCTGGATCAGCTTTTCAGGCGCTTTCTATCGACCTGCCGCGAAGAAGACCTTCTGGATCTGTGCCGGGCCCTCGCGGCCAAGATCGGCGCAGGCCTGCCTTTGATGGGAAGGTGCGCGGAGGAGCATGCCGCAACGCTGGCCGCCGCGTTCAACCGGCTCTGATGGCGCTTTGAACAGCTATCAACCCGATCGACCTCTCACTATATACAGCGTCTTTCTTTCCACCTGCCTCAACATCAGGTATTCGCCGAATCCCTTCATTTTTCGGGCCGCGCAGCGGCCCGGAAAACAGCTTTTTTAATTGACAAGCTCGGCGTTTGATTCTATAGCTACACCTTGATTTTTTTTGCAGATATTCCCTATGGATAAGCATACACCACGCCGAAAAACCCGTCGAATCGAGAGAGGAGGTGAACCGTTTTTCCTTTGTTGCCCGAGGTCTAAGCGTTTCTCCAAGTGCTTACTCATCAACTCAAACGGAGGTAGATAATGGCAAAACACAAAACCCCTATGCTGGACGAGCTGGAAAGCGGTCCGTGGCCAAGCTTTGTGTCCGACCTGAAGGAGCTGGCCGAACATCGCGCTAAAAATGTATCCAAAGTTGACTACCAGATTCCGGTCGACGTGGTGGAAGACGTTCTCGGCCTGATGGAGCTCACTTACAAGCATGGCCGCACGCACTGGAAGCACGGCGGCATCGTCGGCGTCTTCGGTTACGGCGGCGGCGTCATCGGCCGTTACTGCGACATGCCGGAGGAGTTCCCGGGTGTGGCCCATTTCCACACCATGCGCGTCAGCCAGCCCGGCGGCAAGTTCTACACCTCAAAGTACCTGCTCGAACTCTGCGACCTGTGGGACCGCCGCGGCAGCGGCATCACCAACATGCACGGGTCCACCGGCGACATCATTTTCCTGGGGACCACGACCCCGCAGCTGGAGGAAATCTTTTTCGAGCTGACCCACAAGATGAACCAGGACCTCGGCGGCTCCGGCTCCAACCTGCGCACCCCCTCCGACTGCATCGGGACGGCCCGCTGCGAGTACTCCTGCTACGACACCCAGGCGCTGTGCTTCACGCTGACCAACGACTACCAGGACGAGCTGCACCGGCCGGCCTTCCCGTACAAGTTCAAATTCAAGTTCGACGGCTGCCCGAACTGCTGTGTGGCCTCCATCGCCCGTTCCGACATGTCCTTCATCGGCACCTGGCGCGACGACATCCGCATCGACCAGGAAGCGGTCCAGGGCTACATCGGCGGCGAGCTGAAGCCCAACGCGGGCGCCTTTGCCGGCCGCGACTGGGGCAAGTTCAACATCCAAAAAGAGGTCATCCGGCTGTGCCCCACCGAGTGCATGTGGATGGAAGGCAGCAAGCTGATGATCGACAACAAGGAGTGCAACCGCTGCATGCACTGCATCAATGTCATGCCCCGCGCGCTGAGGATCGGTGAAGACACGGGTCTTTCCATCCTGGTGGGTGCCAAGGCCCCCATTCTCGACGGTGCCCAGATGGGCTCGCTGCTCGTTCCCTTCGTCAAGGTGGAAGAGCCCTACGACGAGATCAAGGAAGTCATCGAGAAGATCTGGGATTGGTGGATGGAAGAGGGCAAGAACCGTGAGCGCCTCGGCGAGCTGATCAAGCGCCAGGGCTTCCAGAAGATACTGGAAGTGACCGGCATCGCGCCCGATCCGCGCCACGTGAAAGAGCCGAGATCCAACCCCTACATCTTCTGGAAGGAAGAAGAGGTCGAGGGCGGCTGGACGCGCGACGTGAACGAATTCAGAAAATACCATCGCAGATAAGGGGGACGAACTATGGCATTTATATCTTCAGGATACGATCCCAAAGAGCCGATGAAAAACCGCATCACGGACATCGGCCCGCGCAAATATGACGAATTCTATCCGCCGATGATCGCCAAAAACAAGGGCAAGTGGCTTTATCACGAATACGTGAAGCCCGGTGTGTTCTTTCACGTGGCCGAGTCCGGCGACAAGTTCTTCACCGTCCGCGTCGGCGGCGCGCGCCTCATGAGCACCCTGCTCATCCGCGAAATCGCCGAGATCGCCGACAAGTTCTGCGGCGGGTATGTCCGCTGGACCACCCGCAACAACGTCGAGTTCTTGCTGGAGGACGAGAAGAAGGTCGAGCCGCTGCTCAAGGACCTGGCCGGCCGCAAGTTCAAGGGCGGCAGCTTCAAATTCCCGGTGGGCGGCACCGGCGCGGGCATCACCAACATCGTGCACACCCAGGGCTGGATGCACTGCCACACCCCGGCCACCGACGCCTCCGGCCCGGTCAAGGCCACCATGGACGTGCTCTTCGACGACTTCAAGAACAGCCGTCTGCCGGCCAAGCTGCGGGTGTCGCTGGCCTGCTGCCTCAACATGTGCGGCGCCGTGCACTGCTCGGACATTGCCATCCTGGGCTACCACCGCAAGCCGCCCATGATCGACCACGAGTACCTTGACAAGATGTGCGAGATTCCGCTCGCCATCGCGGCCTGTCCGACCGCGGCCATCAAGCCGGCCAAGATGGACGTCGCCGGACAGAAGGTCAACAGCGTCGCCGTCAACAACGACCGCTGCATGTTCTGCGGCAACTGCTACACCATGTGCCCGGCCTTGCCGCTGGCCGACAAGGAAGGCGACGGCATCGTCATCATGGCGGGCGGCAAGGTGTCCAACCGCATCAGCGCGCCGAAGTTCTCCAAGGTCGTCGTGGCCTTCATCGAGAACGAGGCACCGCGCTGGCCCAAGACCACCGAGGTCATCAAGAAGATGGTCGACGTCTACGCAGGGGACGCCCGGAAATACGAACGCCTCGGCGATTGGGCCGAGCGCATCGGGTGGGAGCGCTTCTTCGAGAAATGCGAGATCCCGTTCACCCACCACCTGATCGACGATTTCCGCGATCCGGCCTACTACACCTGGCGCCAGACCACGCAGTTCAAGTTCTAAGCCGTCTGGATAAAATGGGGGGCACCCGATTCGGGTGCCCTCCAACTTTCTTTAACGAAGAGAGGTTGACCATGGAGTACGCGGAAGCGAAAGCCAAGATAATTGAAGGACTCACCAAGAAGCTCAAGACCAAGTCCAAGTTTTATTTCAACGATCTCTCCGAGATCCTGGAAATGAAGCCCCGCGAGGCCAAGAAGCTGATCAACGACATGGTGGCGGACGGCACGCTGGAGTATTGGTCCAGCGGCAGCACCTCCATGTACGGCCTCACGGGAACCGGCAAACAGGCGGCTGCAGAGCACGAAGAATAGACCCGCCCGGTTTCCGGCGGTCTTTTCTTTTCGGTCTCTCCCGACGATAATCGATGCAGCTTCGTGAAACGGAATTCCCCAGGCTGATCATCGCAGCTCTGCGCGGCGGCTCCGGCAAGACCATCGTATCGATCGGCATCATCGCGGCCTTGCGCGGGCGGGGACATTCCGTCGCCCCCTTCAAAAAAGGTCCGGATTACATCGACGCGGGCTGGCTTGCCTTGGCGGCAGGCCGGCCCTGCTACAATCTGGATACCTTCCTTCTGGACGCGGACTCGATCCGACGCTCCTTCTGTTTCCACGCCCCGTCTTTTGACGTCGCCCTCATCGAAGGCAACCGCGGACTCTACGACGGGATCGATCTCGACGGCGCCACCAGCACCGCCGAGCTGGCGAAATTGCTGAGAGCGCCCGTGGTGATGTGCGTGGACTGCACCAAAACCACCCGCACGATGGCCGCGGTGATCTCCGGCTGCGTGCAGTTTGACCCCGATGCGTCGATCCGCGGGGTGATCCTCAACCGCGTGGCCGGATCGCGGCACGAGTCCATCCTGCGGCGCAGCATCGAGCACTACAGCGGGGTGCCGGTCATCGGCGCGGTGCCCAAGCTCGGCCGGCAGATCTTCCCCGAACGGCACATGGGGCTGGTGCCCACCCCCGAGCACGGGTGGGCCGCCGATTCGATTCAATCCATTGCCCGCATCGCTGCCCAGCACATCGACCTGGAAGCGCTGATGCGCCTTGCTCAAGCCGCGCCAGCTGTCGACACGGTATGTGAGAAACCGGCCCTCGATCAGCCGAAAGGACGAGCAACGACGGTCGAGCCGCCCGCCGCCCGCATCGGCATCCTCAAAGACTCCGCGTTTCAATTTTATTACCCCGAGAACATCGAAGCCCTGCAAGCCGCCGGCGCGGAGATTGTGTTTATCAGCCCCCTGAGGGAAGACACCCTGCCCGATGTCGACGCGCTGTACATCGGCGGCGGGTTCCCGGAGACCCACGCCCAGGAGCTGGCGGCCAACACCGGCTTCAGCCGGCGCATGCGGGAGCTGGTCGAGGGAGGGTTTCCGGTCTACGCCGAATGCGGCGGGCTCATGTACCTGGGCGAGGAGCTGGTTCTCGAGGGCAAAAGCTTCCCCATGGCAGGGGTGTTGCCCCTGTCCTTCGGGTTGTTCAAACGGCCCCAGGGCCACGGCTACACCGTGGTCACCGTGGAAGGCGAAAACCCTTACTACCCGGTCGGGGCCGAGGTCCGCGGCCACGAGTTTCATTACTCCCGCGTGCTGAGATGGTCCGGATCGGAGAGCGATTTCGTTTTTAAAATGCAGCGCGGCGTCGGCATCCACGGCGACCGCGACGGCCTCGTCCACAAAAACGTCCTCGCCACCTACACCCACATCCACGCCCTGGGCAACCCCGGCTGGGCAAGCGCGCTGGTCCGCAATGCCGTCGCTTACCGCTCCCGCCGATCCTGCTGAAGAGATCCGCAACCGGGTGCTGCGCCTCATCGGCGGCAGGCGCATGCCTCCGGCCGACATCATCAAGGAAATCGGCGGCCTTTTGAAACTCAAAAAGAACCGGGTGCAAAGGGCGATCCACGACCTGGTGGCGGCGGGGGAGCTCGCCTACACCTATGAGCACGGGCGCACATTCCTCGAGCCGTCCTTCGACCGCCCCGTGCGGGTGGCCGAGCGCATCGTTCTCATTCCGCCTGAAAAAGTCTTCGCCTCCGGGCCCGAGGACGTGGTCATTCGCGTCATGCCCGGCGCCTCCTTCGGCGCCGGCCGGCATCCCACCACCCGGCTCGCGCTGCGAGGAATCGAGTTTGCGCTGACCCGCTGCGAAAAACCGCCGGCCGGGCCGGGCAGCCGCGTCCTCGACATCGGCACCGGCACCGGCGTTCTGGCGATGGCGGCGGTGCTGCTGGGGCTCGAGGCCGGCATCGGCATCGACTTCGATCCCTGTGCGGTGGCCGAGGCCAGGGCCAACGTCCGTTTGAACGGCCTGGATGCGCGCATCTCGGTTTCCGACACCGCCGTCGAGCGCATCAGCGGGTCTTTTGCGCTGGTCGCAGCCAACCTGCGGCTGCCGACCCTGCTGCGCCTCGCCCCTTCCATTGCCGCCTGGACTCCGCCGGGCGCTGCTGTAGTGATGTCGGGGATTCGCCTGGCAGAGGGGGAAACGTTGCTGTCCGCTTATGCGAAGCAGTCTTTCGAACAAATGTGGTGTGGCGATGAGGATGAATGGATGGGTGTAGCGCTGGAAAAAAAGGGTAAGACCTGAAAAAAAGCGGGCATCCTTAAGGATGCCCGCTTTTTTTGGTAATCAGCTCTTCTTCGGATGGCAGTCGTTGCAGGTCACGGGCGCCTTCTTGGGCGCGTACTTCTTGTTGAAGTCCTTGTGACAGGTGATGCAGTTGTCATGGTAGGCCTCGGCAAGGAACTCAAGCTTGGCCTTCTTGTCGAGCTTGGGTGCATCCTTGCCCTTGGGCGCCTCGCCGCATTTCTTGTGGCAGGCGATGCAGGCATCGACTTTGCTGTCGGCCTTCAGGTCTTTGATCGGCTGGCCCTTGGCATCGTGATGGCATTCGCTGCAACCCTTGGCGTAAAGGTCCGGGTACTGCTTGGCGTAGTCCTCGCTGTGCTTCTTGTGGCTGAACTGGATTTCGCCCTTGGTGCTCGGGCAGTCCTTGCCGGCGATCTTGATCATATCGCCCACCTTGGCGTAGATGCCGCCTGCAAAAAACAGGCACGCCACCGCAACAATCATCCCAATTGCAATCTTTTTCCTCATACCGTCTCCCTCTGCCTCCCCTTGAGTTTATGGTTATTGCCGCTTGCCCGAAGCATTACCCAACTCAAATCCCTTTAAATTTTTACCAAGGAACCTTCCGACTGTCAATGCCTCTCGCCGGCCTTTTTTTAGGTCACCGAAGACCGCTGCCGGTCAACCGGTCTTCGGTGTAACGGCGGCGGCCGCGGCTTTCCTGCGGGCGAGCAGCTGCGCGCTGAAGATGCTGATTTCGTAGAGGACCATCAGGGGGACCGCCATCAGGATCATGGACACGACATCCGGGGTCAGAAAGGCCGCCACGACGAAGGCCAGCAGCACGGCGTACTTGCGGTTGCGCTTCAAGTAATCAGCCGAGACGATGCCGAGCCAGGCCAGGCAGGTCAGAACCACGGGCAGCTCGAAAAGAAGCCCGAAGATGAACAGCAGCTTGGTGGCGAAGCTCAGATATTCGCGCATGGAGGGCAGGGTGCGGATGTAATCCGTGCCGAAGCCCAGCAGGAATTTGAATCCCGACGGGAACACCACGAAATAGCCGAACAGGGCGCCGCCGATGAAGAAAAAGGAGGTGATCGCGATGACCGGCCCCAGCAGGTGCCTTTCCTTATGGTACAGACCGGGCGCCACGAACATCCAGAACTGGTAGAGCAGCACGGGGCTGGCCAGGATGATCCCCGCCAGGAAAGAGACCTTGAGATAGGTGAAGAACGCTTCTGGGATTCCCGTGAAAATCAGCTTGCCGCCCTCGGGCATGACCCGGATGAGGGGATGGACCAGGATTTCAAAAAGCTGCTCTTTAAATCCGTAGCAGAGGAGGAAACCGACGCCCACGGCGATAAAGCTTTTGATGAGCCGCGAGCGCAGCTCGTCCAAATGGGAGGTGAAGGGCAGCTTTTCATCCTCGCGCAGCATCCTCGGGTTACCGTCCTGTCAAGGTTGAGCGGCCCGAATCTCAGGCCGACTTGGGCTTGTCTGCGGGAGGCGGGGCCGGTGGTGTTTGCGTGGCATTCGGGGCCGAAGATTTTTCGGCGTTCCAGGTCTCGAAGGCCTTCTTCAGTTCTTCCAGCTTTTCAGCGGCAGAGGGTTCCGCCGGTGTTGCCGAGGCGGCCGCCTCCGGCGGGACTGCGAGAGCCTCAGGTTCCGCGGCGGCGGCGGGTTCCGTTAAGGCTGCGGGAGTTTCAAGTTCCGCGGCGGCGGTTTTTTCAGGGCCCTCGACTTCGGATTGAATGGTCTTGTTGACTTCCGAGTGGAACTCGCTGAAGGCTTTCTTGGCCTCCGAGATTTCGCTGTCGACCTGGAAGGTTTCCTTCAGCTCGGCGGTGGCTTTTTTGAACTCACGTAAGGCGCGGCCCAAGGATTTTGCCAGATCCGGCAGCTTTTTCGGGCCGAGCACGATCAACGCCACCACGGCGATCAGGATGAGCTCCGGCATGCCGATGCCAAACATAGGCGATCCCCCAAAAAGTGACGCCGCTGCGCCCGCGGTAGAATCCTTTTCGTCCGGGCATGCGCGGCGAACCATCTATTTTTACTGGTTTCCGCTGATCCTGTCAAGGCGAAGCCGCGTCCGGCCTGAGCACCAGAAAATAAAGCGTGCCCGGGTGCTTGAGATGGCCGGCGGCGAGTTCCGCATAGGGGCCGCTGCCCCAGAAAAGATCCGCACGGCCCGCACCGGTGATGGCGCCGCCGGTGTCCTGGTTCAGCATGAAGCGCCGGAGGTCGACCCAGGATGTGGCCTTGCCCATGCCGTCGCTCAGCGGTTTTTGAGTTGCAACGAAGGTCAGTGCCGAGGGGGGAAAGATCCTCCTGTCAAGGGCCACGGACCGGCCCGGCGTGAGTTTGACGTTCAGGGACCCCAGGGGGCCGTCCGGCGTGACCTTGAAAAAAATGTAGCTCGGGTTGTGGTTCAATACCCGCTGAATTTCGCCCGGGTGCTGATTGAGATAGCCCCGGATGCGCTGCATGGACATTTCTTCGCGGCTGATCCGGCCCTCATCGATCAGCAGCTGCCCGATGCTGCGGTAGGGGCGACCGTTGCTTGTGTCGTAGCCGACCACCAGGGTCTGCCCGTCTTCGAGGATCACCCGGCCGGATCCCTGGATGTGCAGGAAGAAGAGCTCCACCGGATCGCTGACCCAGGCGAGCGTCGGGGCCTTGCCGTAGAGCGCGCCGGCCTCGTCGATGTCGCGACGGTCGTGGTAGGGGACGACGACGCCGTTCTGGACACGGCCGACGATTTTGTCTCCCTTGTATTTCTCGGCGAATGCGCCCAGGTCGATGCTCAACAGGTCCTCCGGCCGGCCGTAGATCGGGTACCGGCAGTCGGGGCCGGTCGAGCGGCGGCCTTTGAGCTGGGGCTCGTAATACCCGGTGAAAAGCACTTCGCCCTTCTGGTCCCGGCCGACGGACCGATAGACCCGGTAGAAGGCGTGGATGTATTTTTGAAGATCGGCGCCGGATGGACGGTTGCGGATAAAGCCCTGGAAGCGCTGCAGGGTGAGCAGAAGGTGCGCGGCGGTGTAGCGGTCGCGGCCGAACTCGAACTCGCGGCCGGGGGGCTGTGCCTGCAGGTAGACGATGCTCTGGCTGATCCCGCGCTCCAGGCCTTCGAAGTCGAGGTCGTCCGAGAAATTCGGGTAGGCGGACGGTTCGATCTGGACCATCGGCGGCGGCACCTCTGCACCGGGCGGCGCGGGGGGCGGTTTGGGCGGCGCCGCACACCCGAACAACAGAAGCGCCATCACGGCAACCAGAGCAAGACCGCATGTTTTTTCAATGGGGAAACAAGGAGCAGATTTCAACATCGTCATAGGGCTCGTTTGAAACAAGATTAGACCGGATTATTCGGCGTGGCGCTTATAAGTCCCGCTCTTGCCGCCGGACTTCTCGATCAGCTGGATGCCGGTGATGGTCATCTCCCGGTCGTGGGCCTTGCACATGTCGTAGATGGTAAGCGCGGCGACGGAGGCGGCGGTGAGCGCCTCCATCTCCACCCCCGTCTGGTCCAGCGCGCGCACGCTCGCCCGGATGCCGATGGCATGCTGCGTTTCATCGGGAAGGAAGTCGACCTGGACATGGGTGATTTTCAAGGGGTGGCACATGGGGATCAGGTCCGAGGCCCACTTGGCGGCCATGATGCCGGCGATTCGCGCGGTTTCGAGCACGTTGCCTTTCTTGACCCTCTGGTCGCGGATCAGCTCGAAGGTGTCCGGCCGCATGCGGACCTTTGCGCCGGCCGTCGCCGTGCGCACGGTCGCCGCCTTGTCGGTCACGTCCACCATGCGCACGCGGCCCTGGTCGTCGAGATGCGTGAATTCAGCCATCGGGTTTTTACCTCTGTGTTGTAACTCGGCAATGATAATTCCGCAAAAAAACGTTTGCGGCGCCATGCGATGCCCCATTCGATAATGAGATCGACGTAAAAATGGGCGGGTCGCTTCCAGCGGCGGTCACCAATAGAACTAAATTTTGCATGAGATATTGTCAAGCAAAAGGAGCGGCCTGGCCTGGTCGGTTTCGATCGAATCGGGATTTTTTGGGGGGTTGATGTGTTCCCCTGAAAGTTGGTTGTGGATTTCCATAACTGCCTGCGGCCTCGGTGGAAGATCTTGCATGTCGGCCGGACTCTCTCTTTGTAAATAATGTAGGTTCAGTTTATAAATTTTTTGCCGATATTAGATTACAGTCGGGCGCTGCATATCCTGAACCGGCTACTCATTCGCCCGCGAAGATTTCCGAACCGAGAGGGGCCTGCGATGATGGTCATTGAATGCATTAGCTGCTCAAGAAAATTCAAACTGGACAAAAGGCTGCTTAAGCCATCCGGTTCCAGGGTGCGATGCACGAAATGCGGAAATATCTTCCGTGCCTTTCCGGACCCGGAAAGTATCTGGGAAAACAGGCCGGAAGAAAAGACGCACGCTGCATCTGCAAAAACGGGCAACGAAAGCCTCTTGCCCGACCTCGAAAAAAGAAAGCATCCCAGGGTTATAATTTCGCTGCCAGTATCGTGCGTGCTGGAAGATCCTGATGGCAACCCTCTGGATTTGTTAATGGGTCACATTGCGGAGGTCAGCCAGGAGGGTATTGTCATCGAACTGTTCAACGGCCCGAGAACCGGCATGGCATCATTGACCTTCATCAGCCATGAGGACAAGGAAATCAGCATTAGAGGGAAAGTGGTACACGCGGAAACGGGTGCTGCCGGCAAGATGAAGGTCGGTATGTCTTTGATGGGTGGGCTTAAGGAAACCACTCATTTTGTGACGCAAGCGGTGCGAGCCCATCACTCCGCAAAAAAGGCCAACTCGCCGCTCCCGCCTGAAACGGCGATGGCCGACAGTCGTCAGTCAGCCCTTAACCTCGAACCGGTTGGCTTTCGATGATGAAAAAAGAAAAAGACCAGCGCATGTCGGAGCGGTTTAACATCGGGGCACCGATTCAATTCGGGATAGCCCTGAATTCGAGTCTTTTCAAATCCGAGATCTCAAATTGCAGCCGGGACGGGATCTACTTTGAATCGGAAGCGGCCCTTCCAGAAGGGGCCGTCATCCTCCTTTCTGCGGTTGGAGATTACAGGTTTTTCAGGGCCGAGGTAAAATGGTCAAAAAAATTGGATATAAGCGGGGTGGAGCGCTACGCTATCGGCGCTCAATACATTGACCCGATCGGATAGGATGTCATTAAGGAATGGTTTACATTCAGAGAAAGCGAAATGTCGTTCGAAACCAGATTTGACGCCGTGATCATCGGCGCCGGTGCCGCGGGCCTGATGTGCGGCTGGACAGCCGGGCAGCGCGGCCGGAGGGTGCTGCTGCTTGAGGGCTCACCCAGAGTCGGCCAAAAGATTTCGATATCCGGCGGCGGGCGCTGCAACTTCACCAATCTCAGGGTCGAACCCAAGAACTATTTGTCTGAAAACCCGCACTTCTGCAAATCCGCCCTCAGCCGGTTCACTCCGCTCGACTTCCTCAAGCTGGTGGAAAAGCACGGCATCGCCTACCACGAAAAAGCACCCGGCCAGCTTTTCTGCGAGGATCGGGCCCGCCGGATTGTCGACCTGCTGCTCGTCGAATGCAAGGCCGGCGGCGTCACCCTCAAGACCGGTTGCACCGTCAAGCGGGTTGAGAAGAAAGAGGCCTTCATCGTGCAAACAGACTCGGCCACGTATACCGCTCCCTCGCTGGTCGTGGCGACCGGCGGCCTGTCGTACCCGGAAACAGGCGCCACGGGCTTCGGCTATGAAATTGCCGAGCAGTTCGGCCTAGGGGTAATTGCTTGCAGGCCTGCGCTCGTGCCGCTGTCCTATCAATCCGCGGACGTCAAGCGTTACAGGAGCCTATCCGGCATTTCCGTCATTGCGGCGGTCGCGACCGGCAGCACCGCATTCACGGATGCGGTGCTGTTTACGCACAAGGGGCTGAGCGGACCCGCCATCCTGCAGCTCTCCAGCTACTGGACCCCCGGCCAGCCGATCACCCTCGACCTGCTGCCGCACCTGCGCCTGGACGAGGCCATCCTGAAGTGGAAGTCCGAACGTCCGAAAGCCGAACTCAAAACCCTGCTCCGAGAGCACCTCCCCGAGCGCCTGGCCCATCGTTTCCTGGATCTGCATGGGCAAAACCGCCCCGTCCAGCAGCTCACCGTGCAGGACGGTGAAACCCTCGCCCGCATCTTTCACCAGTGGCAAATCCAGCCCGGCGGCACAGAGGGCTACGCCAAGGCCGAAGTCACGCGGGGCGGGGTCGACACCCGTGAACTGTCCTCTAAAACCTTCGAGTCTCGCAAGGTCCCCGGGCTTTATTTCATCGGGGAAGTCATCGACGTCACCGGCTGGCTGGGGGGCTTCAATTTCCAGTGGGCCTGGGCATCCGGGCACTGTGCGGGGTTGTTTGTGTAGATTTTTATCGGTGCGTGATTTTAGGCCTTTTATTCTGGCTTATGTGGTGTGTTCCGGCGCTAAATTAGATCCTTCAGGAACAAGTGGGCCGAACAAAGCCGAATACCATCCTTTGTCAACAAATCGACGTTTTTGTCCAGAACCACCTGGGTGGCCTCAACGCCGGAGAAACGAGCCTTTAAATAGCGCAGGGACTGGCTGGCCTCTCTGGCCGAGGTCTTGCACTCTATGAAGTGCACCGGGGCGTTACCGTCCATGATGACAAAATCGACCTCCCTTTTGTCGACATCCCTGAAATAGCGAAGTTCGGCATCCCGCCCTTCCAGATCCTGCAGATAAAACACCCATTTCAACAAGTGGCAGGCGACGAGGTTTTCAAAACGGGCTGCCATTTCGGAAACAACCGTCCAATCCAGGTGGTAATGCTTGGCCTCCTTCTTGACGGCGCGGATCTTCGGGGCGCCGAAGGGATAGATGCGGAAAATCATGTAAAGGTTTTCCAGCATGCCGATCCAGCGCGAGATGGACTGGTGGGAGACCTGCAGGTCTTCCCGCAGCGAATTCAATGAAAGCGGCGAGCCCACGAGGTCCGGCAGGCGCAGGACCATTTTTTCGATGATTCCCACATCCTGCACATTTTCCAGATCAGCCAGATCGCCCCGAATAACCCGGGAGCGATACTCTCTGCTCCACCGTCGGGTTTCTTTCTCCGACTGCAAGAAGAAAGGCTCCGGGAATCCGCCGTACATCAGCAAATCCTGAATGGTGGAGATCGTTGAGGTCGACAGTTCGGCGCACGACAGGGGCAACAGGCGATAGAAATGATATCGCCCCTGCAGCGAATCCGCGCCGCGGCGATAATAATCCAGCCGTGCGCTGCCGGTGACCAGAATCTGCAGTTCACCGCCGCGTTTGTCGAAAAGACTCTTGACGACCTGCCGCCAGCGCGAATACTTGTGGATCTCATCAAGGACCAGAGGTCCAGCGCCGGTCGGAAAGCGCTCACGCATGATGTTCTCCCGGTCTTCGGCCGCATCCCAGTTGAAATAACGCTTGCCGACCTCAAAGCCCTCCTGTTTGCATAGGTGTTTGGCGAGTGTGGTCTTTCCGGACTGCCGTGGCCCCCCAATGAAAACCATCTTGCGGTTGAGATCGCTGCGCACCGAGGTCTCTATGTATCTGGAAAGGTATTTTGGCATTTTAGGTTCCATCGGAAAATACAAGCGTGTAATTTACGATGGTCATTAATATACTCGCGTTTGTATTTAGTCAATCCCAAAGGGGATAAGGCTGCCTACGAGCTCATTATATCAGTCCCCAAACAAACGCAGGCAACTATCCTTCCCCCAAAATCCCTATTCGTGCCTTAACCAAGGACGTCGGCAATAATTAATAAGTTACGGTTCAACGAAAATTGCCAATGGCTGGCCGCCCAGCGCTGGGCTTGACAACGGCCGGAGTACGTGTTACACGTATTTTACGTGTAAAACTACTGGGGGTTTCGATGAAACAGAATGTGACGTTGAGCATCGAAAAAGAAATCATCAAAAAGGGTAAAGTGGTGGCGGCCCGCAAAGACACATCTATCAGCAGGATGTTGGCCGAGCTGCTTAAGAGCATGGTTGAAAACGAGGAGCGCTACGAAGCGGCTAAACGGAGCGCGTTTCAGCTGTTGAAAAAGGGGGTTCATCTGGGAGGAAAAATCACCTGGAAGAGAGAAGACCTCTATGAGCGATAGGACCTTCGTGGACACCAACATCCTGGTTTATGCTCACGATGCCGATGCGGGCGAAAAACATGCCGCCGCCGCCCAATCAATCGCCGACCTGTGGGAATCCCAAAACGGCATCATCAGCACCCAGGTGCTTCAGGAACTCTACATAACGTTGACCCGGAAAGTGGCCACTCCGGTCACAAGAAACATCGCGCGGCGCCTGATCAGAAACTACTTGACATGGGAGGTGGTGTTAAACGACGGGGCCATCGTTTTGCATGCCAGCGAGATCGAGGAAAATTACCATCTGTCGTTTTGGGACGGCTTGATCGTCGCCGCCGCCTATTCGAAAAATGCCGCTGTCATTCTGACAGAAGACCTGAACCACGACCAACGCATTGAAGGCATTCGGATTCAAAACCCCTTCCTGATATGATCGAGCACGGCTACAACCGTAAAGGGACCGGCCGCTTGGCGTCACGTCAGGATCGGCGGTCTTGATTTAATTCAGCTGCATCCTCAGATAGCCTCCGATAGGCGTTTAAGAGAATATATCCCCTCCAGACCGGATATGGCCTTGGGCCGTTTCGCACGGACGCCAGGATAGATAGCTTTAAATCTCTGGTAGGTCGTTGACACAAACTCTTTGGTGCCGATGATCCCCGAATCGGTAAAGCAGCGGGTTCGGTACCAGAACCGCATGGGGCGGGAGATCTTAAAATCCCTCGATCGCTCCTTGGCAACAACACTTCAAAAATAGGCCAATAAGTGAAACGAAAAATAATCTACAACAACATGGTTGCATATTAACATTGATCGTGTTAGCGTTTATAAAAAGAGTTAATTATCCGCTATGAATAGACTTATTAATCAACTTGAACGATATCTTGAGAGCGCACTCAGCATATCGATTGCGCCCCGCCCCTGGGAGAAGAGCAGCGGGCTGCCCCAATACCTCCGGGCGCGTTACCGGTTCTTCCATGTGGATGTGCTGGGAACCGATTGTGTATTGATGGCCGATACGGGTGAAGGGGAGCAGGCGCCCGCAGTTATCAGCAAACAAGTGGACCAGGTTCGATCCCGGCACGATGTCGAGGTGGTGTATGTGCGTCATGCGGTCACCTCCTACAATCGCAAGCGTCTGATAGACCAGAAAGTGCCCTTCATCGTTCCGGGAAATCAGATGTATCTGCCCAGCCTGGGCATTGACCTTCGCGAGCACTTGAAGCGATTGCGGGAAAAAAGGCCGGTTTTCAGTCCCTCAACCCAGGCGTTGCTTCTGCACGTCCTGTGGAAGAAAGAGACCGACACGACGACGCCCGCCGTCCTCGCCCAGCAATTAGGCTATTCCGCCATGACCATGACCCGGGCCTTTGACGAGTTGGAAACGGCAGGCATCGGCGAGCATTCCGTTCGGGGGAAAGAACGGCATCTTCACTTTGCTGAATCGGGAAAACCCCTTTGGGAAAAGGTGCTGCCCTATCTGAACACCCCGGTAAGGAAACGGCTGTATGTTGCTTCATCCATGCAACCAAGAAGCGGCAGTCTGGCTGGGCAAAGCGCCTTGGCCCGCTACACGCTACTGTCTGAACCGAAGATTCAGGTTTTCGCATTTTCCCCTTACGAGTGGAAGACGCAAATACAGCAAAATAAGTCTATCGAACTCACCGCGCCCGAACCGGGGGCCTTCGAGATCGAACTCTGGAAATACTCCCCAGCCCATGTCGCCCAGGAGGGAACGGTGGACCGACTGTCGCTCTACCTGTCGTTAAAAGATTCCGCCGATGAGCGTGTGCAGTCAGCTCTCGATGTGCTTCTGGGAGAAATGGAGTGGTAAGGGGTCTCGATAAATTTCGGAAGCAATTCCGGGCTCATGCCGACCAGTACGTCCTGATCGGCGGCGCGGCCTGCGATCTTCTTATGGAAGAAGCGGGGCTGGAGTTCCGCGCCACGAAGAATCTGGACATCGTATTGAGCGTGGAAGCACTCGATGCCTCATTCGTGCGTGCCTTCTGGGAATGTAGTGGTCAAGAGAAAACGGACACAGGTTTAAGCCGCTTCTGGTTTTGACAGTTGCTCTTTCTCATATTGCATGGGGCTGAGATAGCCGAGCGAAGAATGCAGCCGGTCGGCATTGTAAAAGCCGATGTAGTCGAGAACTTCCAGCCTGGCTGACTGTCGGGTTTCAAAACGGCAAAACGCCAAGCGTTCTGATTTCAGGCTTCTGAAGAATCTTTCCATCGGCGAGTTATCCCAGCAATCTCCCTTACGGCTCATGCTCGGTATCATCCCGTATTGCTTTAGCCGCTTTTGGTACTCATGACAGGCATACTGGCTGCCGCGATCCGAATGATGGATTAACCCTGGGGCCGGTTTACGCCGGAAATAAGCCATTGCCAGGGCCTCCAGAGTCAGTTTCTTTTTCATCCGTCGGTCCATGGCCCAGCCGAGGATCTGACGCGAGCACAAATCCATGACAACGGCCAGATACAGCCAGCCTTCCAGTGTCCAGACGTAGGTGATGTCGGCGGTCCAGGTGGCATTCGGCGAGCCGACCTCGAAGTTGCGATTAACCAGATTCTGCGCCACGGGAAACGAATGACGGCTATCAGTGGTCAGCTTGTAGCGTCGCGAAACTTTCACCTTCAACCCGAGTTGGCGCATGAGACGCCGAGCTTTATAGCGGCCGACACGATGACCTTCAGCGTTCAATTGTTCAGCGATCCGGCGCGAGCCGTAGCTCCCGTGGGACTGCTTGAAGATCAGTCGCGCCCGGGATGCTACCGCACTCTGCGCTGGAGGCCTCACAAGGTTGCGAATGTACCGACGAAAGTATTCGTAAAACCCGCTCCGGCTGACACCCATCACCCGGCACAGTACGGTGACAGGATAGGCCTTCATTTGCTGCCGGATGAAGCCGAACCTCAGTTCGACTCTTTGGCAAAGAAGGCCGTGGCCTTTTTTAAGATTTCACGCTCCATTTCCAGGCGTCTGTTTTCTTTGCGCAGACGTTTGAGTTCGACCTCCAGTTGCTCGCGGGAAAGGCCCGACTCGGCCGGGCCTTCCAATTTGTCGCGGTACTGCCGGACCCATCGGGAAATGTTGTTGGCACTGACGCCCAGACGACGGCCGGTCTCTTCACAGCTGTAGCCGTGCTCGATGACCAATCGAACTGCGTCATCCTTGAACTGCTGGGTGAATCGTTGCCGCGTACCACTGTTGCTCATAGGACACCTCGCTTTCTGATAGGGTACTCTTATCAAGGTGTCCGTTTCTTTTAAACCACATCATCCACGCCTTGTACGACAAGGTCTATCGGGCGGACATCCTCAGTCATGCCTATGATCTGGTCCGTGCCAACAAAGGCAGCGCCGGTATTGACGGCGTGAACTTTTCGGACATTGAGGCGAAGGAAGGGGCAGCCGCTTTTGTGGCGGAGCTGGCGGAGGCACTGAAGAGTAAGAGGTACAAGCCGGATCCGGTCAAACGGGTGATGATTCCCAAGGAGGACGGTAGTGAGCGTCCGCTGGGGATTCCGACCATCCGGGACCGGGTGGCTCAGATGGCCGTGAAGCTGGTCATCGAGCCGATCTTCGAAGCGGATTTCTGCGACAATTCCTACGGATTCAGACCCAGGAGGTCGGCCCACGACGCTGTCGATGACGTGGCGCATACCCTGAACAAAGGGTACAGCGAGGTTATCGACGCCGATGTATCCAAGTATTTCGACACCATTCCCCATGCCAAGCTCATGATTATGGTTGCAGAGCGTATCTGTGACGGAGCGCTGTTGCACCTGATTCAGATGTGGCTCAAGGCCTCGGTCATGGAAGTGGACAAGGACGGTACGAAGCGCAACATCGGCGGCGGTAAGGGCAACCGCAAAGGGACCCCGCAGGGTGGGGTTATCTCACCGCTGCTTTCCAACCTTTTCCTGCATCTGCTGGATAGGATTTGGGAGCGGCGGGGACTGCAACAGCGGTTAGGTGCCCGGATCGTCCGGTACGCGGACGATATCGTGGTGCTTTGCCGTAAAGGCACCGAGCAACCGATGGCGGTGCTGCGGCGGATTCTGGAGCGGATGGGACTATCCCTTAACGAGGATAAGACACGAGTCGTCGATGCCTACCAGGGGAAGTTCGACTTTCTTGGGTTTGAAATTTGGAGGGGTAAGAGCCGCAGGACTGGGAAGCACTATGCCCACGTCCGTCCATCGAAGAAGTCCCTGAAGACGATCAAGGACCGCATCACCCGGCTGACGGCCAGGACAAGGTCAGTCATGCCCATGGACTGGCTGGTCAGCGAGGTCAACGCGACGGTGCGTGGCTGGGTGGGATATTTCCACTTTCGCAACTGCAGCAGGACTCTCGGCCGAGTTCGATGGCACCTGGAAGAGCGGATGCGCACCCATCTGCGAAGGCGGCACAAGATCCGAGATCGAAAGACGGGCAATACCCGGTTTACCGAAAGAGATCTGTACGCTAAGTACGGGCTCTACAAAGTGCCGACGACAGCAGGCTGGACAAAGGCGCATGCCTCGCGGTGAAGGACATCGGAAAGCCGTGTGTGGGAAAACCACCAGCCCGGTTTGATGAGGGAGGGCTGATCTTCTGCCAATCCTGCTTTCAAAGTAGTTGCGTGCGACGAAAGGTCGGCAGGGTGTGGCTCCCTCGA
>Ga0209450_10000560_pt1 | contig 18930 bp, 15 predicted proteins | sample FrelakmetLWP11LW_FD_187149 | JGI IMG/M metagenome (GOLD analysis project Ga0209450, IMG submission 187149) | Freshwater lake sediment microbial communities from the University of Notre Dame, USA, for methane emissions studies - LWP11 LW (SPAdes)... | ecosystem: Environmental > Aquatic >...
CCGATCTTGCGGCGGCGCAGGACGGCTGAGCGATTTCGCTCGGGCCATAGAAGGCGGTGCATCGGCGGTTGCGGCGGGCAGCTTCTTCGTTTTCCAGGGGAAGCACCGTGCGGTGTTACTGAGTTATCCTACCCCCCAGGAAATTGAATCGCTCCCGCTGGCATCGGAGGGATGGTAAGTTGGCGGAATGCGTGAATTCATGGAATCAGCCAAACGTACATTGCCGTGAAGGCTTATAGTGGAGATACATGAAATGGTGGAGTGTGCGGTCATGACCTCGAACAGCGCATATCAAATATGTACACGCTGCGTGATGGACACCAGCGATCCGGATATATCTTTCGATGAGCAGGGTGTTTGCAGCCATTGCAGAAACTATGAAGTCATGGCGCGACCAATCGTGGAGCGGGCGAATTCAGGAGCTGCGGCGGGCGACCTGCAGGCCATCGTGGAAAGAATAAAGCGAGCTGGGCACGCGGACGAGTACGACTGCGTAATCGGCTTAAGCGGAGGTGTGGACAGCACGTATGTCGCATATGAAGTCAGAAAGCTCGGCTTGAGGCCGCTCGCTGTGCATTTCGACAGCGGATGGAATTCGGAACTTGCCGTAAATAACATTGAGAATACTCTCAAACGGCTCCAACTTGATCTTTATACATTCGTCGTTGACTGGGAGGAAATGAGGGATCTTCAGCTCGCCTTTTTTCGAGCATCGGTGGCAAATTGTGATACACCAACGGACCATGCGTTTCTTGCCGTCCTGTATAGGGTTGCCGCTCAGCACGGTATTCGCCATATTGTCATCGGGACCAATTACGCCACGGAATTCATCCTGCCAAAGGCATGGGGTTACAGCCCTGCCGACTTGACGCACTTGAAGGCCATCCACAAGCGGTTCGGGGAAAAGCCTCTCCGGAAGTACCCGACATTGGGGTTCTTTCGCCGTTACCTCTACTACCCCGTCTTTCGGGGGATTCGGACGGTAAGGATCCTGAACTTGATGCCCTATCACAAGGTGCAGGCGAAGGAGCTGATGGCGAAGGAGTTGGACTGGCGTGATTACGGGGGCAAGCACTATGAGTCCCTTTTCACGCGGTTCTTTCAGGCATACTATCTCCCCGTGAAATTCGGATACGATAAGCGCCGTGCGCACATGTCCAGTTTGATCGTATCCGGACAGATGACGCGCGAAGATGCCCTTCGCGAGCTGAAGCTGCCGACCTACCCGCCTGATAAGCTGCTGGAAGATAAGGAATTTATTGCAAAGAAGATTGGAGTTAGTGTAAAGGAATTCGATCAGATTCTGGCGCAGCCGATTCGACCGTATAGCGATTATCCGACAGAAGAATGGCTCTACAGGATGAAAGACCTGATCTGGAATGGGATAAAATTCATCCGCGGGATTAAGACGGCGCGAGTCTGACCCATCATTTCTCATTCATCCTTTTACCCTTATCTGAGAGGCACACCATGTCGCGCAGGTCATCTCATGCCTGGTTGACATTCATTCAGTACCATACCGCATTCGTTATGTATGCGTTATTGTTTCTTATGTTGTTTTCCAGTGTGGCCCTGGAAAGTGGATACTCTTATCTGGGCTATTTATCCTTATATTTCATCGCATTGGTTGTTTCGTATTTCATCCTCATACACTTTTTTCAGCCGCTCTGTTTGACCGGCGTCTTACAGCTCTCATTTCGGAGCGGATTCAGCAAGAATGTGGCGACAACGTTATTGATTTGTTCGGTGCTATTCGTCCTCGCGCATTTCATGTATCTGGGTCATGTTCCTGTGATCACGGCATCGCTCGAGGACGGCTACTACGACATCATGCTCATCCGCCAGAGCATTTTCTTTGACGCGCCTGCAGTGTGTCGGTACATTCCCAATTTTCTCGTGAAATCGATCTTTCCACTTCTGCTCCTCTACTTTTTCTTAACCAGCAGGCCAAGATTTTGGACGACAATGGTCGTTGGCAGCTTTTATGCGGTTGCGCTGATGAACAAGATGTTTATCGTTTTGATCATCATGCCGCTCAGTGTTTACTTCCTATTGGAACGAAAATATTTTCGCGTGGTTTGCCTTTCAGCAGTTCCGATTTTGGGTCTCATGTTTATTGTATTTGCGCAAAATCCGATGATTCGACCCGCTGTTTGGAAGGACATATCATCTCGTTTAGCCGGGCATGTCCCGAGCAGCTCGGACATTGAAAGCATTCGAAACCCCAAGTTGCAGGCAGAAGTAAGTCGACTTCGAGCGCAGATCGTTCAACCTCATGAGTCGGAAGCTCTCAGCGGGAGCGATATCGCATCCTATTTTCAATTTGTGGATACGGTATACCGCCGTGTATTTGTCATTCCCGGTCAAGTCGTCAGTGCCTGGTTTCATCGAATTCCGGCTGATGTTCCATTTGCGGAGGGCTGCGCCAGCAGGCCCATTGCATCGATAAAAGGATGCGAATTCATCAATATGCCCAGGTTGATTAATGACTTGGAGAGACCGCAGTTAGCTAAGCAGGGCATACAGGGCACAATGACGGCCGCAAGTTTTATGGAAGATTATGCCAATTATGGATCAACAGGTCTGATCTTAGGCGGAGTCTTACTGGGAGTCGTTCTGGCCGCGATCGGCTCGATTTTCAATGCGTCGTGGCGCTGGTCCTTGGTTATCAATTTGATACCAATTTCTCTGTTAGTGGAGCTATCTCTCACGACCGTATTGTTGTCCGGAGGATGGCTCATTTCCATACTGCTTTACTGGATTTTCCGAGGAGATTTTGAGAGCGCTGCCGGTCTGCGCGGAAGAGCAGGGACCATTTCGTCGTAATGATAGAGTCTGGATAGACATAAATTCTGTTTTGCTAGCACAGATTGGTTTCTAGTACTCACAATGCGCGGTAAAGAATTTAGAGACGCCGCGATTGAGCTGTTCCAATAATGACTACCGTCATAGTCATCTGCTGCAATGGGCCCCCGGGGAGCGTCCAACCCGGGGTAGTCGACAGAAAAGGATGAACAGGCCGTCATCATTATTATAGCGACAGTTAATTTCTATGCTGCTGACCTGTATAGAGTGCGCATCCGTTCTATAACGGCACAGATTGTGTGTCGAGCAGACTCGCGCGCCTCATGAGCCGGGAGAGATATGTCACATCAAGTCCATATTTGTATTTTGACTACAGCACATCCGATTGATGACGTAAGAGTGTATCATAAGTTTGCCAATGCGTTCCGCGAGGCGGGATTTCGCGTTACCTGGGCAGGTCCCTCTGATCCTGTTCGTCAGTTGCATAGCAACAATCCTCATGACATCGAATACCGGCTCGGACCTCCTATACGAAATCGCATAGACCGATTGCGTTCCAGTCGGAGGATTGGTCCGATTGCCGGGAAAATTCCGAAAGTAGATGTTTATTACGCTCCGGAGCCTGATTCGGCGCAGATTGCTCTGAGCCTCGCAAAACGTAACGGTGCCAAAGTCATTTTTGATATACATGAAGTCTTTCATGGCGCGTTGCTGGACCGATGGCTATTCGGATTTCAGATCCATCTCATACGCGAGCATATGCGGCAACGTTTTTCCCGAATTGCAGCTCAATGCGATCTGGTCATCGGGGTCAACGCTGCCGTATTGTCACAATATTCCCTTCCCAATGTGCCCAAACTCGTCGTCCGCAGTTGCGCACCATCCTGGTTTGCAGGGAAGGAGCCGGCTGATGTATGCGGATCACAGCGGAACTATTTCAGCATCATGCATGGAAAGAGCGATCTTGCGCGGGGAACCCTGCAGGTGATCGAGGCTGCGGCCAAGTCTCGTGCGCGGATCCCCGGATTGCGCATACTCATGTTCGAACCGTCGGTCCGGAGAGATGATGCCGGGTATCGTACACTCGCTTCACGTATAAGCGATCGCGACCTTTCTGAAATCATCGATCTTCGAGCCACGATCCCGATGCAGCAGATGCCAGGGGTCCTCCAGTCCTGTGACGCGGGATTAATTGCCTACGGAAGAGACCTGGGCATCGAAAGCCTTCCCAATCGGCTTTTTGAGTACATGGCAGCTGGGCTTCCCGTTATCGGACCTTCCTACGCAGGCGAGATTGCTTCGGTCATCAAGGCCGAAAAATGCGGAATCCTTGTTGACTTTGAGAATCCGGATGAGATTGCAGAGGCGTTTGTTCAACTCAGCGATCATCCAGAACAATGCCGTGAAATGGGGAGACGATCGCGGAACGCATTCCTTGCGAGGCATAATTGGGAATCGGAAATACGCCCCGTCATCGACTGCATTCAGCAATGGCATGCACCGAATTCGACATGACACGAATCATTAAATCCGTGCTGAACGCATTCCGGAATGTGCTGATGTTCCGCATCCGTTACCCCTGGATCAGAACAGGTCACAATGTTCACTGCCAGTGGAGTACGCGATTCTGGTCACCCCGGAAACATATCGTTATCGGCAATAATGTCGGTATCGGGCATGGCGGCACTTTCCTTGCCGACACCGAAATCGGAGACAATGTCCTGATTGCAAGCAACGTGGCGTTTCTGAACAGCGACGAGCACCTGTACGATGTTGTCGGAAAAGTGCTGTGGGATTCCGGCAAAGGATATCGCTATGAGATTATCATTGACGATGATGTATGGATCGGACACGGTGCCATCATACTGGCCCCGGCTCACATTGGCCGGGGGGCCATCATCGCAGCTGGAAGTGTCGTTGCAAGCAGTGTTCCGGCCTATTCTATCGTTGGTGGCAATCCCGCCAGAATGATTAAAATGAGATTTTCACCGGAGCAGATAGTTGCACATGAAGAAATAGTGAGCAAGTCTGAACGATCCTAAGCGGTAGCGTGTATGCCTATAGAAAAGCCTCTCCCACGGAGAGGCGGAACTATCGTATTTTTCAGGAGATACTCCTATGTTTAAGGGAAAACGTATACTCATCACAGGCGGGACAGGAACGTTCGGCAATGCCGTCTTGAGTCGGTTTCTTCATACGGATATCAAGGAAATCCGCGTTTTCAGCCGCGATGAAAAAAAACAGGAGGATCTGAGGATCAACCTGGCCAATCCGAAAGTGAAGTTCTTCATCGGCGATGTACGCCATTATGACAGTCTATTGCCTGCAATGCAGGGAGTCGATTATGTGTTCCATGCAGCAGCGCTCAAGCAGGTGCCTTCATGCGAATTTTTTCCAATCGAGGCGATTCGGACAAACGATCTCGGCGCGGAAAATGTCATGAACGCCGCAATGGCTTGCAAGGTGAAAAACCTGATTGTGCTGAGCACCGATAAGGCTGTCTATCCAATCAATGCGATGGGAATGTCCAAGGCGTTAATGGAGAAATTGATGATTGCAAAGGCCCGCATGTACGGGAAAGGGCAGACTATATTTTGTGGCACGAGGTATGGAAACGTCATGGCCTCACGCGGATCGGTGATCCCTCTCTTTGTGCGACAGATCCAGGAAGGCATGCCGCTGACCGTGACCGACCCGAATATGACGCGCTTTATGATGACGATCGACGATGCAGTCGATCTGGTGCTTTTTGCCTTCCGGAACGGAAATCCGGGAGACATCTTCGTGCAGAAAGCTCCGGCTGCGACCATTGCGACACTGGCCGAAGCGATGATGAAACTCTTCCAGGCAAAAAACGAAATTCGTGTCATTGGCACCCGCCATGGCGAGAAACTATACGAAACGCTGCTCACTCGAGAGGAAATGACCAAGGCCGTGAATCTGGGGGAGTATTACCGCGTCCCGGCCGATGCGCGCGATTTGAATTATTCGTGCTACTTCGTTGAAGGACGTCAGGACGTTTCATTGAGAGATGATTACAATTCTCACAACACGACAAGACTGGATGTGCAAAGCATGATGAAGTTGCTGCTCAAACTGGACATTATTAAGCGAGCTCTGCAGGGGGAAAAGGTCAAAGTCTGATGGCGACAACGATTTTGGTGACCGGCGCCCGTGGATTCGTTGGCCGCAATCTGTGCACGTTCCTGCGAACGCGGAAGGATCTGCAGTTGATTGAGGTTGATCTGGACAGTCCGCCGGAAATATTGAAAGAAGGCATTCGCGGGGCGGATATTATATTTCATCTGGCAGGGGTCAACCGCCCCTGTAAAATGGAAGATTATGCCAGTGGAAACTGGGGATTTACGAAGGACCTCTGTCATCAATTACGGGCCATGGACAGAGCCCCTGCAATCATTTTTTCATCATCCATCCAGGCCGAGTCCGATAATCCGTATGGGGCGAGCAAGCTTCGAGCAGAGGAGGAATTGATGGGTTTTGCTGAGCAGACCAATGCGAAAGTAGTTATCTTCCGTTTGAAGAATGTCTTTGGCAAGTGGTGTCGACCCAACTACAATTCCGTCGTCGCCACGTTTTGTTACAATATAGCTCACGGTATGCCGATTTCCATCTCCGATGCAGCGAAGCGAATCGAACTGGTTTACGTGGATGACGTTTGCGCCGCCATGGAGGAAGCGGCAGGTCTTCCTGATGTCCTCACAGCGCATCTTGTTGCCCCCGCGGCTCATCTTTATGCACAGGTTACCCCTGTGTTCGAGATCACATTGGGCGAACTGGCGGATACGATCCGTTCGTTTCGAGAAAGTCGTCATTCATTAAAGATACCTGCATTTGATAACGCTGTTATCGGCAAGCTTTACGCCACCTATCTATCGTACCTCGATGGACCCGAGTTTGTCTACGAACTCGATGTGAAGGCAGATCCCCGGGGACACCTGGCTGAGTATCTGAAGTCGCCGAGCTTCGGACAAATCTTCATTTCTCGAACGAAGCCTGGCATAACACGGGGGAATCACTATCACCATACCAAGACGGAAAAGTTTCTCGTTGTTCAGGGAAACGCCGTAATACGGTTTCGACACATCTTGGAAAGCGAGATCATTGAACATCGTGTCCGGGGGGAGGAATTTCGCGTTGTGGACATTCCACCCGGCTATACCCACTCGATTACGAATATCGGAGATGAGGAATTGGTGACTCTTTTTTGGGCAAATGAGGTCTTCGATCCGGAGCGGCCGGATACCTACTTTTTAGAGGTGTAACTTGAAAAGAACGAAAGTGGCGACCATTATCGGAACGCGGCCAGAAATCATTCGCCTCTCCCGAACCATTTCGGCCTTGGACCGCTATGTTGATCATGTCATTATCCATACTGGCCAGAATTATGATTATGAGTTGAATCAAATATTTTTCGATGATCTTGAGATACGAAAGCCCGATCACTTCCTTAATGCCGCCGGGAGTAACGCAGCAGAAACCATCGGCCTGGTCATTAGCCGTTCAGACGCCGTGCTGGCTGCAGTCAACCCGGATGCCACCCTGATTCTCGGAGATACGAACAGTTGCCTCGCGGCCATCTCCGCCAAGCGGCGGAAGATTCCCGTCTTTCACATGGAAGCGGGCAATCGCTGCTTCGATGAACGCGTCCCCGAGGAGATCAACCGCAAGATAGTCGACCACATCAGCGATATCAATATGCCCTACAGTTCAATATCAAGAGAATATCTTTTGAGCGAGGGTTTGCCACCGGAGCGAATTATCAAGACAGGCAGTCCGATGTTCGAAGTCCTGCATTTCTACCTGCCGAAAATCAACGCCTCAGATGTCATGAAAAGACTCGGTCTCTCGACGGAGGGTTATTTTCTTGTCAGCGCTCACCGCGAGGAAAACATCGATTACCCGGAGCAGTTTGCTAAGTTGATTCGTGTACTCAACAACCTATCCAGGGACTTCGGGAAGCGGATAATCGTTTCCACGCATCCGCGTACGAGGAAGATGATCGAAGTGATGGGAACGGCGCTTGATCCGGCGATCGACTTGATGAAGCCACTTGGGTTTTGCGACTATGTCCATCTGCAGATGAACGCAATCGCAACTCTTTCCGACAGCGGAACGATTACGGAAGAATCTTCCATTCTGAATTTTCCCGCGCTGAACATCCGCAACGCTCACGAACGGCCGGAAGGAATGGAGGAAGGAGCGGTGATGATGACGGGATTGGAGTATGGTCGCATACGTGAGGGACTTACCATTTTGCAGGAGCAGGGCCGCAAGGACAGTCGCACCCTCCGGATGGTTGGAGACTATGACGCGCCGCATGTCTCGGAGAAGGTTGTCCGGATCATCTTAAGCTACACTGATTACATCAATCAGGTTGTATGGCGAAAAACCTGAACATGTATCCATGCGCATATTGATTCTGAGCCTTTGGTACCGTCCTGAGCCTGTTACGAAGCCGCACGATTTGGCCGCTGACCTGGTGAGCAGAGGTCATACGGTGAACGTGATCACCGGTTTTCCGAACTACCCAACAGGAAAGCTCTATGACGGCTATCACGGCCGCACCTGGCGGCGTGATCAGCTTGACGGTGTTGACATCATGCGTGTGCCGGTGATGATCGACAGAAGCGGCTCGGGCCGGAGGCGCATTATCTCGTATTCGTCTTTTGCCGCGTCAGCAATCTTAGTCGGAGCATTGTCCACGCCTCGACCCGATGTTGTTTGGACTTATCAAATCGGACTGCCGGGTGTTGCTCTTGCGCACCTTCATCGGTCAACGCTTGTGCATGAAGTCCAGGACCTTTGGCCGGAATGGGCGCGGCAAGGCAATATGGGTGTTAATGGCCTCGCCTATCGTGTTCTTGATCGTCAGGAGAAATTCATTTATCGTCATGCTGGAGTCGTGACAACCATCTCCACCGGATTCAAGAGAAAACTAATTGAAAAGGGAGTGCCTGAAAACAAAATCGAAATCATCCCGAACTGGGCGAACGAGCAGCATTTTCGTCCGGTGGTGCCGAATGAGCAGCTTGCTGAGCGCGAGGGCTTGGCGGGGCGTTTTAATATTGTTTATGGTGGCAATATGGGTTCGGCGCAAGGACTGGATATTGTTCTCGAGGTTGCAGATTTGTTGAAGGATATTCCTATGATCCAGTTCGTGCTGATTGGCGAGGGCTTAGAAAAGAACCGATTGGCCGGAGAGGTTCGAAAAAGGAATATCAGCAATTTGCGCTTTATCGGCAGCAGGCCACCGGAGCAAATGGCACACTATTATGCCCTTGCAAGCGCTTTACTTCTCAATCTGAAGAAAGATCCGGTTTATGAACTCACCATACCATCAAAAACGTATGCCTACTTGGCATGCGGCCGACCGATTTTAGCCGCGGCGGCAGGTGACTCTGCAGAACTCGTTCGCGAGCTTGGTGCCGGTTTGGTCTGCAGCCCAGAGGACACAACCGCGCTGGCAAATATCGTCCGGGCACTGTATCGTATGCCACAAGCACATCGAGAAGCCATGGGTCATCGGGGGCGGCACGCTTTTGTGACCCGCTTTACACGTCAGGTGCTGGGCACCCGCTATGAAGATCTCTTTGCCAAAATGGCTGTCGGCAGGGCAGCACATGACCGATGAAGCGTTGATGTCATGTTTGAAATGCGAATCATGACAAAACAGCATTTGCAGGACGTGGTTACAGTTCATCTTGCGAGTTTTCCTGGATTCTTTTTAAGTATTCTCGGTCCGCGTTTTCTATCCGTTTTTTACACTGGAGTCTGCTCGGATCCGGACGGGATTCGCTTGGTATGCATCAATTCGTCCGGAAACGTAACGGCTTTCATTGTTGGTACGGTGAACCCTCGGGGTTTTTATTCGCGCCTTCTACGGAAAGACTGGCTGAGGTTTTCTTTGGCGTCCCTGCCCGCAATCGTCAGGAAACCGTCGATCATCAAAAGGGTGGCCAGGGGCTTTTTCCATCCATCTGAAAATCCCGGTGGTCCTGACGTTGCCGGACTGCTATCAATCGGCGTACTGCCGGAATGTCAGGGGAGTGGAGTCGGAAAGAGCCTTGTTAACAGATTTCTCGAGGACGCTGCAAAGCGGGGATGCACAAGGGTTTTTCTCACTACGGACCGTGACAAAAATGATGCGACAAACGCATTTTATCAAAATCTCGGATTTTTCATTGCTCGACAGTATAGGACTCGGGAGGGACGACATATGAATGAATATTGGATAGACCTCTCGAACCTTGTGGTTGAAGGAGAACTATGAGCATAGTTGGATTTCTGCCGTTTGCGCTGCCCGACATCGGCGAAGAAGAAATAGCAGAAGTTCTCGATTCTTTGCGCTCCGGATGGTTGACAACCGGGCCCAAGGCAAAGCTTTTTGAACAACAATTTGCGGCATTTCTAGGCGGCGGCACAGAGGCCATTGCTGTTAATTCAGCAACTGCCGGGTTGCACTTGGCGCTTGAGGCCATCGGACTGCAACCCGGCGATGAAGTGATCACGACACCCTATACGTTTACTGCGACGGCTGAAGTGGTTCGCTACCTTGGAGCAGATCCCGTCTTTGTAGATATTGATCCTTACACGTTCAATATCGATCGAGCAAAGATTGAAGCAGCCGTGACCAGCAAGACAAAGGCTATTATCCCTGTTCACTTTGGCGGTTTGGCCTGTGATATGGATGCCATACATCACATCGCACGGAATCATGGCTTGAAAGTCATCGAAGACGCAGCTCATGCTCTCCCTGCCACCTACAACGGCAAGTTAATCGGTGCGCTTGAAAGCGATGTTGCTGTATACAGCTTTTATGCGACAAAGACTATCACAACCGGTGAAGGGGGGATGCTTGTTACAAGAAACCCGGAGATAGCAAAACGCTGCGGCATCATGCGCCTTCACGGCATCAGCCGGGATGCATTTGACCGTTACACCTCCACGACACCTTCATGGAGTTACGAAGTCATAGCCCCGGGGTATAAATATAACATGATGGACATTTCGGCATCCCTCGGCATTCAGCAGCTGAGGAAAGCCTGGGCCTTACAGAAGCGGCGGGCCGAAATGGCAGCGCGTTATGATGAGGCATTTAAGGATTTGCCGGTGGTGCTGCCCCCGAAGGCTAGAGCCGGTGATATCCACGCGTGGCATCTGTACGTTCTGCGTCTGAGTACAGACGCGAAGATTTCGCGAGATCGTTTTATTGAACGGATGGCAGTCAACGGCATCGGTTGCAGTGTGCACTTTATTCCGCTTCATCTTCACCCTTATTGGCGTGATCGATACAATTTCAAACCCGATGATTTTCCGAATGCATTGAATACCTTTCAGAAAGCCGTCAGTTTACCCATTTATACAAAAATGACAGAGGGCGATCAGGAGAGGGTCATTTCCGCAGTCAGGGCGATCCTGGCGTCATGGTGACTTCTGGACTCCACGGGCATCAGAGATGACAGCAGCGATAAACCGGGCGCTGAGTATTAAACGTTTTTTTGACTTGCTTTTCTCCCTGTCCGGGCTGTTTCTTTTAGCCCCCCTTTTCTTATTGATATCGATCTGGATAAAGATCGACTCCGAGGGTCCCGTCTTTTTTCGCCAGTCTCGGGTAGGCCGTTTCGGCCGATTATTCGACATTTACAAATTCAGGTCCATGTGTTCCGATGCAGAGTCAATGGGCAGACAGATTACCGTGCGGGATGACCCACGGATAACGAGGTCCGGCAGATTTTTGCGCCGTTTTAAGTTGGATGAGTTACCGCAGCTAATTAATGTCGTCAAAGGAGAAATGAGTCTTGTCGGACCTCGACCCGAAGTTCCCCGGTATGTTAAGCTTTATCCTGAGCATCTTCGCGAAAAGATCCTGTCCGTCTCCCCGGGAATTACGGATTTTGCCTCCATCGAGTATAAGAATGAAAATGAAATATTAAATGAAGCGGAAGACCCGGACAGAGCGTATATCGAACAAGTGATGCCTGTGAAGCTAAAATATTATGAACGCTATGTGTCTGAACGCTCCCTATGGGGTGATTTCAAACTCATTTTGGCTACGGTAAAGGCCATTCTCGGCATGAACAAATAAACGTTTGAAATGGGCCCTATTCCGGGCCCACTGAACGTCAACGACAACTTTTCATCCTTCGTCAAAAGAATACAGATGAAGCACCTAATTAGAAATAAGAATTTCTGGACCATCCTAGGCATTGATGTTGTGCTCGTTTGTGCCTCCTACGTGATGGCTTACCTGATCCGCTTCGAGGGCAACATCCCTCCGCAGCAGATGGAACTATTGTTCCAGACGCTGCCCTGGATTGTGCCCTTGAAAATCGCGCTCTTCTGCTGGGTCGGCCTCTATCGGGGCATGTGGCGCTATACGAGTATTGCAGATCTCATCAACATCATCACGGCAGCCGCTATTGCCGCTGCGGTCATATCACTCATCCTGCTGCTCGTCCGCTATTACGAAGGTTTCTCGCGGAGCGTCCTTATCCTGGATGCCCTGCTCTCCCTGATGCTTGTTGGCGGTATCAGGCTGCTCATCCGGGTCTTCATCCAGAAAACCATCCCAGAGAGTTTCTTCAATCCTGCCATTTTTCCCTTCTTGAACCCAGTCCGTGAAAAACGGAAGCGGCTGCTCATAGTGGGTGCGGGGGATGCCGCCGAGAAGATGCTGCGCGAGATCCTTGGCAACCGCCAGGTCAAGTATCGTCCAGTGGGGTTCCTCGACGACGACCCGCGAAAGTGGGGCCAGGCGATTCACGGTGTTCCTGTTCTCGGAGCTATCGACGACATCGCGGATATGCCCATCCGTTTCGACGAGATCCTGATAGCCATCCCATCGGCCCGCGGCGATGAGATGCGCCGGATCGTCGGGCTCTGCGAGCAGACAGGAAAGCAGTATCGAACCATACCGAAAATCGGAGAACTCATCGAGGGGCGTATCACCGTGAGCGCCATCCGGGAGGTGAGGTTGGAGGACCTTGTGCGCCGCCAGGAAGTCAACCTCGATCAGGAGAAAATTAGCCAGATTCTCCGCGGCAAGCGGATCCTTGTGACCGGTGCCGGGGGCTCGATCGGCTCGGAGCTGGTGCGCCAGATCAGCCGTTTCCAGCCACAGGTCGTGGGGTTGCTCGATTTCAGCGAGCTCAACCTGTTCCAGATCGAGCAAGAATTCCAGCGTCGTCTTCGTTCGCTGTCCACCGAGAGCTTCCTGACGGACATCCGAGACCGCGGTGCCCTGCAGAGGGTCCTAGAGCGTTTCAAGCCTCACATCGTCTTCCACGCTGCAGCTTACAAGCATGTCCCGATGCAGGAGAACCACCCCCGGGAGGCGGTCCTGAACAACGTCCTGGGAACACGCAACCTCGTCGATCTGGCCCTGGAGACGGAGGTGGAGCGGTTCGTTCTCGTATCGACGGACAAGGCCGTACGGCCAACCAACGTTATGGGCGCCACCAAGCGGATCGCGGAACTCTTTGTGGAGAGCATGAATGGAAAGCGGATGACCCGGTTGGTGGCCGTCCGATTCGGAAATGTCCTCAGCAGCTCCGGCTCGGTAATCCCTCTGTTTCAGCAGCAGATTGCATCGGGGGGACCTGTGACGGTGACGCATCCCGAGGTTACCCGTTACTTCATGTCTATTCCCGAGGCGGCACTGCTGATTCTCCAGGCCGGAGCGATGGGGGAGGGTGGGGAGATATTCATTCTCGACATGGGAGAGCCCGTCCGGATCGTGGACATGGCCAGGGATCTTATACGTCTCCACGGTCTGGAGCCAGAGATAGATATCTCCATCGAATTCACCGGCCTTCGACCCGGGGAAAAATTGTACGAGGAGTTGATCACCGTCGGTGAGGGGATCGTCTCGACGGAACACGAGAAGATCATGGTGCTGCGAGGTCAAACGCGGGATGCGTTGGGCCTTCTTGCGCAAGTCGAGGCGCTTATCGTCATTGCCCAAAAGGGTGAAGCCGACGCAATCCGGAAAAAGCTCCTGGACATCGTGCCCGAATACAGGCCCCAGTCATGACACCCGAACGAACGGGTGGCTCATCACCCAACAGAACAGCCCCAAAGGTGCAGGAAGCCGGAGGACTGACCAAGGTTCTCTGCCGAAGCGTAGTCATCATGATGGGACTGTTCGTCTTTCTCAATCCGTTCTCTCACACGACGGCGCTCAAGGAGATGACCCTTTATGGCTCACTGGCCGTAGCACTTTATCTTTTTGCATCCGGTAAAAAACCCTTTTCCTGGTCCTCTCCTCTGACGGTTCCCTTCCTCCTCCTGTTCGTTTGGAGCGCGATCGGGATTTTTTTCGCCCTGGACCGATTAAACAGTTTGCATGATGTGTTGTATCACCTGCTGAAATATATTATGCTCTTTTTTCTCCTCATCACCTTTTTCCCCTGTCGACGTCATTTTCATATTCTTGTGTGGATCGTCGTTCTTTCAGCGACGACTTTTTCCATCGCTTCTATAGCTGATTTTTATATAGTTCAAGGCCACGGCTTCGAATCTCGCTTAGACTCTCGACTTTCGTACAGAGGCGGTCATCATTTTCTTGAAATGTCCGCCAATTACTTGGGATTTTTGACTATTTTTGCAGCCTTGCTTTCCTTGAATCAATTTTTTAAAGTCCGCGCCGGAACAATGAAGGCGCTGTTTACACTGTGCTTTATAGCCAACATTACAGCAGTCTTGATGACGCAGACTAGAGGCGCCATTGTTGCACTTGTTCTTGCTGTTATTCTTTTCGGCATGAAATTCCGATGGGGAAAACTCGTCGCTCTGTTGTTATCCATCATTGTTGTGGCAGTTATCCTCACTTCAGACACGTTTCGTGAACGATTTACTATCAGGAGTTTGCAAGGCACTGAGCGTGTCGGGATTGGTCTGATGTACTGGGAAATCATCAAAGAGCACCCTGTCAAGGGGATCGGCTTCGGCATGGAACTGCTGCAAAAGAAGGAGTTCATGACACCGTATTACGAAAGGGTGCCCGAGGCATACAGAGACCCGGGATATAACGTATCTCCCCATAACTTCTATCTGGATGTCACGGTAAGATTGGGGCTGGTCGGCCTGCTGCTTTACCTGGGCATCATTTTTACGGCCTTTCGGATGAGCTGGCAGTCCCGCGGCAGATCCGCCGAGTCAACGGATAAAAGCGACGCGCTTTGCCTGGCGGCCTCCTTCGGTGCCGTTCTGGTTCAGTCGATATTCGCCGATTCCAGCTTCGGTCCGCCGGCCATCGTGTTCTACCTGCATCTTGCCATGATTACGATTCTCTGGAAGGAAACCCGCCAAACCAGAATGGTCGACGGCGAGTTTAATATTGCCGTTGCGTGATTAAAGTTCATCATTAAACCCATCGAGATGATTCCTCATGAAACACCTTCTGCTGAAACTGTTACCGCATAACACTCATCTCTACAATTTCTGCAAGAGCTACGTCGAGAAGCACGACGGGGATTGCGACGGCGATATCGCGGCCAACGGAGAATACCACGTCATGCGGAAATTCCTGCCGGGATGTTCCGTCGTATTCGATGTGGGCGCTCACATCGGGGAGTGGACCCGGCTTGCCCTGTCGGTCAATCCGGGGTTGAATGTTCACTGCTTCGAGCCGTCGCGGGATAATTTTGCCAATCTCTCCCGCAATGTTTCTTCGCCGACCGTGACGTGCAACCCCTTCGGCCTCAGCTCGAAAAAAGGCGAACAACCTATCTTTGTCTACCGGTCCGCGCCGGGCCTGCATTCACTCTACCAGCGCCGCGGCCTGGAAGACGGCTGGGGGTTGGCAACGCCAACGGAAACGGAGAGGGTGAAACTGGATACCCTCGAGAATTACTGCGTAGAGCGGCAAATTGAGAAAATCGACTTTCTGAAAGTTGACGTCGAAGGGCACGAACTGGAAGTCTTCAAGGGCGGCCGATCGCTCTTTGCAGAAGACCGGGTCGGAATGGTCCAGTTCGAATACGGGGGATGCAACATCGATTCGAAAGTCCTTTTGAAGGATATTTTCGAGTTTTTTTCGGGGATGAATTACCGCTTCTACAAGATTTTTCCGGACAGGTTAAAATTCTTTCAACGATACGACCAGCGTCTCGAAAACTTCAAATATCAAAATTGGCTCCTAATCAGCGAAACGTCTGGAACCCATCCCAGAGATAAGAGTCCGGAAGCCATCGCAACGGAGAAGAGTGCGATGGAGAGAAGTCGCCTTTCGGCCCGGGAAGCGGCACTCGTCAACGATCTCCGGCGCGAAATCCTCACCAAGCCGGAACCGAAGGCATTGTCGGGTTCCGCCGCCGAATCGGCATGGCTGGCCAACCGTGCAACGTTGCGGAAATGCATCCTCGAGGAAGATCCCCGAAAATTCCTGACCTGGGACGTGGTAACCGGAAGCATGTTCGTTGGCAACCGGCCTTTCATTGACAGTGAGCTCAGTTATCTGATGAACCGGCCGGACTGGAAGCAGGTTTGGGAAGACATTATCGAGGAAGACTACGCCGGGGATCCGAAACCCTACAAAGGGTACAGGCAAAGCTCCGGAAACCGTATCCATCAAGCCTATCACCTTGCCCGTTTCGAGCAGGAGACAGGGCTGCCGGTCAGTACGTTCCCGTTGATCGTGGAGTTCGGCGGCGGCTACGGCAGCCTTTGCCGTCTCATACACAAACTCGGGTTCAAGGGGCAATATATCGTCTTCGACCTGCCCGAATTTGTCGCGTTGCAGAAGTTCTACCTCGGCTCGCTCGCCATGCCGCTGATCGAGGCGAAGGACGTTGCCTCCGGGAGGCGGGGCATCCTCTGCACGTCCGACCTCGACCTGCTCGGTTCCGTAACGCCGCAGGAAGCACAAACAGGCCTCTTCATCGCCACGTGGTCGCTCAGCGAGACGGACCCAGCCTTCCGGGAGCAAATCGTCGCACTGCCGGCCGTCGGCGGAGCTGCCGTCTATCTCATCGCCTACCAGAACGATTTCAAGGGCGTCGACAACAGCCGTTACTTCGAGGCGTGGCGAGCAAAAAAAACGGGTATCTGCTGGGTGCACAGTGAGATTTCCCACATGCCCGGCAATTTCTATCTCTTCGGGCGGAAAGCCGCGTCCTGAACCTGCCCTAATCTTCCGGGAAACCCATGAATCCTGATCCGAGCAGAAAGAATATACTTTCCGGGGATCTTTCCCCGGAGGTCTCCATCGTCATTGTCACGTACCATTCGGCCGACGTGATCGGCTCCTGCCTCGATTCCGTCGAATCGGCAGGAAGCGTGAGCCGGGAGGTCTTTGTCGTCGACAACGCCTCGACGGACGGGACGGCCGAGATGGTGAGGACTCGATACCCTTCCGTGCAGCTCATCGCGAACAGCGATAACCGGGGGTTTTCCGCGGCCAACAATCAGGCGATCCCCCTGTGCAGGGGGCGCTATCTCTATTTCCTCAACCCCGACGCGGAGCTCACCGGGGGATGCCTCGAGACGGCCGTACGGTACATGGACGAAAACCCGTCCGTCGGCCTTGCCGGAACGAAGGTCGTCTACCCCGATGGGGTGTTTCAGGAGACGATCTCTCTGCGCTACCCGGGCCAGAAGCATGCCGCGGATGAACTGAAGGGGCTCAGGGGCACCATTGCCTGCGTGCTCGGGGCCAGCATAATCGCGCGGGCGGATCTGATCCGCGCAATCGGCGGCTTCGACGAGGACTACTTCCTCTACGGGGAGGACCAGGAGCTGTGCCTGCGGATCCGGCAGCAGGGCTTCGAGATCGGCTACATCGGTGAGGCGGTGGTGAGACACATCGGGGGGCACAGCGAGAGGGCTTCGGCATCGGCTGACCGTTGGAGGAAAAAGACGCGCGCCGAGTATATTTTTTACCGCAAGCACTACAGGCCGGAGACCATCAGAAAAATCTCCCGGGAGGACCGGGTCAAGGCCTGGTGGCGAACGGTGACGATCCCCCTCACCCTCCCGTTTCTGCGTGACGGCGATGCGGCGCGAGACAAGCTCGTGAAGTACCGGACGATCCTCGAGACCCTCGACGAGATCGAGCGCCCTGGACGGCAGGGAGGCGCCTGAGTGGAACGGGCACCCGTTGCGTGCATCCTCTGCGGCAGCCCCGCCCGGTCGGCCATGGTCGAACGGGACGGATGGACCGTGTTCAAGTGCACCGGCTGCGGTCTCGGGTTACTGGACCCGCGGCCCGACCGCGAGGAGATGGGACGTCTCTACGAGAAGGACTATTTCGATAGCCAGTACCGCGAGGGGCTGCGGCCCGGCTCCCCGGAGATGCAGCGGCGCATCTCCCAGGAGGACCACCGGATCCGCTTCTTCCGGAGATTCAAGAGGCGGGGGCTGGTCGTCGACATCGGATGCGGCATGGGGTACTTTCTCCATGCCGCCCGGCAGGCGGGCTACGACGTCACGGGGGTCGACATCTCCGATCACGCCGCCTCCTACGTGAGGGACGAGCTGGGGATCCCGATGCGGAGCGGCCACATCGACGCCGTCGAGGTGCCGGAGCGCACCGTCGACGTGGCCACCATGTGGCACTTCCTGGAGCACACGGACGACCCGCGGCGCTACATCGAGAAGGTTGCCCGCTGGCTCAAGCCCGACGGCCTGCTGGTCATCGACGTGCCGAACTACGAGGGCACGGACGCGCAGAAGACCTGGCGCGACTGGGTGGGCTGGCAGCTCCCCTATCACTTCTACCATTTCACCCCGGCAACGCTCGCCCTGCTGCTCTCGCAGCACGGCTTCGAAGTCATTCACCACAAGGACTACCACTCGGAGATCGTAAAAGACAGGCTCCGGAAGATCCCCGGGATCGGACTGTTCGCACGGCTCATCGCGAAGGCCTTCTCGGGGACCAGCTACGCCGTGGTGGCCAGAAAAAAACCCGCATGAGCTTTGGTGAGACCCGTGAAACATGAAACCTCTCTCGATCGGCTGACTGCAGGCGGCATATTCCGTTTCGACCGGTTGAACATTGACGGCATCGACAACGAGCCCGTCTTCAAGCTCAATGTGCCCGAGATGGTGGAGCAGGAAACCTGCCTGTTCCACCGGGACGTCTCCTCGGGCAATCAGTACCTGGAG
>Ga0209450_10000561_pt1 | contig 18895 bp, 31 predicted proteins | sample FrelakmetLWP11LW_FD_187149 | JGI IMG/M metagenome (GOLD analysis project Ga0209450, IMG submission 187149) | Freshwater lake sediment microbial communities from the University of Notre Dame, USA, for methane emissions studies - LWP11 LW (SPAdes)... | ecosystem: Environmental > Aquatic >...
ACCTACATGTTGCGATACCATTGAGGACATATACATTATATTGATCATAATTTGCAACACCCGCACTTTTAGCCAAAATTGTATTTAAACCTGTCGTATTCGTAAGATTAACCCACGCACCAAACGACAGATTACCAAGCAAATTTAAATCACTTCTTGTTGTTAGATTGATATACGAAGTAACACCATCGAAACTAAACGCACCAGTTCCATTCTTACCCGCAGAAGTATACACAGCACTATTATTTATCGCAACAATTCCAGTCATCGAATCCGTTAAATTATTCAAATCCATGTTGTAATAAGCAACTAAACCCGAAGCACTTAACGAAAAAACCGAACTAACCAAACACAAAAATAATACAAATCCTAAAAATAATTTTAATATTTTCATTTATAAACCCCCGCATTGTCGACAATGTCCGACATTTGATTTATTTCTTCTTTTTCTTTACCAAATACCGCATTTACAACAACACAAACGACTATATTTATAAAAGTTATTAACTTCAAATGAGATAACAAATAATTCCAAAAATAAAAATTATTCGATTCCAAAAAGACCTCAAAAATTAAGATATTATTTAGATTTATAATAATAGAAAATATAATACTACCTAAATACATTAACACCAAAACACCAAAAAATAAATAAGTTATTGCCTGTGTTTTTGGTAACTTAACCAAATTCACCGCCCCATAAATTAAACTAAATTCAAATATTATAAAAAATATAAAAACAAAATAATCTAGTTTAATATCTAAATTTTGGTATTTATCCATAAGCACTAAAATCTGAGCTTGTGCGACTGGGTCTTGTGCGAGTGAATAACTTGTATTTCCTAACTCCTGCACAATATCATTACCCATATTATACACGAATAAGGCCTGAAACACAAAAAGTAAAAAAAAAAATCCAATAAATAAATTTGCGACTATTAACTTATTCATTTTTCTTAACCCCTGCTTTCTCATAGGCAAGAAAACTTATACTATCTCCTTTATTATTTTTAGTTTGAAAAATACTTTTAAAAATATAAAAACCACCGAAAACCCTAACAAAAGTATATATTAGCCAGATTACAACAAAAAGGAATAACATCGAAGAACAAAGCGTATAAATAATAAGTATTACAATCATAAAAATACTTATTGTCACATTATTATCCAAATAAAAAATCAATAATGGTAACACCCATAAAAAAAACAAAGAAAACGCAATAGGTAGATATTTAAGTTTTTCTACAATCGGATTTAAAAATCTAATTTTAAACAATTTCAACGATAAATAAGAAACAATTATAAAAAAACTAAATAATAAAATCTTCTGTAATAATAAAACTAGTTCCTGTATTGATATATCCATACTAAAATAAAGAATTTATATATTTATAAATCTATTGTTAATTTAAAGGTATTGGTGCCGTTGAATTAGTGTTTGTTTGACTAGTATTTGCAGGTGGTGCATCAAATTTTTTAATCATATTGTCAAAAAAATTATTTTGTTTTGAGGTTAAATCACTAATTTTTTTAATTTCTTGATTAACTGATTCGGCACAAATATTTTTCGCCTGTTCATTGGCGATAACTCTATCGCCGGCAAGTTTCCAAGATTTATAAGACCAAAACCCCCCGACTCCTATTAATGCAACCCCAATAATAAGTAATATAATACCAAAAGTTAAAACGGTGTTTGCTTTGTTATTTTCGTACTTTTTCCTTTTTTGTTCATAAGTGAGTATTAAATTTTTCAAATGTGGATCCGCAGGCGTAGTAATAATATTCATATTAGAATAATATTTCATTGGATAAAAATGTGAATTAACTCGCATAAAATCAAACTTTTTAGTTCCATCCTCACCGTAATGTTCATAAACTCCGCCTGAAAAATCTAACTGATGCAAATACTTTTTTATCCAATCCCTTTGTGTGGTTAATTCGTATATGTTCTCAGTTTTAGTTTTAGTGCCATCTTTATTTATTTTATTATTTTGATTTTCCGAGATTAAAGCTTCAATATCCAATAAATCCTTAAGTGCCTGTTCTTTTGTATCTCTCAAAATAAACTCATTTTCGGATGGTAATTCAATTTCCCAATCTTTAAATTTCCGATTAACCGAAATTAAACGAATTACACCATCCTCTTGATTCCTTTCCTCTACAACCTCAAAATTAACTATATCTCGATAAGTTTCACTCATTGGAGCGTAAACATAAACCCTAGTTTTACTTAAGTTTTTCTTCTTTTTTGTTTCTTCAACAAAATTTATTTCTTTTTCTTTTTTTTTAAAAATGTTCAACATTGTCATCAACCTCTTTATAATTTTTATCTTTAGTTAAAAAACCACTAATAAGCTTTTTTGCTTGTGGTGTTGTCTCTTTAGTATTAATACTCGTATTTTCTGCAACGACTCCCGCTTGTAACGCTGTGGCTATTGCGGAGCCGTGTTTATCTGTCGGAAGTGTTAGAAATATTTGTAATGTGTGGTCGAACTCCTCAACAAAAGTGTTAAAAGTGTCCCAGTTAAAATTTTTACCCTCTTTGTAGCATCCCAAAATTAAAGCCCTTATTTTTTCTAAAATAATCTCGTTTGTGTTATCCCGTTGTAAATTAGCCACAACACTATGATTATTAACGGCACTCGCTATATTCTGAATTTGCGACAAAATAAAGCTATTTCTTGCGTATGGCTTAGAAATTCGGGCAATATTGCCTTTATCATCTTTAACCAACCCACGCCAACGCAGAGTTAAGTTATAAATATAATCATTTATATTAAAAAACTCTCCTATGGTTTGCTTATTCATCTCATTGTCTAACTCTGACATAAAATATATATTAATTGTTTAGTTTATAAATTTATCTAACAATTAATAAATTTATATGTGTTTAATCATGATAGTTTTATTTTTAGAAAGTTTTCTTCTTTCGTTTGCATCATCTAGAGTTTTTTGAATGTGTCTGTTTAATTCTTTGACTAAGTTTTTATCACTTCTACTTTTTAACTCAGAATTTATATATTTTTTGATATTTTTATATTTTATGAAATCAATTTTGTTACTCATAACATAAAATTAAAGTATAGTATTTATAAATGTTTCTAAAAAAGTGGTTTATAAACCACCGCCCTTTTTAGCTCTTCCAAACAAGAAAAGACCACCACCGATTAACGCACCGAAGATTACAACTAGCATTATAATATTAGCATACGAAAAAGGTGTAACTGCTGCACTTACCGCAGAATTTCCAGCGTAAACAATCGATGTAGACATGTTATTAATCGCTGTCTTTGTAAAGTTATCTGTCGAAATTGCTCCTGTCTGTACTTGATTATTAAAGTTACCAATGACAATCATATACAATAGAGCAATAACTCCAGCTCCTAAAATACCAATCAGAATCATAATAAAAGCTTTAGATCCTGTGCTTAGTTCATTCCAAATTGAAGATTTTACCATCTCATAAAGTATATAAGACTTAAGATTTATAAACTTTACGAAAGCAAAGATTTATTAATATATGCCGTATTTAATTATTAGATATGGAAAATAATCGAGATTTACTATTTAAAAGGGATGATGTGTTTTTGTCGAATTTGCACAATACAATAGATAAAATTAGGGGTTTTTCAGTTAAAGCCCAAATTGACTTAGAATATTTATCTATTTTTATTTTTGAAATAAAATCGTTGTTAATGATTACTTCTTCGTATATTGATGGTGACAAATTAAAAGATATACTTAAAATATTTGATGAAAATTATAATTTTTTTACTTCTTACGAAATATACAAAATTACTCCGAATTATAACAAAATTTTAAAAGATTGGAACATGGGAGAAGAGGATAAAAAAACTTTTGAAAAAATAGAAAAGAAAAAAAAAGAGGTTTTTGATTTTTGGGAGAAAATCAATAAAGAATATAGTTTGGCGGGAGTAACCCCAAAACCGATTTTATTAAATAGACAGAGTGACAGTGCGACAAATGAAGAAGAAAAAGAATTTTTAAGGGATTTGGAAATTGGGGGATTAATTTAATGGGGGTTGTTGTTGAATTAGAAACAAAGAAAGGAAAAAAATATAATTTTCCCCGAATTATTTATAATCATTTAAAAGAGTTTAAAAATCGAGTTGAACAAGAGCTAGACGCACCTATTATTATAACTGGAGAGGTTGGAAGTGGAAAAAGTAATCTAGGTATAGGTTTATGTGGTACTTGGGAAGAAGTTTTATTTAATCGTGAATTTAGTTTAGATAAAGTACATTTTTCATCTGATTCACTAAGAAAAGAGACAAACAGACATGATAATATTACGAGTGCGCAAGATTTCGATGAAAGTATTGAGGGCGGGAGTAGTGGAGATAGTACAAGTAAAGTTGGTAAGAGACTAAGAAAAGTATTAGTCACAAAACGATTTAAACGACATCTTTTAATTTTTTGCGTTGATAATTTAAAAGAGTTAAACGATAAAATTATTGAAAGGTGTGTTATTTGGTACCATATAAATTTATATCGAACAAAAAGCGGTAAATTTAGAAAAGGAATAATAAAAATATTCAATACAGAACAAGCCTTAAGAGTTTACACAGATTTAAAGGAGAAAAAATATTTTTTGTTAAAAAATCATCCTATTGTAAGACATAATAGGTTTTTTATAACTTGTAATGATTATATGAACCTTTGGTTCAATAAAGAAGATTATGAAAAAAAGAAAAGTGTGGAAACTGGAAAAGATGAAGAGGAAGAAGATAAAAAACTCCCAAAACTAACCCCCAAACGAATGGAGTATTTAGCAAAAATTCCACTATCTTCTGTTTTTGGCAACGATAGTAAAGAAAGGCATACATTAGGGGCATTTATCAAAGAAATAAGAGAGTATCTGAGTGGCGTTAATATAGAAGATGATGTGACTAGCGAGGGATAAATAATATATATATCAATGCATGGATAGAGAACTTTTTAAAATTTTTTGGAAACTTTTGAAACCTTTTAAGTTTTGTAGTAGATTATTATTTAGTTTAATTAAGTATCTATTAATATTTAGTTTCAATATAATTAAATCAGTAATTAAAATAGTTATTATTATAGTATTAGTATTAATTATAATAGGTCTAATAATAGTATACCTAATTATATCTTTAAATTAAAAACATTATCAATGTTATCAATCATAACACGATTATAACGATGCAAACCATCAAGAGTTTTTATTTTATTTTTAGTTTTTTTATCCATTTAATATTTTAATGATGGGAATAAATCGCTTCTGTTTGCTCTTGTTTCATAATAAGTTCGACCAGCTGCACTCTTTCTTTTACCCGGCTTTTTTGCTCTTAACTTTTTATCTCGTTTTGATACCTTTTTGTATTTTGATTTTTTATATTTAACTTTGGTTTTTTTCATTTTATCTTAAAAATAAAATTCATTATTTATAAATTTATAGTTAAACTTATAAATTAAGAAACTATTGTAATAAATACTATGGAAAATATAACAGAAAAAACAGAAGTAAAAACAGAAGTATTTACGAATAGAATTGAGTTAGTTGAGAAGTGTATAAGCTCTTATTGTGCGATGCTAGAGAAAGAGGGTTTTTGTGAGAGTAAGATTAATTTAAAGGATTATATTAACTTATGCCTTAACCCGAATTATTACGGTATTGAAGATATTAACGAGGAACTTAATGAATTAGAAGATGATCAAGAAGATGAAGATGGTGAAACAGAAACCGAAGATTAATTAAGTTTTAATTATCTTTTTCGTTTTCTATGTCTTTTAATTGTTCTTCTATGCTTTTTATGGTTCTTTTTAGTTTGTTTAATTTTGTGTTTAATTCTTCTTCTTTTATGTACGATTCTTCTTTTTGGTGCATTTCTTCTTTTTCGTTTGATAGTTTTATATACTTTTCGTTTTCTTTTTCTGAAACTTCTTAACTCTCTCCTCTCTTGTGGTTTATCGAGTGTGTATTTATTTTTTTCGACTAACGAAAGAGTACGCTTATTTGTCGAAACCCTAAACTTACTTAGTCGGGTAGGTTTACCAATATCCTTTTTTTTGGTTTTGGTTATTCCTTTTAATTTTATACCTATGCTCCTAATTGCTCTATTGTCGGCTAATCTTGAGACAATAGCTAGCATTCTGTTACGGGTTGTGACTTTTCGTAATCTTTTTGTCACTACTGGATTGTTTCGACTTGCTCCTTTCTTTCTATTTCTTCGTTCTCTGTATAGTGCCTCGAATACTGCAACCCTGTTTTTTAGTTGTGGTGAACTCCAACTTAATTTTATTTTTGGGATGTTTCGGATTGGGAAAGTAGGGGGTTTTGGTTTTGGGATAAATCGCTTAATTCTTTTTACTTTTTGGACTTTTTGAATATTTTTTAATTTTTGTAGGTTTGAGATTTTTTGTAAGTTTTTTGTTTTCTGTAAGTTCTTTGTTTTCTGTAAGTTTTTGAGTTTGTTTAGATCCTTAACTTGATTTTTGATTATATTTTTTAGTTTCAAAATATTTTTAACTCCGTTTTTTAAAGCGTTTTTGATTTGTTTATCTTGTATAATAATTCGTTTTGTCAAATTCTTTACGCCGGAAATTCCACGAAATACTTTTAAATACTTGGAAATTGCGTTTAAATTTATTTTATAATTGCTAGTTAAAGCAAGTATCGGCAATTCTATTGTTTGACTTATTATTTTATTTGCTCTGTTTCTTTTGAGGAGAGTTACTTTTGGTTTGATTATGCTTATTTGGGTGTTAAGTTGGGATTTCTTGCTTTTCCCAAACCTTTTGGGTGTGAAATCATCTTTGCTAAACCATTTTTCTTTTGATATTTTTTTGGGGGTTGGTTGTCTGCCAAAAATATATGTTCCGGATCCTGAACTCTTGAAAGTTCTTTGTACGCTTTCTCCCGTTCTGTCTCGTAATCGTTTACCTCTTCCTCTTCTTCCTTTTATTTCGTTCCATATTTCCCGAAATTTTGTATTTAGTTTTTTTGCTTCTGTTTGATTTATTCCCAAAGCTCGGGCAACTCTTTTGGTTTTGTCTATCCCATTAATAATTTTTTTATCATATTGAATGAAATTTAAAAATTTGTTTAAAGCTCGTATTTGATAGTCTTTAAGCTCTTTTGGTTTTTTTGAGTACTTTTTTACAATTTGTTTTATGTATTGTTTTGATAGGTATATTTTTTGTCCTGTTACTACATCCTCGCCTTTTCTAAGTAGTGAAGCTTTATTTGTGGTTACAACTTTTTTTAATTGTCTTGAATTTTTTAAAAATGTTTTCACTATTGAAGTATTAATATTGTATTCTTTCCATGTAGTTATCCCTTTGGCTCCTGTCCTGCCTGTCGGTTTTATTCGACTCGTTTTTAAACTTGAACTCCTATTTTCAAACTCTCCCAATCCTTTTGGGATTTTCTGTTTATTAACCGTATTATAATAAAAACTTCCTTTGTCAAGTAAATTAAGTCTTTGGTGTGTCTTTTTACCCCCCTGAATATAAGTAACTCCACCCGTTAATTTTTTACCTTTTTGTCTTAAAACATACTTCCCCGTAAACGCTTTTCCTCTGTTATCTAAACCGCTTAAGGTTCCTGTTAGTTTTCCGCCTTTAAATTGTTTTTGAGAATAATTAAAACTATTTTTAACATATTTTGCTTTTCCCATATTTGCGACTTTTTCTATAAGTTGCGGGATTTTGGCAACTTTCAAACCTTTAGTTATTATACTTGTAGGTGCTAGAATTAGTATTGCTTTGGTTAAAGTTTTTACTGGATTTTTTTTGAAATTGTTAAGTAAATTCCCCCCTAGATATAAAGATGCACCCCCAACTATCGCAACCGACTTAATAGGGTTTTTTATTATATATTTTCCGACTCCTGCGGTGCCTGTACCGAGTTTTTTTACATCTGATGCCCAAACGGTAACTACACTTTTATTTCCTGCCCTTTTGGTTGAATTAACACCGTATTTATAACCTGCTTTAGCAAGATTAGGTATAGCTAGTATTGTTTCTTTTAGAAATTCCCCACCACCCCTTATTATTTCTTTTGGTATTAAATAAAATTTGTTAAATTCTTTTGTAAAACTCGTTTTTTCTCGAACAAGATTATTAAATCTTGTTATGTCGTCGGATGTCATCGATTGTTTAGTTCTTATTCTATTGTCAATAGAATTAAGCTGATTAGATATATTTTCTTTTAGATTTTTGTTTAATAATTTTGAAACTCCGGATTTAGTTTTTATATTTTTGTAAATATTAATATCATTTTTTGTTACATTATTTCTTCTGTCTGCTTCGTATACTCTTGTTGCTTGACTTTTGATATTATTTCTTTGATTGTAACGGTCTTTGACATTTTGGGCGTATCTATCAACTATTTTGAGGCTTCGGTTTCTGTCTGCTTCATACCCTGCCAGTAGTCGTGCTCTTGCCTGTGCATTCCGCACACGGTCATTAGTTATTTTTTGTTGGATTAAATAATTTCGTTCTATAAGGTTTCTTGCATCTTTGATTTTTGTTTGGGTTTTTGCTTCGCTTCTTTTTTCTGCAAATTGTAGAAAGTTTTGTTTTTGCTCAGGTGTACCGCTTACTTGTGCGGAAGTATATGAATTTCTTGACCTACCACCGCCTGATGATCTAGAACCTGATAATCTATTTTGTGGGGGGGGTAAAACCACGGGGTTTGTCTTGACTACTGCACCGCTTGAACCACTAGAAACAGAACCAGAGATTTTACTTTCTCCCGATGTATTAATAAGTTTTCCGCCTCGAATAACTAAATTACCACCAGAAGTAAGACTGGGTTTGTTTAAACCTAAAACTTCTTTAACATAATCTGAATCTGCGGAACTTATCCTAACCATTTTTTTTATTTACTCATGCATGACTGTGTAACCTCTTCTATATTGTACCATTTATTTTCTATTTTTACTTCTTTATCTCCGTTAGAATTAATTTTCATTTCTGTTTTGTCTTGATTAGAGTATTCACTACATAGCTTATCACTTCCCATATCATAAGGGAGTATTTGGGTGGGGAGAATTATGCCAAACAACACAATAGCACACGCAACAAAGCTAAATAATATCACTTTTGTAAATTTCATAATTAAATAAAGAATTTTTATATATATAAACTTATGTATTTTTTGAAGTTATAAACATCTTAACTTCTTGCTCTGATTCCTTTTTTTTCCTCAAATACTCTTCTAACTCTTCGGCAATCCTAAACGCTTTTTCTTCCAATAAATTTTTTTGTGCTGTAATTTCCAAGTATTCCGCATGTAGAGATTTTTGTTTATCGAAAAATAATCGGTCTACTAATAATTCTATAAGTCCCGACTTGCTAACACACCTAGTTATCATGTTACTTTTACCATTAACTAGCTCTTCTATTCTTGACATTGTCCTCTCCGACAATGTAAAACAATATCTTTTTTTCGTAATCATTTTTTTACTACTCCGTGTATAGACTCCAAAAGTATACCGAATACTGAATACTTTAATAAATAAGTATACGGTTCGCTAATTCTTTTAAAAATCTTAGTTTCATTAAATAGTACAATTTCAAAGAATCAACTTTCACCACCAAAAAATGATGTTTTGAATACTTTTTGTGGGTGTATACATCAAAAAAAAAGTATTCAGTATTCGGCATACTGATTTTTCGTATACTATATGGAATACTTTTTTTTAGCGGAGTTTTTAGATAGGTTTATAAATTACAGAGAATTTAATAACTTATCTTGAGTCCTCCGACCTCAAGAATTACTTTCTTTTTTTTAAAAAAATAATTCATACAAGTGTTATTTTTATACTACTATAAAAAACTGATGTGTACCGATTAAGTAGTGTTAATTATTTTAAAATTATATTGTGGTGTGGATGGTCACCACAATAATCATGAAATGAGTATTAATTAAAAAGGTTATCGATGATAATAATGTTTAATAATTATCATCTTATAATATATTTTTTTTACTATTTATAAATCTAACTATAAATAATGTTGATTCTTAACATTTTTTCAACTTTATTTTAAATTCTTAAAACTTTTAAGCAAAAACATAATTTTTGATAACTTTTGTGATACAAAGCGAAAGATTTATAAACTTTGGAATACTGTATAGTGTAGGAGTTGCAGAGATGCAACCCAAAGATAAAAAATGACAAATATTACTAAAAAACTAAAAGAAATGTTTATCCCTACCACGATTATAACCAATAAAAAATGAAACAAATACAATTAGTAGGAAGTGAAAAGCAAATTAAATGGGCTAATGATATTAGGGAAAATTTAAAATTATTTATAAAAAATTTTGAAGAAATAGAAAAAGAAAAAGAAGAATATAACAATAAAACTAAAGAAATGGAAAAATATGGGTCTAAAAAAGTAAATTACCGAAATATGTTATTTGTTTTTGCAGAAAATGTAATAAATCGAATGAAAAAAGAAATAGAAAGTATTGAAGCAAGTACTTTTTTCATTGAAAAATATAAGGAATTGAGACCCGAATTTGTTCTAAACAATGGGTGGTTTAATATTGATTATTTTCAATTTTTTTATACTGCTGAGGAAAAACAAAAAATAATCGAAGTAGAAAACTCACTTAAATAAATAAAAAATGACTAAAACAATTGAACAAAAACTAGAGTTCTTGTCAACTCAAGAACTAGAAAGATATAGGGACATATGCCATAGGCAATATGTATTAAATCCTCAAGACCGATGTTTTGGGATGATGAGAGATTATTTATCTACTGAATACAAACGGAGGACTGAACAATGAATAATTGGGTAAATTTCGCAAAAAGTGAACTAGAGTTCAAGTACATCTATTCACATCAGGAGACAAGAAACAATAAAAAATGATTACTATATTAGACCAATACGAATTATATGAGAACGAAATAAGTGAAAAAGAAGCACTTTTACTAGTTGAAAAATTAGAGAAAAAATTAAAAGAATTTAACAAAATAAATGATTTTTATAGGAGAAAAAAATAAAATGATTAAAAAACTAAAAAAACTAAACACAGAAGAATTATATCATTTTTCTGGGAATAAAAGAATCGAAGGCAAAAATCCGGGCTTGAGTGGTAACTGTTCGGACTTGAGTGGTGATTGTACGGGCTTGAGGGGTAACTGTACGGGCTTGAGGGGTGACTGTACGGGCTTGAGGGGTGATTGTATAGGCTTGAGAGGTGATTGTACGGGCTTGAGAGGTGATTGTACTGGCTTGAGGGGTAACTGTCCGGGCTTGAGGGGTAACTGTACGGGCTTGAGTGGTGATTGTTCGAACTTGAGAGGTGATTGTTCGGGCTTGAGAGGTGACTGTACGGGCTTGAGGGGTAACTGTACGGGCTTGAGTGGTGATTGTACGGGCTTGAGTGGTAACTGTACGGGCTTGAGGGGTGACTGTACGGGCTTGAGGGGTAACTGTACGGGCTTGAGTGGTAATATAGATGAATGTAATATTACCGAAGAAGAACGAGAAAAAGGAGTCGAGATAAAAAATTTAACACAATAAAAAATGGAAAATCTAGTTGAAGGAGATATAAATAAATTAGGTCGAATGACAAGATTTACAAGTGAAGAACTTGAACTTAGTTTAGAGGAACAAAAAAGAATTATTAATATGATTGAAAAAAAAACTGGGAAAATAATTGAAGATGCAAGTTATAATCTTATTGTAGCAGGATATTTGAATGTGGAGACAAAATAAATGAAAATGGAAACGATAAATAAAAAACTAATTATTGTAATGTTTACTTTTATTGTGAGTATGTTCATCGGAATTCAAGTTCACGAGAGTGGACACGAACAAATTTATAAAAATTTCGATGTAGAATACAAAAGAGGAATATTTGAAGTTGTCCCAATAACACCAGTAAGTGAAGAAAAAAGACTAGCTGTAGATACTGCTACAAGTTGCCACGAACAAACATATATAAGTGTATGGTTCTATTCGTTGGGAATTACGCTTTTAATGGCGATTTTAATTAAAGATTTAAAATAGAAAATGGCACTAAAAAATTATACAACAACAATAACGGTTGAAAAAACAATTATGGAAATTGAAATGATACTCTCCAAGTTTGGAGCAACACATATAATGAAATTATACGAAAATGGAGTTCCGAAAGGTCTAGCTTTTCAGTTAGAAATACAAAATAATATTATACCATTTAAGTTACCAATGAAAGAAGAAAAAATTTTAATATTATTTAACAAACAAAATAAAAAAAGAGAATTGCATAATAAGTATAACAACATAGAACAGGCAAGACGAGTCGGTTGGAGAATTATTAAGGACTGGTTATCATCTCAATTAGCATTAATCGAGATAGATTTAGCACGACCAGAGGAGATATTTTTACCTTATATGTATGATGCACAAACTAATCTTACATTATTCGAAAAATTTGAAAAGAAAGGATTTCAAAATCTTTTAACTTATGAAAAATGACACAAACTAAAAATATTTGGGGTATTATAGACAAAAAAAGTTACTGGGACTTAAAAATAGCGATTGAAGAACTAGAAATAGAAGGTTATAAAAAGCACGAATTAATGATGAAAATTCATAAAATGTTAGGAAGATAGAAAAAGTAAATAAATTATAATAGAAAAATGACACAAACAAGTAACACATTCAAAGGAAAAGCAACAAAAGTTAAATTTCTTCTTTTCGGGGAAAGTAAACGGGGAGAGATTATAATAGTTTGCAAACAAATAGATGAGGATAGCATTGAGGCAATTACTTCAATGATAGGAGAGAGTTTTATTATTGAACATAATAAAAACAATATAATTTCAATTAAATTGGTGAAATAGAAAAATGAAAGTTATTATAATGATTGAGGCATTGAAAAAAGAAGAGGAGTTTGAACAAGCAAGTCAATATCCCACTTATTTAGTTAAGTTTAAAGACAAAAAAGAAGAAGTTATATTTTACTCGACTTTTAATGAAAGAGAAGCTGAAGAGGAAGCAGTTAAAAACAAAAAAATTACACGAAAAGATTTAATTACGGATGCTAAATATTTAATTAAAAGATATTTTGAGATGGGAGAAATAAGCAAAATTAAATATATCAATTTAGAAGAATTAAACAAATTGAGGGATAAACAATGAAAAGAATATTTAAAATATTAATTATAAGTATAATAGCGTTAGTACTTACTTTTGTAAGTTTTGCTATCGGATTTTTTGGGGGTTTAATTATAGGTTTCCCTGAAAATGTAACATTTGGTTATAGTCAAGAAACACTAAACTTAATGAATTATAGTTTTTATGCACAAACAGAAAAATTACAAGAACAAATCGACCAGAAATATTTAACAGAAAATTATAATTTAATTGGTGCTTATTGGGGTAGAGATGATAGGCAAAATAATATATATAGTGTCTTTATTAGTCCTATAAATAACTCTAAAAATCTTCTTATTTTGGATGTAATAGAATTAACTTGTGTTAATAATACTATTGTGGAGATGAAACAATGATAATAAAAAAAGTAGTCAAATACGGTCATTCGGGCATAGTCCGAGTAACCAAAGAGTTTAATGAGGGTGAGAGAGTTGTTATTCTCTCAGAAGAAGAATATAAAAACTTATTAAGAGGTGTACAATGAACAGCGAAAAAGAAATTTATAAAATACTATCAAGACTAAAAAGAGCAGGCATAATGGACTTATGGACCGAATACAAAGGAAAATATCTTACTTCCCCTGCATCTTCCAAATATCACGGTTCATATGAGGGAGGTTTAGCGGTTCATAGCTTAATGGTGTTTAAGATATTTAGAAAATTACTAGATACTGCAAAAATCATATTAAGTTATGATACCATTGTGTTATGTTGTTTGTTTCATGATCTCTGTAAGGTTGATGTTTATATCATGCTAAAAAACGAAATAATAAAAAATCCAATGGCACTAAAAGGTCACGCTTTACTTTCGATTTATAGAATAAGTCGATTTGTATATTTAACCGAATTGGAAAAAGATATAATAAAATATCACATGGGAATTTTTGGACTTGATGAGTATTCACTTGAAGAGCTACAACGAAAAACAAACGAAAATCATGTATTAATGTTATTTCATTGTGCCGACATGCTAGCTTCACGGCTAGAAAAAAGGTTTAAGATATCGTAATTTTACTCTAGATTACGATAAATTTTTATAACTCTACCTTTTAAAATCTCAAAAAACACAACTTCAAACCTTTCTATTTATCTTATTTCTACAAAAAAACGATAAGTATATAAAGAATAAAATATTTTAATTAGCATGTTAGAAATAAATCTAAACAAACGCCAAAAGTATGGAAGTGCCAAAAGTAAAGCTGTAACTATTACTGAGGCAGAACAGATTATTAAAGAATTAAAAAATCCTACGGATAGAGCAATATTTATTTTAGGTTTTTATGCTGGTTTAAGAGTTTGTGAGATTGCACAAATTCGTAGCAGTTGGATAAAATGGGAAAAGTTAGGAAATGCCGAAGTTCTATTAATTACCATTCCTGATGAGGCAAGAGACAATTTTAACAATTATAAAGTTTGGTGCGCAAAATCGAAAACAGGAAGAACGACTTATATTTTTAATCAAGTCTTAGGAAAAGAGATAGAACAATATTTTATTTATAATAATTTTATTAAATTATCAAAAAGAAACATAAGTGAATACCGAATTAAAAAAATAATGGGAAAAATCATAAATCGTAAAATATCCGCCCATTGTCTAAGGGCTGGAAGCACTTACCAGTACTCCCAGTATGGGTTAAATCGTTCTGATGTGGCTTATATCTTAGGTCATAAAGACACAAGAACAACGGATGCACATTATACAGCAATAAATAAAGCAAATACCGAAAATTCAATAATTTTACTTAATAAAAAAGAAAATTAATCATTTTTGGTTATAATAATATCTTCTGTGGATACTTTTTGAGATATTTTAATCGAGTTCCAACCAATCATATATTGTTTAGGAATTGAAATTCTATTCCCAGTCAGTTTTTTATTCTTGTCATAAACTTTTGTTATTTTATAAATTTCGTCTTTCTTCATATTATTCTAATATTTTTACTTATTTATAAACCTTTCTTAATTTAATAACTTGTTATTGTCTTTTAAGTTATAAACCCAAATGCATGAAATACAAAACAATAAACCAAATAAAATAATAGGGTATAAGCTACCCGAAAAACTGCACAATGTAAAAGCAACTGATAAAATATAACAAATAAAAGAACTAACACAAATATTTTTTGCTAGATTAAATTTAGAAGCCCAAAAAAAAACATTAATAAAAAATAAACCCAAACCCGAAATACTTAACCAACTAGAGGGTGCCGAAGTACTTAAATTTTGTGCGATATCGTTCCCATCTGTTAAATTATAACTACTTACATTAATATCTAATTTTGAAGTATTAATATTTTGTAAATTTGTAAGCCAAGTCATTTTTAACCACTCACCACATTAGATCCTGAACGAATACCTAAATATAAAGTCATAATTAGCAAGACTAAAAACATTATTCTTAACACATTCATAAATATTCCTAAATCCTCATAAATAGTAACTGGCAACAATAAAACAAAAATATCGGGTGCCCTATATCCTGTTTTCATAATGTCTACGACTTGACCGATGGTACTTCTACTTTCTATATATTCGGCTAGAAACTCCTTTGCGGTACTAAAATCTGACTCTTGTAACTCTTTTGTTTTGTTCAAAGCGTTCATTTCTGCCGTTATATTTTCTATTACAGGACTAAAAACTGAAGCACGCCTTAAACTTTCGTTGTCAAAATTCGAATAATCGTTTATAATTGCTTGAGTCATAAATATACTTTGTGCATAAATAAACATGTAAAAAAAAAGAATACTAAATATTATACTTAATATAGTTTTCATCTTATTTGTCACCCCCACTAATTGCGAGCATAAAACCTAAAGTAATAATTGTCACTAATAAACTTATCTTAAAATTAATTATTGAAGGAATTAAAAAAGGTGCAATCCAAAACATAATTATTAATAGAATAGCACCTATATACTCAAATTTGTTATTATTACGGTTTTCCTCAGTAGTACCCATATACATAATACCGATACAAACAATACAGAAAAAAGGCAAAATAAATTTAAAAATACCTAAATAATCCTCCAAAAGTTTTGAAATACTTGTATTTGAGTAATAATTAAAATATTGTAAAATATAATTTGTGCCGTAGTAGGAGTATTCAGCAGTAATAACATAATTTTTACTTAAATTCGAGATGTTATAAGAAATTATCAAAAATCCAGTGCTAGAAGTTGAACAATTATTTAACCCCGTATAAATCATATCATTAGATAAATTATCATAATAATAAATTTTCAGACAAGCTATAACATCAATTCCCGATTCATCCAACCACCAAAAACTAATTGTTGAAATATTATTAATAATTGTTTCATTAATCGAGTATTGTGTATTTTTTAGGTCATACTTTCTATCTAGTGAATCAACACCAATTACAATATATTTGGTGGTTCCATCTTCCGAAGATGGAATATTAAAATCTCCAATATATGCACTTTGATTGCCGTATATACATTGAAATCTATAAATCTTATCATTCAAAATAATATTAACACTTGCCTTTCCTGTATCATCTGCGATTTTTTCTGAAACTTTAATAAAAGAACTTGTCACGCTATCCCATTGTAACGCCTGCAATAATGAACCTTTTAAGCCTCTACTATAAATATCATTACATTGTAGATATATTGAGCCATCGTTAGAATAAGAACTATTTGTCATGTAAATAGTAATATTCAGCACTTCTTGATTAGTATAAGTAAAATATACGACTTCGGTGGTGTAGTTTGCCGATGTTGCTAAAATACTATAATCTTCTTCCATTAATAAAGAGTTAGAAATATTATATAATCCCGTACTTGTCGAAACCGATAAACCAATTGTCCCTATTAAGTTAATACTAACATTTTGTGTAATGAGTGCCAAAGTATTTTTATCACGAATAAAAATATTAATTGAGGCATTAGTAACATTAAAAGTAGTGTTTATTTTACTTGTTGTATTAGTCGAAAAACTAAAAGTCTGCATTTGGTAACCCGTTTTATTAAATGTTAAAGTCTTATTTCCTAATCCGTTAATAATTGATCCGTATAATGTAAAATTGGAATATGTCGAATTAAAATATACGCCGCCAAAAGTGTAATTCTCTAACAATGAACCGCCTGAAACATTAAACCTAAAATAAGCGTAAGGATTAATTAATATTGTACCATTGACAGTATAACTATTCCCTGCACTATCTAAAGCAGTAATATTATAAGTCTGATTACCATTATAAGTAAAATTATACAAAGATGAAGTATTGAGAGTTACAGCATCAGGATAAAACGAAATGACACACGAAGATAAATTAACAACATCCGAACAATTAATATAACTACTCAAATTCAAGCCATCATAATAATTAATCTCTGAGGGAAGATTATTTGTAATTGTTGGAGAAACTAAATCAATATAAAAACTCACAAAGCCGTAAGAAGTGTTAAAAAGTCTGTCTGTCGTTTCTGCGTAAAAATACGCTTTAAAAATATCAGGTACAAGACCAATACTTAAAGAAGTATTTGTACAATTCGAACAAAGTAAAAAAGTACGGTCAAGAGTTCTATTATATTGTGGTTCAACTTCTCCTAATTGATAAACAAGTCCATCCAAGACATTATAATTACTCGAATTCTGATAAAGGCTTAAAATTTCGGTTGAATTTAAAGTTCTATTATAAATTCTAACATCAGAAATCGAACCGTTATAAAAAACTCCTGCGGATTGATATCGACCTATATTTGTATTACCGTAATTAGTCGCTGGACCCACTGCCTGTGTGTCACTATCTCTTAAAACACCATCAACATATAATTGTGAAGTTTTATCACCATCGAAAGTTGCTACAACGTGATGCCAGTTTCTGTCACCAGCGCCTAATTGATATGAAGACCGATAAGAAACTCCATTATCCCACCGAAAACTAATTAGATTAACAGCATTTCTAACATACAAATAGGTATATTTGGTGTTAATAAGAAATTGAGATGTTGCCGTATCTACTCCATCAGCATCCAATTTGAACCAACCAGAAATACTAAAAGGGTCAGTAACTGCACTTGTAAAAGTTGTTCCAGTTGAAACATAATCATCTACACCATCAAAATTAATCCCTGTATGTGTAGTATTAGGATTAGTCCAAGTAATATTTGAACCCCCAAAATTAAACATTGTACCAATATACAAAGTCTCATTAGTGACATTCTTCATTACAGAACAATAAATATTGGGCGCACTCATAGGAAAATTATACAAAGATAAATTAAAAGTTACAAGTGTACTATTTATAAGAGTACCATTTAGCAATAATTTATTATTAACATTAACCGAATTAAAACCCAAACCAGAAGTACTATAATACAGTTCTAAAACTTCCGAATAATTTAAACTTCGGTTCCATATCTGCGGTTGGTCGATAATCCCCAAAAGATAATAACCCGCAGTTTTAGCAGTCGAACCCAATAACACCGTATGACTAACAGAACCACGAGTCCCATTTAAAAGAATACTAGACCTAAAAACACCATTCACATACAACGATATATTATTATTTGTAACCGTACAAAAAATAAAAGTCCAAGTATTATTCAAAATTTCAGTATATGTTGCATCAAAAACAGAATTACTTGAATTTCTTAACCTACATGTTGCGATACCATTTTGTACATATACATTATATTGATCATAATTTGCCACACCCGCACTTTTAGCCAAAATTGTATTTAAACCTGTCGTATTCGTAAGATTAACCCACGCACCAAACG
>Ga0209450_10000562_pt1 | contig 18878 bp, 9 predicted proteins | sample FrelakmetLWP11LW_FD_187149 | JGI IMG/M metagenome (GOLD analysis project Ga0209450, IMG submission 187149) | Freshwater lake sediment microbial communities from the University of Notre Dame, USA, for methane emissions studies - LWP11 LW (SPAdes)... | ecosystem: Environmental > Aquatic >...
TTCAAGGCCTGCCCAGCTTCCTTTAGAAATAAATGAATCCTTTCCAATCGTAAAGCAGCTATTGCTCTCCGGACCCAGAAGAGCTTTGAATTCAAAAGGATTCGACCTTTTCCTCAACCATAGATTTGCTCCTGGCACTGAAAAAGGGGTTGCAGCTTTGAGGTTTATTCTGATAGGATCAGCTTCAATACTCATAAGTGATCCATTATCCAGAAAATCAAAGGAAAGCCCCAGCGAATTTTTGATTTTCATTCAATTAATTTTAACATCAAGAATAAATTCCTTATTGTGTTCGTGGATGTAATTCAATGCGACACGTTTATTTTCACGAACAATTTTTATTCTTTTTCCATCAATTGCTGCAGATTTTATACTCTTAACATTTGTCCCTTCAAAGACTATTTCTCCGGCCAGATCACGATTTCCATACAGGTTGATCTTAAGCTGACCATCAATTTCTTCCATGCCGAGAATGTCGGAGGTACAGTGCAGGATTCTTAATCCTTCATTGACTTTCAGGCCTACCGGAGTCAGTATTCCATAAAAAGGAGGCCACAGAATCTGATTCTGCGTGTAAGGAATTGTAACAGCTTCACCACTTCCCGGATGAGTGTAGGTAACCTGACAGGTCTGTTCTTCGTTGTAGTAATTTCCAACGAATAGCATTGCTGTATTGTCACCAGTGAAACGTTCTCTTACTGCGATATTATCATTACTGCCAGAGGCTTGTCTTAATCTGGCACCTGCTCTCTTCAGAATTGCTTCATAGACTGATTTATGCCCTTCGGTATCGAATCCTATCCAGGTTCCCAGGTGAATAAGCGACCCTTTGCCCAGTTCTTTGATGAATCCGCATGCATTACCATCAACAGTACGGGCAATGATTTCTACACCCGAGAGAGATTTTTCAGAATATGTGATCTGGGGATTAGCGCATTTGATATCCTTCAGGTCAAATATATCTATCAATGGTGAATCAATGATCTCTTTTCCGGATGGGAATAATGAAAGTGCATTACGGATTATAGTGCAAGGTTTCTGTGACATTTCACGATCAGGCAGATAAGGGAAAATAACCATACTGCCGCCAGCTATGGTATAATCTACGATTGTCTGCTGATCTCCGGCATTCATCTCATCAGTGCAGAATGCCCATACCTGTTTATACTTTCGCAAAGTATCCGGAGAAGCCTGACAGAGATCGATCATATCATAATCAATATTCAGTATCTGAAGCACTTTCAGCAATCCGTCGAAATATGCAGGCCTGCGGATTGCAGAAGGCATAAATTGAAGTTCAAGCGCTCCATCAACAGGTCTTTCCAGCTCTGTTGCGTAATATGGGGGATAAAAAAGGACGCATATTTCAGCTTTGCGTTTAGCATTAACTATGATGCTTTCGGAAGTTTTTACAAGTCCGCTCATTCTTTTAATCAGGGGAAAAACACTCGTGCGCTCACCTTCTGCAGTGAGAGGGTTAAACCAGTAAAAAGTTTCTCCGGAATAGCCTTTGCGTTCCTGGTTCCTTCCCTGCGAGAACATATAGTAGTTCCACCCAGTCAGACCATGGGCAACACTTGCCTTGTAAAAGAGTTCCAATTCCCGAGGATTTGTAACTATATTATATTCACGGGAGCCACACTGTAATTCAGCAGCAAACAATGGTTTGTTCCCCTGCATAGCATATGTGATGTCATTTATAATCCGGTCATCATGCATATTACGGTATGATAAGAATTCCGGAATATGATCGACTCCGAAAATGATCTCGCTCTTATCACCGAACAGATCTTCATACATTGTTATATTGACCGGGAATTCATAACCATGACCATAGATCCAGCCTGGAAGATTATGATATACAGGAACAGTTACGCCTCTCTCTCTGGCCATAATGGTAAGCATCCTCAGATAGTCGCCATAATAGGTTCTCCAGGAACAGTGCCATTCATAATCACGGCCACGATCGCCTTTCGATACATAGGGAATCTTGCTGTCAGGCGGAAGCTCTACCTGCGCAAAGTCTTGATAATCTGTTCCCCAGAGATCATTCACTTCTTTAATACTTATGAATTTCTCTGATAAGTATGAAATGAAATGATCTTTCACAGCATTGCCGTAATCAGCCTGTTTAGCCAGCCATGAGAATACGCCTATCTCATTGCATATCTGCATCATTATAACCGGGCCGCCGGCTAATATTTCGCGTTTACTGATAAAAGGCATGATCTGGTCATACCACAGTGCGACTTTTTCCAGATATTTTTGATTGAACAGGCTGACTCCGTCACTTTGAATTATTTCACCCTTGGGGTTGCGCATCTTTGCTTCATCGCCATACTGATTAATGAACCAGTCAGGCAATCCGGCTCCACGGAACTCAGCCAGAATAAATGGACCTGGCTTTACGATGCAATTTAATCCATAAGCATGACATTGCTGAAGCCACCCATTAAGATCGCGCTCAGGACATGAAGTACCGTTAAAATCAAAAACAGATTCCTCTGATTCGTGCCATGCCCATGGAACATAAGTGCTGACAGTAGTTAAACCGGCCTCTAAGGCTGCTTCCAGATGTTTGTGCCAAAACTTGTGCTTTATCCGGAAATAATGTATTTCTCCTGAATTGAGAAATACCTTCCTGTTATCAAGATAAAAACTATTTTCTTTTATGCTGAATGCCATTTCAATGGTAGTTTTTGATTAAACAATTTCCGGCGCTATGCCGTTTCCCTGTTCTTTCTGGCGTTCCTTATTTCTTTTAGCAAGCAGGTCCTTGATCTCATGACTTCGTTTTTCAGTAAGCGAATAACGAATGATAAAGAATATAGAAAAGATGCACAATAATATTGGTAACCCGATTTCAACCACACGCATCATCAGCAACGTGTAAGGAGTTTGTTTTGTAAGTGATCTGATTTCTTTTTCAATTGTTCCGAGCTCATTTTCCATGGAAACTAATGGCGATGTTGACTCCATTTTTATAAGCTGGTTATTTATTCCAGCTATGTTCTGCATAAGCTCATTATAATGGCTATTACTCTTTTTATTTTTCATTATCCTGTCACCATGCGATTTATCATACAGATGTGACATAAGCACAAATGAATTGACCCTGGACTTTTCAAGCCTGGTTTGCAATGTAAGCGGGACGGCTTTTACCACGATGGATTCAATAACTGAATCCGGAGCCTGGTGTCCAAGTTTCTGCAGAGACGACTGAAGCTGTGTAAGTCCTGCTATTGTCGACTTTGTTGAGGATAATGCATTGGACAATACGTTTTGCCTCTGGCTTTGATATGGATTATCAACCTGGTTTGTCTTTTCCTGCTTTTTAGCAGATTCCTTCTCGAGGTAGATTAGATATTCATTGGACTCTTTCAGCGCTTCATCAGTCTGATTATTAGTGTTCTTCAGCCACTCTTCATTAGCAGTAGAGATACCTTTATAGCCTTCCCAGTACTGCACCTTGCTGCGTAATTCCCTGATATTTCCCTGCAAACCATCAACTTTTGTGACCTGTATTTCGTCGAACATTGTCAATGTTATCAATATTCCTGCAACAAAGCTGGCCAGAGCTGATCCCAATTTTATAAACCACCAGAATATCGCATAATAACTACCTTCAGAGCGATGCCCGGATTTTAGTTCATCTTCATCACAGATGTCTCCTACCATTGAAGATCCAAGGGTAAAGAAAAACAGCATTCCGGCTGATAGCAAAATGGTGGGAATAATGATCAGGTAAGGATGGCCTGGATTGTAACAGACAATCTTTGAGAATTGTGCCAGAACCATAAGTGACATTGCTATTATAAGAGTATTCCGTTTGCCAAACTTTGGGCTTATCCAGTTTAGCGGGAATACAGCAAGCACCCCGGTAACAGCCCAGATAGTGCCATTGATCCCGAGCATAGTTGCTCCAGCCACCTTATCACCACTAAAAACATAAAAGATTGGTATGTAGGACCCGAGAAGGGTAACGAAATTAAAACCCATGGCCAACGTGAAGATAGTCAGTGTAAGCAGGACAAAGTTTTTATTGGTGATAACTACTTTCATATCCTGCCAGAAGGGCGTTTTTTCCTGTTTGGCTACTTTTACAAATCCGGGTTCTTTTAATTTATATGTCCACCAGAAAGAAAGCGGTATAATTAAAGCAGCAATCATTAAGGATACATATCGCATTCCATCTGCTTCATTTCCTCCAGTACCTTTGAATATCTTTGTACTGGCGAGTGCAAATAGCCAGGGAGTACTCATTGCAAAAAGATTGCCGACAAAACTTTTTGCACTGAAAAGACGGGTGCGTTCATGGTAATCATTGGTAATCTCCATACCAAGGGCACCATGAGGGATCTCGAAAATATTTACTGCAGTAAAAAATAATAAAAGTGTAACAAGAATATAGAGAAGCTGAAACACCTGATAGCCTGAGTCAGTAGGGAACCAGGCACGCACCATATCTCCTTTGGGTATCCACCACATTACAACAAAAAGAACTGCAACCAGTACTCCGCCTATCAGCAGATAGGGACGGCGTCTCCCCCAGCGGGTCCGCGTATTATCAGAAAGATGACCAATGATAGGATCAGAAAAAGCATCCCATAAACGGGGAACGATCAGAATAAGTCCCAGCCAGAAAGCACTAAGGCCCAGACTTATATTGCCCATAAGCCCAACTAGCTGCCCGGCTATGTTAAAGAGGGCAATTGGAATAATTCCTCCTGCTCCGTATGCGGCTAACTGGGAGAAAGGAATATGCGATTTTCGTTCTGTGACCTGAACTATGCTTTTATCTTGCTCTTTCATGAAAGTACTTGTTGACCAAAAGTTAATAATAAATCACCAATGCTGCAGGAAACTCTTTTACCGAAATTTCCTGGCTATTAAAATCTTTTATTTCATTTCCATTAACAGTTACCCTTGAAGGAAGTCTGCATCCGTTAAAGTTTTTTATTTTGATCCCATTAGAAGGAAGCTTTGCATCTCCGTAAATTGAAAAGAGATATTTAGTGTTATCTTTTTTTATTGAGTAGGATATTTCGCCAAAGTATGTCGGCAGATCTTCAACAGACATTCCATCAGACGAATCAATCCAGTCCTGGTAAAGTGCAGATGCTAAAACAAGCGATTGATCGTACTCATTTTCATAGACAAACATTGAGCGAATTGCATTTAGAAAATCGCTCCCACACCAGGTATGAGGCATATCACCTATATAACGTGGAATACGGTAATCTTTCCAGACAACTTCAGCCCAGTGATTCCATCCATTCGGACGCTGATCATTTAAAAAGAATTCTATTAATTCATGTGCTCTTTCCGGTTGATCCAGGATAATAAATGAACCAATCAGGCGATTTTCATATGGAGTGTAATTGATCCAGTCGATCTTTCCGTCCCGCCTGTTTTTGAAAAATTCATAGTACTTGTCGAAGGTATTGTAAACTTGAGGTTTGGGTAAGTTATTCAGTTCGTTGCAAGGGGTTAAAGCAATTGTAGTCGATGTTGCATCAAAATCTCCAAGTTCAACACAACCGGGGATGTAATTTATTCTTCTGATCTTCATCGCCAGCTGTAGTGAGTTATAGATATTCTCCTTGTATGTATCGCGTACTTTTTTTATTCTTTCATAAGATTCTTTTTCGCCAAGTATTTTCTGGATCTCCACTGCATCTTTCAGGCCTTTCATTGTAAAGAAATTATCCCAATACGAATGCATAGGTTTTGCTGAATAGCCTTCGTGGCTGATTGATTCCGGAACAAGTCCGTAATAAGCTCGCACGCTGTCATTCCCAAATTTAAAATGATCATTTGATCTTTCGGCTATCAGCGATTCGATGTATTCTACAGCTTTCAAAACATTGCTGTTTTTTGACCGGAGAAAAACAGTATCATGAGTGAAATTGAAATATTCACGAATCAGGTAGATCATTTCTCCATGGCTGTCATTTTCAGGGACCGGATCGGGACCTCTGAAATCAACTACGCAGGGAACTTTACCATTTTCATATTGATTATTGGCATACCACTCTATAAAATCTTTTACTTCAGCTGCAATGCCGGATTTCAGCAATGCTGATGAGGTTAATGCACCATCGCGGATCCAGCTTCGTTCATACGAACGCGATCCGGGTTGAATACCTGCTTTGTCCCTGTTGATTAATATGTATGCAAGATTTGATTTGTAAGTATTTACAATCCTGTCTGCTGATTCCGGTAAGTTGAATTTAATATGACCCACTTTCTTTTTCCAGAAATCAGTTGCTTCATTAAATCCTTCAGACACATTTTCTGCGTTCAGATTATTAAAAGCTGACTTTCCACCATAATATGGAACTACTGCAAAAAACTCAGTATTTTCGCCTGCCTTTAAGTGAAATAAATATTTTAAAACTCCATTTGCCAGCCCGGTCTTATCATCGGCTGTCTTATTTTGAAACATGTAACCTTTACGCAGAAGATCAACAATATTTCCTTCATCAAAAACCGCGGCACCGAAGGAATCATACATTTTCTGAGGAAGTACCATTTTGTTATCAATAAAGACAGATCCGTCGTTCTCTGCTTTCACAGAATTTATTTTGCCGACACCCCCGGTAAGATTCAAAAACTGGTAATATGGATTGACCTGGAATGGCCGGATCAACAGATAAAACTCAAAATCCAAAGGCTGCTCCGATTGATTTTCAAATTTATAACTGATATCAAGTACTGAATTTTCGTTAGCATCTCCGGTGGAGGTTACTCCTGTAATAAATTTCAGACCACCGCATTGCCAGGTAACTGTCGGCAGGAAATCAAATTCGCCTTTATTTTCAGGAAAACCCAATGATTGCGTGGATCTCACATTGCTCCAGTTATAGAGTGAATCGCCGATTTTTATCATTGGTTCGATTGAAAAGAGGGCTTTATCAACTTCGACCATTCCATCTTCGTTAATAAGTGCCTCTTTAACATCATAGTTAACGCCTGTAATTGTCCAGTAGGAAGCCTGTTCAGAAAAATACCTGGGATAATTTCCTGCCGGTGAATTTTTAGCCATGTAAATCAAAAAATCATTCCGGGTAATTGAATTTGTAATATCCAGAAATTTCAATTCAGTTATGCCAAATCCCTTTTCAGTATTGCTTTTTGTAAGATTTATCTTAACATACTTTGTTTCTGCTTCCGGCATTCTGATAAAGCTGATGTCGCTCTGATTTGATTGAACGGAATAAGCTTTCTCCCAATTCTTGCCGTCTTCTGATAACTGAATATCAAAGCTCTTTGCATATTTATCTTTCATCCAGTTGATCTGCAAGCCACCAAATTCTCTTCTTGTTGTGAAATCAATAACAATGTTCTGATCCTTCACTCCGCGGCTTTGCCAGTAAGTTTCATCAGAATTATCGGTAAGAAGATCCGGTGAATGATTTTTTAATGATGATGAAGCTTTGAGTGATGGCGCCGGATATGATTGCGTGTCAGGCTGCAGAGGCTCAAACTTCAGATCATCAACCCAGAGGGTGCCTTTGCCACCGGCAAAAGATGAAATTGTAAATTCAATTCTGTCAATTCTTTTTAAACTTCGATCTTCTGCAGGACCCCATGCAAAACTGATATGTCTTTTCTTTATACATATTTTTGTCCATTCTTCCGGAAAATTATAATTGCGATTATTGACCCACCATACATTGTTCCCGGTACTGTCAATAAATTTAATCTCAAAATTATTGGCAGGAGATTCAGCTTTTATATAAAATGTAAATTCAAAATTATCAGGAAGATCTAAAGGAACAAGCTTCTGTACTCCTCCATAACCTGTACCCTTTATGAAGTCATAATCGAAGCGGATCGCATTGCCTGTTAATCCTTTATCAACAGACAAATTCAGGTCAACACCATCTGATTTTATAAAGGTCCATCCATTTATGTCTTCAAATTCATCGATGGTTTTAGACTGAGCGAAGATAAATGAGGTTGTCAGAACTGACAGGTTCAGAATTGCACTCAATCTTCTGACAAGTTTTATTATCATAAAGTTACGTTTGTCTTCGTACTTAAGTTTTTGCGGATAGCGTTTATTTCAAATATCCAAATCCCAGCCTGTTCAATCCTTTCTGGATTATCGGATCTTTCATTACATAATTCCAAACCAGTCCTGTTCTGAAATTCTCAATCATAATAAGCATTGGACCTTCGTCTATACCTATAAAATCATCATTGAACCACTTAGCTGTTGGATTGAAGGAATCATAAAATCCATACTTGCCCCAAAGCTTATAACCATACTTCTCATTGATGGATTTAATGGTCGGCAAAACTATTTCAGGAGCGAAGGGTAATGATGAGAGTGACGCATAAGGTGCAATTGTTCCATCATCAAAATAATTGAAACCGGGACCGCTGGTTCCTCTTCCTGCATAACCCAGGAACTTCTTGTCATCAAAATTACATTTCTCACCAGGACCGTCACTTGCTGAGATGCCCCAGCAAAGAGAATCGTACCCGACCCAGCCTTGAGGGTTATCTATGGCATATTGCCGCTGAACATAAGTTGCACGCCGGGAGTTTTCAAAGTAATCAATTCCCTTTTCATTCATATATTTATCAGCTATGCCCCGAAGATCTATGAATGACTGTGAAAATTGATGGCCAAACAATGGAGGAAAAGCCACATGTGAAAGTTCTTTGTACGGAGTGTACCATTTATAGGATTTCAGCCATGATTTATAAGCCTGTTCAGCATTTTTCATGCCGCTGCCTGCAGCCAGGATGTAAAGGAACAAGCCCTCGTTATAGCCGCTCCAGCCCATCTCATGCAAGCCATTTTCCGGAGTCCAGCCCATGGAAATTGTGTTGGCATATCTGCCGGTATCGGGCATTTCCATGAAATCCCATTCTATTCTTTCAAGCAATTCACCTGCCAGCAATCGGATCAGGACTTCCGTTTCATTACCACGATTATAGTAATTCCTGGCAAAAACAATCCCCATCATTAAAAGGCCGGTATCTATCGAAGAGAGCTCGCAGTTCCATTCACGGGTACCTGAATCCATTTTCAGAAAGTGGTAATAGAATCCTTTGTAGCCTGACACATTTGCTTCCGGACTCTGAACAGAATTCCTGAAAAACATCAATATATTAAGGGTTATCTGTGCTGCCTCTTCACGGGTTATCCATCTTCTTTCAGCACCGACCGCAAATGAAGGAATCCCGAAGCCGGTTGAAGCAATGCTTGCAGGAGCCCATGTTGCAGTGCGGTCCTTAACTATTCCCTTTTCAGGATGATGCTCGCCCAGGAAAAAGAGAAAAGTCTTGTGCTGGATTGAATCAAGCATTGCTTCATCGTTAGCAGACAGAGTAAAATTGATTTTACCATTGGATTTGAATTCAATATACTGCTGTTGTTTACATGAAGTAAAAGCAAATGCCATAAGCAGAAAGATTCTGATTATCGCGGTATGGTTTTTCATTTTTGTCGTAAAGATTGGTTCAACAGCTGTATATAAAAAATAAGTTGAGTGAGATGAACTGTCACAAATTTTTCAGCCTCGTAACCTATACAAAAAAAGGCTAATAGGTGAAACCCAATTTTGACAATCCGTACTGCACATCAGAATTGGCCATAAACAGATCCCATAGGAATCCGGTCCGGTAATTTTCTATCATGCAGACGATTGGTCCCTGATCAATAGCAATGTAAGAATCTGCAAACCAGCCGGATGAAAGCATGAATGCATCATGGAAACCATGATAGCTCCATAGTCTGTCGCCCAGTATGTAATAAAAGTGCTTAAGCGCTGCCATGCTTTCAGCGGGAGTATAGGGAAATGAGGAAAGAGCTGCAGTCGGTGCAATAACTCCCAGGTCATTAGTTGGCGAGCTTGCACTGTAACCATTGGGGATATCGCTCGCAGTCAGTCCCCAGCACTTATCGCTGTAACCGGCATAGTGTTTCGGATTAGCCTTGCAATATTCATAGTTGATCCGGGAATGTGAAACATTCTGATCCCAGTAATTTGCATACTGGTCTGAAAGGTTTCGCGGATCCAGGCCAAGGAAGGAATAGTGCGCAAAGAAGAGCGGACCTCCATAATCATATCCCAGAGGAAGGGGGATTCCGTAAAATGATTTGCCGTTTAACATCGGATATGAACCTTTCCTTGCCCATCCTTCATCATAAACGATTTTTGGGATTGAATGTGTTGGTGATGCTGCTGCAAGCACATAAACAATGAGAGCTTCATTCCATCCTGAAACGGTCATATTCATATACCAGCCGTAATTCGGTGACCAGTGCCAGTAGAGCTTGTTCTGGTTGTCCCTCCTGTACCAATCCCACTCAACATTTTTCCAGATTTTTTGTATGGTGTCGCACATAGCCTTTTCAGCTATGGAGCCATCCCTGAAATATTCATTAACGGCAAGAAGACCTTGTACAAGAAATGCTGTTTCCACCAGGTCTCCGCCATCATCTTTCGAGCTGAAAGGATATACTTTTCCGCTGCTTCCGTTAAGCCAGTGTGGAAATGCACCATGGAATTTATCGGTTGAAGCAGCATTGAGAAAATTAACTATTTTGCTCAGTCTTCCGAAACCTTCAGTGCGTGTGATAAAGTTGCGCTCAATGCCGACCAGAATTGCCATTAGACCAAAACCACTGCCGCCTGATGTCACAACATCTCCGGAGCCAAGACGCTCACGGGCAAGACCTGAAACCGGATGACCATAATCCCAGAAATAGCTGAATGTCTGTTTTTGCACAAGGGTAAGAAGGGAATCGTCAGAAATGAGCGGGAATTTTGGCAGGGTGTCCATCCTGGTGGTAAAAGTACAGTTATAACCCTCATTGAAGAATCCTCCCAGGTTTTTTCCGACATCAAGCGACATAATGTATTTTTTCAAAGGTTCCGCCTTGTTATCAGGAACAATTCTCATAAGCGAAAGGGAGTTGTCGAATTTCACGGAATAGGCGCTTGCTATTCCGCCGGAGAAATATAGTTTTTCGCTGTTAAACGATGTCGTATCGATTTCCCTGTTGAACCTTATTTGAATTTCGACCCTGTTAAAATCAACCCCTTCAACAGATCCGTTATTTGAAACATAGACCTTATTAATTGACACAGAATCAATTAATATTATCTTCAACTCATCGTCATTGTTTCCGTGCCTGTTGCAGGCACAAAACAACAACATGAACATGAAAACCGATACTGGTAATCTCATATCCTTCCGGAATAAAAGAATGAAGGGGAATCTGATCATCATTCCCCTCCATTTAATTATATTGAAGCTTACTCGTTGAGCTGGGTTACTTCAGCATCATAAAGAGCTTTTACTTCAGTAGCTGTCAGAGCTTTGTCATAAACGCGAAGCTCATCGAGGTTGCCAAGGAACCATCCCATCCATGCATCGGTGGCTGTGCCTTCACTCTTCGGACGCCAAGCGCCAATATTTATTTTATCAGCATCTTTGAATGAAAGGTTTCCAAGAGCAGGCCTCGGGTTTACATCGTCTCCAGCAGCCCATCTTTTCTCAACTCCGTCGTTTGTGACAACCTTTACACCATCTTTATAGATCATGTATTTAGAGGTGGTCCCATCATACTGGAATACAAGGTGCATCCACCGGTTGATCATGAACAGTGGATCTGAATAACTTATATGCTGGCCAGACCATACAGCACCATCTTTATAAAAGAAAGCTTTAAGCTGAAGAGAGTCAGCAGTTGCAGTAAGGCGGTTTAAAGCCAGCTTCAGGTTGCCCCAGAACATGTCAGTTGATTTACCGATCTCAAAGATAGTTGGTTCAGGATCGCCGGTTACCAGCGGAGATTTAAACCACATGGCAATTGAAAAGGATGTTAAGGTTTTTAGCTTGCTGCCTGAGGGCAGTGTATAGAGAAGGCGTGCCTGATTTGCTCCCTGATATGCCTGTCCACGGCGTCCGTCAACATAAGTTACACCGGTGGTTACAGTCGGGATCAGAGATGCTATAGTTTCAGTTCCATTCCCATCAAACGGGAAATAAGCAACCAGGTTGGTAGTTGCAATTGTGCTGGGATCTGTTTTCCCGGCATTCGTGTCTTCATCTTCTTTGCAAGCGGTCATAACCAGTCCAAGAACTAGCATTGTTGCAAATAATACACTGCTGATTTTCAAAAACTTTTTCATAGATAATTAAATTTAGTTAAACAATTAAAATCGTGTTTTAGTAGCTGTTATTTTGAGTAAGATTTGTATTCAAAGCCATTTGTGCAGCCGGTATCGGGAAGAGCTCATGCTTGCCTGTGGTGAATCCCTTTGATGCCAGTGCTGTGCCTGCCTGTCCGGTCCGGATAAGGTCAAGAAACCTGTCCTCTTCGAGGGCCAGCTCTGCGCGGCGCTCATCCCATATCTGCTGAAGTGTTACACCCGAAAGGTCAGTCAGCCCTGCCCTGTACCGTACAAGATTTACGGCATCAGCAGCAGAAAGTCCGCTGTGCGTTGTAACTGTAGCGCCTCTGGTCAGCGCTTCAGAATACATTAAAAGAATATCTGAATACCTGATGATCCTGATATTGTAGTCAAAGCCATAACCGTTGTAGTTCCATAGATTATATATCGACGGAGTATAAACCTTGCCGTTATACACCGGATTGCTGCACGCAACCTTAATGCTGTCGCCTTCAGGAGTTACCGTCCCCCTGTAGAGCAACGTCGTTGCACTGCGGACTGTTTCACCACGTCCGTCAAAGAAGTCGATCAGGTTCTGGGAGGGAGTGCAGAAGCCCCATCCCTGCATACCGCTTGGGGTATTGCCGCGGGGTCCCTGAACATATGCATATTCAATATAGGTCTGATCGCCTGTTGATTTCCCCAGGGTGGAGCTCTGTATCTCGAAAAGTGATTCCCTGCTGTTCTCGCCGTCGATGCTGAAAACTTCCCTGAAATCTCCCAGGAGCCCGAATTTGCCAGAGGAAATTATCCTGTCAGTAAGGCTTGCAACAGAATCCCATTCCTGCTGATAGAGATGAACTTTGGCTTTCAGAGCCATTGCAGTATATTTGGTTATCCTGCCTGCCCACTCTTTTGTATACGATGCCGGCAGCACATCTATAGCTTCTTTCAGATCCTTTTCAATGAACTCATATAGCTGCGCTGTAGTTGATTGTGATACAGCTGCCAGTTGTTCTGCCGTAAGTGCCTTATCAATAAGGGGAACTCTTCCGAAGAGACGTGTAAGGTTGAAATAGGCATAAGCCCTGATTGTTTTTGCTTCACCCTGGCACTGCAGGGCATATAAGTCATCGGAGCTAAGGTTCAGTGCTTCCACAAAGAGAGGCATCTGGCCGATTGCATAGTTGGCGCTGCTGACAATACCGAAATAACCGGACCACAGGCTGTTGATCAGGCCGTTTGTTTCATCATAGTCCAGATCATCCATTTCCTTCATCGGTGGATTATCTTCAGGAGAACTGCCTTTATCTGCATTATCGGAAGTGATTTCAAAAGCCCCGATGTAAGGAAAAACATGTGCGCCGTAATTCCTGAGACTAGCATATGCAGCACTTACAGGAAGAAAGATATTCTCGGATTTTGAATAATCCAGTCCCGTAGATGGTATGGTTCCCTCAGGGCGCATATTCAGAAAATCTTCACAGCTTGACAGTATCACTACTGCTAAAACGACTGATATTGCTTTTAAATGTTTCATTGTTTTTCAGGATGAAGGGTTAGAAGTTCAGTTTCAGTCCAATGGAATAGATCGACTGCATCGGATATACCGAATTATCAATGCCGCTGGCAATCGGTGTACCTCCCACTTCAGGAGTGAATCCGTCGTATGTAAAGAAGGTGAACGGCCGTTGTGCAGCAATGTATATTCGGAATTTGGGAATGAATGATATTTTTTCCGTTGTATATCCCAGCTGCACATTCTGAATACGTATATATGATCCGTCCTGAACAAAGAAGTCGTTTGCCTGCTGGGTGTATGAGAAATTGTAAGCCTCAGCAGAAGGATACCTGCCGGATTTATTATCGGAGGTCCAGTGTTTATTGTAAAAATCCTGGTCATAGTTGCCATCAGTGAAGACGTCCCTGTTCATTCTTTTGGCATTCAGGATTTTATTCCCAACCTGTCCCTGAAGACCGAGAGACAGATCGATTTTCCTGTAAGTAAGTCCGAAATCAATTCCGGCAATGAGCCACGGTATTGCACTTCCGAGAAAGATCTTATCCTTTTCGTCGACGATTTTGTCACCATTCTGATCTTTGTATTTGAAGAAGCCTTTGTCTTTGACTCCCTGGCTCACAGGATCCAGCAGAGCCTGTGATTCGGATTCATATACGCCATCAACTTCATATCCGTAGAAAGATCCAATAGGATGGCCAACCCTGGTAAGAGTTGTAAACCCGCTGCGCACAGATGCTCCGGGGATACTTTCCTTTCCTTCAAGCTTTAAAACCTTATTAAAAATAGTTGTAGCGTTGAAACTTATATTATAGCTGATAACTTCCGATACCTTCTTCTTATGTGTAAGATTAAGTTCTATCCCCTGGTTCAGTACGCTGCCGTTATTGCCAAGAAGCTCTGCGGTGCCGCCTCCGGTCGCGATAGGTGCATAGAATACAACATTATTCGTGACCCTGTGATAGTAATCAGCTTCACCGGATATCTTGCCTCCTGCGATTTCAAAGTCAAATCCAAAGTCGAACTCGCTAACGACTTCCCATTCGAGATAATTCTGAACGACGGTTTGAGCGCCTACTCCGTCTACAAGCTGATCGCCGAAGATGGCAGAGCTTCCTGCACCGGTCTGACCAAGAACTACTGCTGAATTGGCAGGTACATTATCATTTCCAAGCATTCCCCAGCTTGCCCTGAATTTCAGATAGTCAAAAAGTTTCTGATCTGCCATGAATGGTTCTGATGACAAAACCCATCCAATACCTACTGACGGGAAATAGCCCCATTTTTCCTGGTATTTGGAACTTGCGTCAGCCCTGAAAGTAGCAGTTGCCAGGTATTTATCATTGTAATTGTAAGTTGCTCTTGTAAAGAACGAGAGGCCGTTATATACTGCAGCCCCGTCGTATGCATATCTGTCTCTGAAAGAACCTGTTGAAAGATATTTTGCCTGTTCATCAAAACCGGGAACACTTATCGCTGACCCTGTGAGATATTCCCATTTTTCCATCCTGGTCGATTGCCCGAGCAGGATAGAATAACTATGATTATCTTTTTTGTTTTTATATGTCAACAGGTTATCTATGATCTGCTTGGATGAGCTTCCGGATGTTTTGCTTAAGCTTGATTTCCTTACTCCCTGTGATCCTCCGACATTGAATTCAGGTTCATAATTTCTTGTATCCCAATTATTAAGATCGGTATTATAAGAGAGCTTATAGGTCAGCTTGTCTGCTATAATCGAATATTCACCGAAGATGCTGAAGACAATCTTATTGCCTCTTTCCTTGTCGTCGTTATAATATGCTGCTGCAACGGGGTTGCCATACTGGTTACCAAATCCATATTTCTGGGGTGAACCGAATTTAACAGGATATGCATCGGCATTTGTTTCATCATAAACCGGATAGACGGGAGGATTTACATAAGCACTGAAAAATGCACCATCATTTGGAATATTCCTTACATATTTTGATACCACTGTGTTCAGTCCTATCTTGAACTTTTCGCTAACCTTCTGATCCAGACGGCCTCTGAAGTTAAAACGCTGATAATCATTTTTTGTGTCCATGATACCCTGCTGGTAATAGTAGCTGCCACCTATGGAATAGGAAGTGTTATCGCTCATGCCGGAAATATCAAGCGAGTGGCTGTTGGTACCGGCAGGTCTTACAAGTTCCTTATACCAGTCAGTCGATGCCGGATAGTTTGAAGCAGCCTTAGGTACATAGCCCGGAACATTGACGTTTGCTTCATTCATGAGTTCCACATACTGTTCTGTAGTAGCCATCGGCATAATATTTACGGGTATCTGTACACCTATATACCCCTCGTAACTTACTGTTGGTTTGGAAGTCTTTCCTTTTTTTGTTGTAACAAGTATTACTCCGTTTGCGGCTCTTACCCCATAAATTGCTGCTGCTGAGGCATCTTTCAGAATGGTAAGATCCTCTATGTCTCCTGCGGAAAGAAAATCTATATTATCAACAAAAACTCCATCCACTACATAAAGCGGATTGGCATAATCACCTATTGATCCCACTCCCCTTATCTTGACGGAAGATCCTGCTCCAGGCACTCCTGTGTTAATGATCTGTACACCGGCGACCTTGCCCTGTAAAGCCTGCATTGCATTAGAGGTCAGCTGCTTGTTGAGATCATCACCTTTTATCGATACAATCGGAGCGGTCAGGTCCTTCACTTTCTGGGTTCCATATCCGATAACAACCACTTCTGAAAGAGCCGTTGCTTCAGACAGCAGCTTGATATTAATGACCGTCCTGGTTCCAACCTGAACACGTTGAGTTGTCGTTCCAACCATTGAAAAAACAAGAGTGTCAGTGGGAGCTGCAGAGATGATGAAATTACCATCAAGATCCGTGAAAGTTCCCCGCAGGGTGTTTTTTACCTGGATAGATACGCCGGGAAGGGAAGAATTGGTGTCATCCGTGACTTTTCCCTTTATCAATTGCTGGGCATCAATTTGTGCGGCAACAATCAGAAAAGTTAGAAACAGAAGAAATTTTTTCATTGGTGCTGATTAGTTTGTTCCAAATTAGGAAAGTATGGTCTTAGATGACCCATTTAATAATGTATATCGCTTTCACTTCATTATAAATCTGCATACTAATACCTCAACAACACTACAACATTGAATTATATTTACCTCATTATCTGTGTATTACAATCAGATATTTTTAATATATAGAGTTTCCGGATAAAAGCCTTACATTTCATAAACAGTTATGTGTCGATTTTGTTTAGAGGTAAATGAAAATAACAATAAACCACTTCCGAATATGACGGCAAATCAAGATAAATAACCGGGACTATTTCCACAGTATCAGATGAAGATATGATTTGCTTTTTATTTCAGACTGGTGAAGATCAAAATATGTGATGCATTATTTCCCGGGTTTGTCAATCACAAGCCTCTCTTTCCGGCTGGCAACATTGTATCCTATCAGGAAGCATAGCTTTGCTGATTTTTCCATTTTATCAAAATCGATTTTTTCTATATCATCTCCTGTCCCGTGAAGGTCTCTGTGAATACCAGAATTGAAACAGAGAGCGGGAACTCCCTTTGCCAGGAAGCTCGCGTGGTCGCTGCTCCCTGCTTCCATTTTTGGTCCCTTATCATTGACTTTTATGCCTGCTTCCCGGGAGGACTCATTCATGATATTGAGTAATTCAGAGCTTTCATGGTTTGTGTATACATTTATTTCTCCCGGGTTGGTGATGTCGAGAGAAAAACCATGAAATGTGCCGGTATCAGAAGCCATCCTTGATCTTCCCACCATATCGAGATTGATATTTACTACTGTCTTTTCCATTGGGATTACCGGATTATCAGTATAATATCTTGAACCCAGAAGTCCTTTCTCCTCACCGTTAACCCATGCAAAAACTATTGTCCTCAGGGGTGGCTTCTTCACCTTAGTAAAAGCTTCAGCAACTTCGAGCAGTACCATTGAACCCGATGCGTTATCATCAGCACCATTGTAGGCTTCACCTTTTTCGTTGATACCAACATGATCAAAATGAGCGCTATAAACTATGCACTCATTTTTTAAAACCGGATCAGAGCCATCAATGATGCCAATCACATTGTTAGCCGAGATTTCCGATGTCACAATAACGGTCTTTACCGATGCAGTCAAGCCAATCATCTCGCACGAAACAGGTTTTCCCTGTTCACTTATCCGCTTTTGCATCTGCTCCAGGCTCAAACCTATTGGTTTAAGCAGATTATCTGCTGCACTTCTGGTGATGAATAAAACCTGTAATGGCAGTCCTCCACCCTGGCTCCCCTGAGCCGATACCGAACTTTGTCCGACCATTTCTGCCATACCCGAATCATAGCCATCCCTGAAGATGTTCTCAGGGTCATAGACAAAAAGTATAGCCGAGGGAGCTCTGGTAATCAGCGAAGCGAACTTCATACCTTCCAGTTGCTCAGAAAAAACCGTCTTACCCGATCCTGATGCTACCGCTTCAGGATTCCTGGTCATTATCATAACTATCTTGCCCTTGATGTCGATACCTTTAAAGTCATTATAATTAGTGCTTTTGTTTTCATAGCCATAGCCCGCAAATACCACATTACCTGTGACTTCCATTGTTTTTACCGGAGGCATCAGGCTAATCACCGAGTCAGTTGACATTATGGTTTCGCCATTTGAATTGAATATCTTCAGGAAGCTGTTTTTCCTGTCGATCCTGGTGGAAAACAGGGGGATCTTCTGAAAATAATCTCCTGTTTGAGGAACAGGCTTCAGATTCAGGCGCATGAGGTTTGATCTTATAAACAAGGCTGAAATATCATTCTCAGGTGTACCGGTTTCACGCCCAGCCATATCATCGGATGCAAAGAATTCCATGTATGCTTTCAGGTCGTTCTGGCCTATTGAAGCAATACCTTCCTTCTGTGCATTGGCAACTGAATATAAAGCAAATAAGCTAAAAAGAAATAAGACGGCTTTTTTCATGGATGTTTTTTTTGGAAGTTGGTGGATCAAATTTACGATTTTTTAAATGACGGAAAAGAAAGGAAAGTGATGCATTTTGTTGGCAAGGATTATGACCTCACTGCGTTCGGTCATTATCCCCGGGGGAGGATCCTGCAAAGCCAAAGCAAATCGCGCTTCGCGGTGTTTTGTTTTTACTCATGACCTTCACAGAACAAGTTCTGTTCGGTCATTCTAAAAACAAAACCACCC
>Ga0209450_10000563_pt1 | contig 18844 bp, 11 predicted proteins | sample FrelakmetLWP11LW_FD_187149 | JGI IMG/M metagenome (GOLD analysis project Ga0209450, IMG submission 187149) | Freshwater lake sediment microbial communities from the University of Notre Dame, USA, for methane emissions studies - LWP11 LW (SPAdes)... | ecosystem: Environmental > Aquatic >...
GTGGCACTCTCCGTTCACGGCAGACGGCGGCGATATCTTGGGCGGGCTGCACCGTGCCGAGGACGTTGGAGGCGTGGGTCAGGATCACCAGCCGGGTTGCCGGTTGGATGGCGGCGGAGACTTGGGCGGGATCGACGAAGCCGTCCGGACTGAACGGCACCAGGTCGAAACGGATTCGCCCCTGGCTTTGCAGGTGGTGCAGGGGGCGCAGGACGGAGTTGTGCTCCAGCCGGGAGCTCACGACATGGTCGCCCGGCTGCAGCAGGCCCTGAAGCAGCAGGTTGAGCGCATCGGTGGCGTTGTAGGCGAAGCAGACTCGATAGTTTTTGTCGGCCCCGAAGAAGCGGCACAGCTTGCGCCGAACGACCGCAACCGCCGCCTCGGCTTCGACGGCCCGATCGTAGCCGCCCCGGCCGGGAGAGGCTCCTAACTGCAAATAGCGCTCAAGGGCGCGCCGCAGGCATTCGGCCGGTTTGGGGAAGGAGGTGGCGGCATTATCCAGGTAGATCATCGGCGGTCTCTGGAAATAGGTGCTCCTTCAGCTGCAGGTTTTGGGGTTGGGCAGACCCGCCAGCCGTCTTGCCCCCAGCTTGAGGCCTTGCGGAAAGAGGCCTTCCAGCTCCAGCAGGCTCAAGCCCATTCCCTGCCGGAGCTGGTTGTTCAGCGGCGCCCGGCCGTTGTAGGCGTAGAAATCGCGCAGGAAGCGGACCACCCGTCGGTGCTGGTCAGTGATCGCCTCGATGCCGCTCTCCTGGGCCAGCGCTTCGAATATCTCCTCCGACCAGCTTTCGAAATCTTCGAAGAAGCCCTCCTCGTCGAAAGCCACCTCCCGGCCGGCGATCGCGCGCATCCGAGAGGGGGAAGCTTTTCCAGCCTCAGGGGGCCGTGAGCTCATCCGCGGTCGGTCAGGCGGCAGCCAGCGCCGCCTTGATCTTGTCAGGCGTCGCCGGCAGCTCGCAGATCCACACGCCCACGGCGTTGCGGATGGCGTTGATCACCGCGGGCGCGGTCGGCACCAGGCACATTTCTCCGACACCGGTGGCGCCCAGCGGGCCCTTGGGGCGAGGCGTCTCCCGGACAATGATCTCCATATCGAAGCTGTCCCGGATGGTGGGGAATTTGAAAGTCACCCAATCCCTGGTGCGGCCGGCGACGTATTCCTCGCGCAGGGCGAACCCCACCCCCATGTCCATGCCGCCTTCGAGCTGGCCGGTCAGGTTGAGCGGATTGATCACCGGACCGGCGTCGACCGCCGTGGTCATCTTGAGAACCTTGACCTTGCCCGTTTCGGTATCGACTTCAAGTTCGACCATCTGCACGGCATGCACCTGGGACTCGAAGGAAGGGCCCTGTCCGGTCTGGGGGTCCAACGGGCCGGCGTCTTCGTTCTTCTTGCGGCCGATGTAACGTTTGGGGCGGCCGGCCGCCTCCAGTTCTGAAGAGGTCTTGGCGCCGGTGCTCTGCATGGCGGCCTTCAACTGCTCCAGGGCGTTGAGAAGGGCGCTGCCGATCATGTAGGTGACCCGGCTGCCGGCCGCAGGCCCGCTGGCCGCGGTGTTGCCCGTGTCGCGGGTGTACAGCCGCACGCGGTCGAGCGGGATGGCCATGCACTCGGCGGTGAGCTGGGTCAACATGGAGTCGTTGCCTTCGCCCGGGTCGGCGGCGGCGGCATACACGCTGAGGCCGCCGTCGGGGTCGAGCTCCACGGCGGCCACCGCGGCATCTCCCGGTCCTCCGATTCCGAAGGCGCCGGTGCCCAAGCCGACCCCGCGCTTGATCCTGCCCGACCGACCGGCCGCGGCCTCCTTGACGGCGCGCCGGTAGTGCGGTCGCAAGGCCTCCATCAGTGCCGGAAAAGGCCATTCCTGCACCACCCGGCCGGTGGATTTGCTCTGACCGGGTCTCAGGGAATTTTGCAGCCGGAAGTCGAACGGATCCACGCCCAGCTTTTCAGCCAGCATCTCCATGGCGCATTCCAGAGCGAAGTTGACCTGTGGAGGACCTGCGCCGCGTGCTGCGCTGCCCCAGGGGTTGTTGGTGTAAACCAGGCGGCCGCGCGCGGCGACGTTGGGGATGTGGTAGGATCCCGACAGCATGAGCAGGGCGCGGTGGACCACCACGTGGCCGATGGAATGGTAGGCCCCGTTGTCCACCACCAAGTCGTTGCAGTAGGCCGTGAGACGGCCCTGAGCGTCGGCCGCCAGCTTCACCTGCATGTCGAAGGCATGGCGCTTGGAGGTCATCAGCATGCTTTCGGCCAGGCTGGGGATATAGCGGACCGGACGCCTGAAGTGAATGGCGGCCGCACCGGCGATGCCCTCGGAGATCACGTCGATCTTGATGCCGAACTGCCCTCCGGAAAACGCCTCGATGTAGCGCATGTTCTCCCAGCCGAGAGCGCTCTGCAGCATGCCCAGGTGGTAGTGGATGTTGATGCTGCGGCCGATGATCACCAGCTGGTCGTCGCCTCCGGCCTCGTCCTGCTCCCAATACGCGATCGTGGCTTCGGGCTCGAGCGGGGCCTGATGGTTGATCTGGGTTCTGAAGCGGGCCGAGACCACCGCTGCCGAATCTTGCAGCGCCTTTTGTGCGTCCCCCTTGCTCTGCGGCTGGTCGAAACAAAGGTTTGGAATGTCGGCGTGCAGCCGGGGCGCCGCGGCATCCAGCGCGGCCCCCGGACCGCTTAAGGTCGGCAGGGGATCGAGTTCGACCTGCACTTTTTCCAGGGCCGCCGCCGCGTGCTCGCGGGTGTCGGCCGCCACGGCCAGGATGGGATCGCCGATGTAACGGACGGTATCTTTGCAGAGCACGGGTCTGTCCGCCACAAGGTATTTCAGGATGTTGGTGCCCTTGATGTCCGCTGCGGTCATCACGCCGGCCACTCCCGGCATCTTCTCGGCCTGGGATGCGTCGATCGAGACGATGCGTGCGTGGGGAATGGCGCTGCGCAGAACGGCCAGCTCGAGCGCCCCCTTGACGGCATAATCCGCCGTGAAATAAGCGGCGCCGCAGGCCTTGGCCATGGCGGACGGACGCGGATGGGAAACCCCCATGATGCCCTGGACCGCGGTGGGCCGGACGGCCTGGGGGGTCGTCTCGCCACGCAGGAAACGGCCGGCCAGCTCCACGGCTTCGATGATCTTCTTGTAGCCCGTGCAGCGGCACAGGTTGCGGCGCAGGGCCTGCTTGATCTCCGCGGGGGTGGGGTCCGGATTCGCATCCAGCAGCGCCTTGGCGGCCATGATCATGCCCGGGGTGCAGAACCCGCATTGAATCGCTCCCGACAGGACGAACGCTTCCTGGATGAGATGGGGATTGTCCGGCGTGCCCAGTCCCTCCACCGTGACGATCTCCGCTCCTTCCAGGTCGGCCACGCGGACCCGGCAGGATCGCATCGCCTGCCGGTTCACCACCACCGTGCAGGCGCCGCATTGGCCCTTGCGGTCGCAGGACTGCTTGGCGCCGGTCAGCCGCAGATCCTCGCGCAGCACATCCAGCAGAACGGTTGCCGGTGCGGCGATCAACTCGCGCCGGATTCCATTCACGCGCAGTCGAATCTTTTTCACCGGGCCTCCCCCTGCATGAACGGGTAGCCGTAATCGACGGCGGGCAGGAAAGTCTCCTTGATCGTGCGCGGGCTGACCCAGCGCAGCAGGTTGAGCAGGGTGCCGGCCTTGTCGTTGGTCCCCGAGGCGCGGCCGCCGCCGAAGGGCTGCTGGCCAATCATCGCGCCGGTGGGCTTGTCGTTGATGTAGAAGTTGCCGGCAGCGTTCACCAGCACTCGTTTGGCCGTCACGATGGCCTGGCGCTCACGGGCGAAGATGGATCCGGTCAGGGCATAGGGCGATGTCCGGTCGCACAGCGCCAGGGTCTCTTCGAAGCGGTCGTCGTCGTAGACAAACACCGTGAGCACCGGTCCGAAGATCTCCTCCACCATAGTTTTGAAATCGGGCTTTTCGGCCAGGATGACGGTCGGCTGGATGAAATAGCCCGTGCGATCGTCATAGGTGCCCCCGATGAGGATATCCGCATCGGGCGCCTTGCGGGCGAACTCGATGTAGGCGACAATCTTGTCGAAAGCCGGCCGGTCGATGACGGCGTTGACGAAATGGGTGAAGTCTTCCGGCGGCCCCACCTTGATGCCGGCGATCATCTCCAGAAGCAACTCCTTCACGGATTTCCACATCGATCGGGGGACGTAGGCCCGCGATGCGGCCGAGCATTTCTGGCCCTGGTACTCGAAGGCGCCGCGCACCATCGCGACGGCCACGGCCTGCGCATCGGCGGAAGGATGGACGAAGATGAAGTCCTTGCCGCCGGTTTCGCCCACCAGCCGCGGATAGCTGCGGTAGGCCTCGATGTTGGCCCCCACGGTTTTCCAGACCTCGCGGAATACCGCCGTGGAGCCGGTGAAGTGCACCCCGGCGAGCTCCGGGTGCTTCAGCAGCAGCGGGCCCATCTGGCTGCCCGGACCCGGCACGAAGTTGATGACGCCCTCGGGCAGCCCGGCCTCGTGGAAGATCCGCATCAAATGGTAGGCCGAGTAGACCGCCGAGGAGGCCGGCTTCCAGATCACCGTATTGCCGATCAGGGCGGGGGCGGCGGCCAGGTTCACGCCAAGGGCGGTGAAGTTGAAGGGCGAAATCGCCAGCACAAACCCTTCCAGCGGCCGGTACTCCATCTGGTTCCAGACGCCGGCGGAGGAGATTGGCTGCAGACCGAACACGCGGGCCGCATTCCAGCAGTAGAACCGCAGAAAGTCGGCGCTTTCGCAGGCGGCGTCGATCTCGGCCTGATAGACGTTTTTTCCCTGGCCCAGCATGGTGGCGGCGTTGATGCGCATGCGCTGGGGTCCCGCGATCAGGTCGGCCGCTTTCGAAAAAATCGCCAGGCGGTCGGCCCAGGCCATGTCGGTCCAGGCGGCGGAGGCCCGGCGCGCGGCCTCGACGGCCAGGGCGGTTTCCTCGGGGCCGGCCGTGTGGTAGACGGCCAGACGGTGGCGGTGATCATGGGGCACGGTGCACGCGGCCGTTCGGCCGGTCCATATCTCGCGTCCGCCGATGATCAGGGGTATTTCGATTTCCTGACCCCTCATTTCGTTCAGTGCGGAGGATATCCGGCGCCGTTCCGGGCTTCCCGGGGCGTAGGACAGCGTGGCCTCGTTCTGGGGCGGTTCGATGGTGACGGCGGCGTTCAACATGGCAACTTTCAAGCTCCTTTCGGACGGCTTCGTCGGCAGCAGGATACGGCGCGCAGCGCAGACGAAGGGCGTTGGTTGGCTAGTGGGAGCGGCCTTCCAGCCGCGATTTGCCAGCTATCGATGTTTCGCGGTCGAAACGCCGCTCCCATGAGGCAATAAAGTGGTTCCGGCCTGAGGGAATTTCAACCCGCGTTCAACTTCTCGATGCGCACGGCGCAGGCCTTGTATTCCGCTGTAAGCGTCGCGGGGTCGAAGGCCGGGTTCGTGAGCCAGTTGGCGTTCGTATCCCGGAAATGAAAGGACATCCACACCAGGCCGCGCGGAACGCGCGAGGTCACCTTGGCCTTGATTTCGACTTGCCCGCGCCGGGAGCAGACGCGAACCCGCTCGCCGTCCCGGACATTCAACTCCATCGCGTCCTGGGGTGAAATGTCGGCGGTCTCTTCGCCCAGGATGTCGTTCAGGCCTTCGCAGCGGCCGGTCTGGGTGCGGGTGTGATAGTGGGCCAGGCGCCGGCCGGTGCTCAGTACCAGCGGATAGTTCGCGCAGGCCTCCTCGGCCGGCGGGGTCCATTCCACCGGCGTGAAGACCCCGAGGCCGCAGGTGAACTGCCCGTCCTTGTGCAGGAAGCAGGTCCCCTCGTGACTCTCGTCGGGGCAGGGCCACTGCAGCCCGTCGCCTTCCAGGCGGTGATACTTGATCCCGCACAGCTGCGGCGCCAGCACCGAGATCTCGTCGTCCCAGAGCGCGCGCGCACTGTCGGCTGCCCAGGCATGCCCCATGCGTCGGGCCAGCTCGCGGAAGATCCACCAGTTGGGTTTGGCCAGCCCGGGCGGCGGGCTCGCCGTCCGCACGCGGCTCACGCGGCGCTCGCTGTTGGTGAAGGTGCCGTCGTTCTCGCTCCAGGCCGCCGCGGGCAGCACGACATGGGCAAAGCGCGTGGTCTCATTGGGGAAGATGTCCTGGACCACCAGGAACTCGGCCGCGGCGAGCTCGTGCTCCACCTTGCGGATGTCGGGCTCGGTGTTGGCCAGGTTTTCCCCGAATACATAGAAGGCTTTGATCTTACCGGAAACGAGGCCATCCATCATCCGCGGGATCATGAGCCCCGGCGTGTCGGGCAGGCATTCCACCCCCCAGGCCTCGGCGAATTTCGCCCGGTGGCTCTCGTCGGTCACGGCCTGGTAGCCCGGGAAGACGTTGGGAAGCGCCCCCATGTCGCAGGCGCCCTGGACGTTGTTCTGCCCGCGCAGGGGATTCACGCCGCCGCACTCCATGCCGATGTTCCCGAGCAGCATCTGCAGGTTGGCGATGGCCTGCACGTTGTTCTTGCCGCAGGTGTGCTCGGTGATGCCCAGGGTGTAGCAGAGCATCATGGGCTTGACCGCGGCGATGCGGCGGGCGACGTCCCGGATCATTGCGGGGTCGATCCCGCAGATGCCGGCGGCGCGCTCGGGAGGATACGCGGCGACGACTTCCGCCAGTCGCTCGAAATCGATGGTGCAGGACCCCACGAAGCTGCGGTCGTACAGGTCCTCCGCGATCAGCACCTGCATCAGCGAGTTGAGAAAGGCGATGTCCGAACCCACGCGGATGGGTACGTGCAGGTTCGCCAGGTCCGCCAGCGCGTGCCGGCGGGGGTCCACCACGATGAGCTGCGCGCCCTTGAGAACGGCGTTCTTCACGAAGGTGGCGGCCACGGGATGGGCTTCGACCATGTTGGAGCCGATCACCATGAACATTTGGGCCCTGGCGAACTCGCCGAAGGAGTTGGTCATCGCGCCCGAACCGAAGGCGGCCGCCAGACCGGCGACCGTCGGGGCGTGTCAGGTGCGCGCGCAGTGATCGATGTTGTTGGTGCCGATCACCGCGCGAAAGAATTTCTGCATCTGGTAGGAGTCTTCGTTGATGCTGCGGGCGCAGCTGACGCCCGCGATCGCGTCCGGCCCGTGTTCGCTCTTGATGGCCGTCAGCCGGGCGGCCACCAGGTCCAGCGCCTCGTCCCAGCCCGCCTCTCTGAAATGACCGTTTTCGCGGATCAACGGCGTCTTGAGCCGCTCCTCGGAATAAATGAAGTCATAGCCGTAGCGGCCCTTCACGCACAATCGCCCCTGGTTGGGCTGCGCATCCTCGACGCCCGTCACCCGCATGATCTTGCCGTCCTTGACGTGCAGCAGCTGCTGGCAGCCCACTCCGCAGTAAGGGCAGGTCGTACGGACGGTCTCGACCTCCCAGGGCCGCCAGCGGAAGCGAGCCTTCTTATCCACCAGCGCGCCGACCGGGCACGCCTGAACGCATTCCCCGCAGAAGACACAGTCGGACTGGAACAGCGGCTGGTCGCCGGCGGCCACGATCTTGGCCCGCGTCCCCCGATAGCCGAAGGAGATTGCCCGGTTGACCTGGACCTCGTTGCACGCCTGGACGCAGCGGCCGCAGAGAATGCAGCGCGAGAAATCCCTGACCACCATGGGGTTGACGGTTTCAATCTCAGGATATTTGGCCAATCCTTCAAACCGCCCCCCGGTGACCTGGTAGTGGTAAGCCAGTTCCTGGAGCCGGCAATCGCCCCATGCCGGGCAGAGATCCGCCGTGCCTTCGGTCCGCTGGGCGTTCAGCTGAAATTCTGCCCAGCGAGTCTGGTCTTTAGGCGAATGGGCGGAACAGTTGTGATTTCCGGAAGCCAGCAGCAGCTCAAGAATCATCCTGCGGGCGGCAACCACCCGGGGCGACTCGGTCAGCACGTCCTGGCCGGCCGCGACCGGGGTCGCGCAGGCCGTCATCAGCGAGCGCGCGCCCTGCACCTCGACCAAGCAGATCCGGCAGGCGCCGGTGGAAGTGGCTTCCTTCAAGTGGCACAGCGTCGGGATTTGAACACCGGCGGCCTGGGCCGCCTCTAGAATGGTTTGCCCCGGCAAGAAAGGCACCGTGCGATGGTTCAACGTGAAAGCGTGATCCGTCATCCTCTTCTCCTTGCCTGGCGGTTGAATGAAATCCAACTCACGCGTGGCTCCCTGCCGAGGGCCTGCGCCGATCTCCGCCGCCATGAACCCATTGGTTGGCTATGCCAAATCTAGCATAGCCTTTTTCCTAAAAACCCCCGAGGAGCCGACCGCCTGCTTGGCGGTGGTCCCCGGGGAAGCTGGAGGGTTTTCGCCCCTCTGCGAATCTACTTCATTTTAGAGACGGTGACGAAGTGCTCCTGCATGGCAATGCCGCCGCCTGCCGGGTCCCATAGATCGAGCCCGCCCAGCATGAAGCGGTTGTCGGCCAGTCCCCTGCCGAACGCCCGGCTTTCCACCGGCAGCCGGTGGCCGAAGCCGTGTACCACGAACACGGCCTCGGGATGGATGAGCGGCGTCACCTTGGCGGCGATGGTTTCGGAATAGCCGTTGCGGCTGACCGTGACGCGCTCACCGTCGATGATTTTGAGCGCGGCCGCGGCCTTGGCGTTGATCCAGAGCACGTTTTCCGGCATCTGCTCGAAGAGCATGGGGTTGTTGACAGTGTGTCCCTGGGTGTGCAGCGCGCAGCGCCCGAAGGTCAGACGGAACTCGCCGTCGGCCGGTCGTTTCGGGGGCTGGTACGGTTTGAGGGACGCGACGCCCTGGTTTTCCAACTTTTCGGAGATGACCTCGATCTTGCCGCTGGGGGTCGGGATTTTGAGTTCATCCGGCTTGGCGTACGTGGGGGCTTCCGCCAGATTGACGAACCCGGTGGCGTTGAAATCCTCGGGCCGCACGCCGGTGTCCTTGAGCTGGTGTTCCCATATGGCTTCGATGGAATCGAAGGCCAGCGCCTTGACCCCGAGCCGTTGGGCCAGACCGCAGAGAATCTCCCAGTCCGAGCGGGTGTCGAATCGCGGAGAAACGGCCCTCTTGCGCACAAAGAAATAGGGTTTCAAGCCGTTCTTGCAGGCGAGAATGCTTTCGCGTTCTAGATATGGAGACAGCGGCAGCACAACGTCCGAATACCAGGCCGTGTCCGACCATGTGAAGCTGACGGATACCAGGAGGTCCAGGTTGTCGAACCGCCGGGTCAGTCGATCTGGATCGGGAAATCCCATGAGCGGGTCGTGGCGATAGGCGATGTATGCCTTGACGGGGTAGGGCTCGCCGGATTCCATGGCGCTGTAGACCAGGTGCGCCAGGCCGGGGCCTCCGTCGAAATGCTTGTAGCGCCAGCCCACGCCGTCAACCCGCTTTTCCGTGGGCTTGGGAACCAGGTCGACGAGCTTTTTCAAGCCCTTGCGGCCGACATCTCCGGGTTTGTTCGCGAACGGCAGGCCGCCCTTGGACCCGATCGCGCCGAGCAGGGCGTTGATGATATAGATCGATCGGCAGACATAAAATGAGTCCATGTACCGGGCGGTCATCCACCCCGGATGCCAGATGACGGCCGGTTTGGCGCTAGACAAATCGCGTACGAAACGGCGAATCTCGCCGGCGGCAACGCCGGTTTCCGCTTCGGCCCACTCTGGGGTGTAGCCGCGCACGAATTCCTCCAGCCGGCCGATGTCCTTGATCCAGCGTCCTGCGAAATCAGCATCATAAAGTCTCTGCATGAGAAGTTCATGGATCACCGCCAGATTCAGGGCGTAGTCGCTGCCGGGGCGCAGCAGCATGAACCGGTCGGCCTTGGCCGCGGAAATCGTGGCGCGGATGTCGATGACCGTGAGCTTGCAGCCGTTGGCCAGGGCCTCGGTGAGATTGTTTACTTCTTGGACGCTGATGGCCTCGAAGATGTTGCGCGTCTGGAGGACGACGTGGCGGGCGTTCTTCAGGTCATAGACCAGGTCCTTGCGGCCTACTCCCGCGACGGACATGCAGGCGTGCTGGACGTTGCGGGCGCAGGAGCTGTCGTGGTTGGTGTAGTTGGGGGAGCCGATGCCACGGACGAACGCCTGGTGCAGGTCGCGGAACGGCCCGCCGCGATCGGAAAAGGCGACGCTCCGGGCCCCATGTTGCTGAATTACGGCCTTCAGGCGTTGCGCCACCTCCTCCAGAGCTTCATCCCATCCGACGCGGCGCCACTTGCCTTCGCCGCGCTTGCCTTCCCGGATCATAGGGGCCTGGATGCGTTCGTGGTCCCGGATCAGGGCCTTGCCGGCGGCTCCCCGCGGGCAGATCGACCCCTTCATCGCGGGAACATGGGGATTGCCCTGCAGGAATTGGACTTCGCCGCTCTTCACCTCGACCATGATGGGGCAGCGCACCGTGCACATTCCGCAGATGCTGTAAACCGACTGAGTCGTCATTCGATTTTCTCCTTTGAAAAATAAGCTGTTTCGGCCCGGCACCCCCGGCAGAGGGGACCGTGGCCGGTGGGATACGCCTCTCCGCATTCCGGACAAATGGCGCGCGTATCCGACAGCTCTTTCGACAACAGCGCCGGCTTCACATAAACTTTTTGCACACCGTAAATCGATTCCTGGGCCTGACGGATTTCCTCGATGAGAAGATCGGTCCTGTCCTTGCGTTTGGGCCTGATGCCGAAGAACCAGTAGCGGGTCTCCGGGTAGGAATCCAGCCGCGTCGGGTCCACATGCACCCGGACGCCCTCTCCGCGATGCTTGTCGAACAGCGTGACAGCGTAACGGCCCAGCGGAATCACCCGCAGCCAGCCGTTGCCAGCGGTGCATGGGGTCAGCAGCTGCACCGCATCCGGCAGGCACTTATAGGATTCGCAGACGGCATCGAAAAGCACTCCGGGCGGGATGCGCTTCCTGGCGATGTCGACCATCTTGGCGCCGATGACGACTCCCGGGGCAGGGTAGCCGTGGAACGTTTGCGTCAGTACGAGAAACTCTTCGAAAGAATAGGCCCGCCCGTGGCGATCGCGACACCAAGGTGCGACGTCATCACTCGGATTTTCAGCGCAGGGGTCTGTTTTGTGCATGTTTCAGAATGAACTTTCGGAGGCCGTATGCTGCGATTCAGCAGACCTCCTCCCACGGTTAGGTAAGGTTAAAATTATCAGGGATAACGTCTTGCCGGCCGGCTACCCCATCGTGCTATTCAAAGCCATGGGCGGATCGGCCCTTTGTTCAGTTTCGTTCTGAATAGCAAAAGAGATGGGATGTGTCAATTATGATATATCTAAGGAAATTTTAACGGATTGAAAAAAGCCGCTGGCGGGAAATCGGTCCTGGCGGCGTTGGCAGTGGGTCAGCCGTCCAGGTAGGCTGCCATCAGATCCTTGTAGACCACATCGGATTCGGTCTCCACGATTTTCAACAGACGTTGGAACTGCTTGAGCAGGGTTTCGCCCAACGGAGTCAGGTGGGATCCCTGTGGCTCCCGGATCAGCAGCGGCTTGCCCAACCGCTGCTCGGTCGCACTTATACGCGCCCAGATCGCCCGATAGCTCATCTTGAGCTCCTGGGCGGCGGCCTGCAGCGAGCCGAGCCGCCGAACGGCTTCCAGGATCCGGTAACGCCCCAAGCCGAACACCACCTTGCCGTTGGGGTCTTCCACCCAGATTTTGGACCGAATCCGAAAGGGTGATTCTGCGCCTGCCTTGGACATTGCATCCCCCTTTTTCGAGATGTGAAAAAAACCGGATTTAATTCAGCGATCGGAACGCTAAAGGGGATTAATAGCAGGTTGCCCGGATGCCGTCTATCGAAGATTATGGGCAATGACTGAGTGCTTTCACTCGAAGAGGATCCACGGTGTGGGCCGCCGGATTGAAGCCTCTTTTCTTTATCAAAATGAATTTATGGGATTCTTGGCGGCTGGCGTCTTGGCCCTCGGCTTGTTGATTAGAACCTGGGCATCGCCGATAGGATTGCTTTTGGCTTACCCATTAAAGGGTTATCAAACCTGGATGCGTGTAGAGCATCGACGGGTCGCTGAACTTCTTCAGGCTCGCTTTTTAAAATCAAGAAGCCCGAGGCAAGGAGCCCCAGGCCTCTTAATTTGGACGAGCGAACCGCCCAAAGTCAGTCCGCAGCCAGAGTGTTCTTGGGTGTAGGTGTCAAGTAAACCACCGACATGGCGCTCATTTCTTTATCGATTGCTCGCCCTTTTTCGATAGCTCTTGCCTTGAGTTCTTCCACCTCGCCGAAACCGATGGCATCGGTCATGCAAACTTCGGCACATACGGGTTGCATGCCGAAAAGAACTCGATCATTGCACAGGTCGCACTTATGAGATATGCCCGCATTTAGATCGAACTGGATTACTTCGTAGGGACAAGCCTGAATACAGGAGCACCCGCAACCTAAGCATCTTTTGGCTTCTTCAACAGCCATCGCTTGGTTTAATCCCAGCTGGACCTCATCGAAGTTTTTGACCCGTTCAGACGCTTGGAGCACCGGCATTTTAGCGCGCTTGGCCGGGTGGTGTTTCAGTTTTTGGAACTCCGTGGCCACCTCCATTTTCTTTCCACGACCCGCCTTCAGATCCACCCCCCGGAGAAGCCTATCGATCGATATGGCCGCCTCTTTACCCGCAGCGATGGCCTCGATCACAGTTCGCGGCCCACTGACGGCGTCTCCGCCGGCAAAAATATCCGGGTCGTCGCTCTGCAGGGTGAGCGGATCGACCTTCATAGTCCCCCAATCGGTCAACTGGCAGGCGCACTCCTCGGTCAAGCACGCCCAGTCCGTCTCCTGGCCTAACGCTGTGATAACCACATCGACATCGATGTCGAATTCGGATCCGAGGATCAACTGCGGGGCCCTGCGGCCGCTCTCGTCTGCGTCGCCAAGTTCCATTTTGACGCACTTGATTTGCACCACCCGTCCGTTTTTTCCCACAAACTGGACCGGTTGAGTCAGTGTCTGAATGGAGATTTTTTCCGCCTTGGCTTCGGCGATCTCCTCTTTGTTGGCAGGCATTTCTTCCTCGGTGCGGCGGTAAATAAGGAAAGCCTCATCGCCGCCCAGTCGCCGGGCGGTGCGAACAGCATCGAAGGCGACGTTACCACCGCCGATCACGGCGACCCGTTTGCCTAGTCGAATGGTTTCACCGCGATTGACGCGGTCTAAAAAATCGAGCCCCGGATGCACCCCTTTCAGGCTTTCCCCCTCAACTTCCAGGTTTTTGCATTCCTGGGCTCCGATGCCCAGAAAGAAAGCCTTGAATCCATCTTGGCGGAGCCGTTCAATGGTCGTATCCTTTCCCAACTCAACGTTGGTCTTCATCGTTACACCCATGTCCCGAATGACATTAATCTCCGCCTCGACCAAGTCATGCGGAAGCCGATAGGAAGGGATCCCTGCCGTCAGCATCCCCCCCAGTTGGGAGCCTTTCTCAAATACCGTCACCCGGTACCCTTTCTGTGCCAGATAATAAGCGCAGGTCAAACCGGCCGGACCGGCGCCGATCACCGCAACCTGCTCTTCTCTTCTGGTCTTGATCTGGGGAACATAGCGGGTTTCCAGTTTAAGGTCCAAGTCCGCCACAAAACGTTTGATCATGTTGATCGCCACCGGTTCGTCGATTTCACCTCGGTTGCAGTAGCTCTCACAAGGATGGTCGCATACCCGGCCGCACACGGCCGGGAAAGGGTTATCCTCTTTCATGAGTTTAAGGGCCTCTTGGAACTTGCCCTCCGCTACAAGCCGAACATAGCCTTGGACGTTCATATGGGCTGGGCAATTGGCCTTGCATGGTGAGGTCAGCTGCTTGCTGCGCGTAATCGACCCCTGCACGGCATTACATCCGTCGCAGGCCTTTTTGTCGATTTGGACGATTCCTGTCTCAGGATTTTTCGTTATTGCTCCCCGAGGGCAGGAAACCCAGCAATGCGGCTCGCTGCAATGCTGGCACGGCACCACCCAGCAATGCTCCGTAACCATGGGGTAGGTCCCCTGAGTCTCCGATTCGATCCGGATGTAGTAGGGTATCTCTCCGGGCATGCAGTTCTTGTGATCCACGAGATTATGGCTGTTGCGGCATGCGACCACGCATGTTTTGCAGCCGATGCACCGATCCATGTCTATCATCAGGCCTAGCTGTTTCATGGCTGTCCTCCTTATTTACTGATGCGCACACGAGTGGAGACGTGAGCCTCACCACCAATGAGATCCTGCCAATACAGATGGGAACCAGCGTCGGGGATGAGTTCGTTGTCACACACGCCGGCCCCGGCGCCCACGCTGCCCACACTAGCGCCGAACCCGTGCATGATACCGACGCAATCAGGCCGAATGTGTTCGGTGAGCTTCACCTTGGTGGAAACAGAACCCGTGCGCGATGCGATGGTCACGGTATCGCCGTCGGTGATTCCCAACTTCTTGGCTGCGGCCGAGTTGATAATGGCCGGGTTGTCATGCTGCCCCGAAATCGGGTCTCGCAGCTGGGCATTGTTCACCGACCATGGCCCAGTGCCGTTGATGTGTATGCGCCGGTAGCTGATCATAATGAAAGGGTACTCGTTCACGTCGGCTTCGTATTCCGGTGCAAGGATGGTCCGGGGCAAAGCCTGCCCTACGTCCTCCAGGTCATCCCAGTACAGGTGCACCTTCTTGGAAGGGGTGCCAAAGCCTCTTTCCCGGTATTTGTAGAAGCCCAGAGTGCCAGGTGACCACTTGCCGCCCATGTCCAGAAGCTTGGCTATGGACAGACCCAAATCCTTTAGCTGAATATCGTAGTAGGCCACATCGTCCTTGAACTGAAAGTATTTTGGGAACATGCGTTTGCCTAGCTCGATGAAAACCATGTTGGAATGGCGAGCTTCTCCCGGGGCCTTGACCAGCGGTTGTCTTAGCAGCACGCCGTGGCCGAAATTGTACCACCAGGGCATGTACAGCAGTTCCCAGCGTTCGAAGTGGGTGCGGTCCGGGAGCACGATATCGGCGAATTTGCCGGTCTCGGACAGCATGATGTCTGTGTTGAGAAGGAACTCCAGCTTGTAGTTCCCCTGGGCGTCCTTCATGCAGACTGCCTTCTGCCATTCCTTGTTCCCCATTTCGGTTAAGGCGGGGTTGGCCTCGGTCACGATAAGGATTTTCAGGCCGTCGTCCCGAATGGCTTGGGCCTCGTACCAGGTTGGCTCCAGGATGAAGCTGTAGCGGCTGAACCTGTCCCTGTTGGGGCCGGTTCGGTGGAAGCCCTTTTCGGCCAATGGCGGCGGCCCGGGCGGTACCGGCTCCACTCGTGACAGGGGCGTCAAGTCGGGCAGGGGCTGGCCGCCGGGGTTGTCCAGGTTGCCTGTGATGGCCAAGAAAATGGCCCAGGCGTGTCCGAAGTCCAATGACTGGCCGAGCATAATGGACTTGAAACCGTCCACGCCAACGGCCGGGGCTTCGCCGCAGAGCCGCGCCAGCTTTTCGATGTCCTTTGCCGGAACATCGCAGATCTTGCTCATGGCCAGGGGGGTCATGTCCTTGACGTGCGCTTTGACCTTATCAAAATCGCCCTCACGGACCCATTCAGTCACGAACTTCTTGTTATAGAGCCCGTTGGCGATGATGTAATTGATCATGCCCAGAAACAGGGCCGTGTCGCCCGAGGGCTTGATAGGAATCCACCAGTCCGCTTTGGCCGCGTCGGGGCTGAAGATGGGGTCCACCACGATAAGTTTGGCTCCGCGGTCCTTGGCCTCCATGATATCCCGGGGGACCACGGCGTCGTCTAAGCAGCCTAAGGCATGTCGCCCCGCCAAGAGCATAATGCCTCCTTTTGGCATGGTGAACCAGGCCGGCGGGATGTGATGATTGGGGATGCCGCCCCAGCATTTGATCTGTGCCACGATCTTTGCTGAATCACAGTGCGGCAGGCCAGTGTTGATGTAACCTCCGTAGGCGTTGAGGAAATGCCATTTGGGGTCAGTGAGGGAATGAGGAAAAAAGCTGTATGTCAGCTTGTGGGCCTCGCCACGGTCGTATAGGCTGCGCAGCTTGGCTTCGATGGTGTCTAGTGCCTCGTTCCACGATATCTCGACGAATTTGCCCTCGCCGCGCTCGCCCACTCGCTTTAGGGGTTTGGTGAGTCGATCCTTGGAGTACTGCAGGGTCACACCGGCCATGCCCTTGACGCAGGCCTTGCCCCTGAAGCGGGGGTTACCCCGCACTTCGGTCACCCGGCCCTCCTGGATACGGGCCTCAATGGCGCATTCGGCCTTGCATTGGTAACATGCTGTGGGATACCAACCGTCTTTAACCATGGTTGCCTCCTTTGCCTGTTCGGCCCGATGAACGGGCCTCATTGTTGCGGCAGCACACTTTATGCCTTGTGGATCACTGTTCGTCCTCAGCGGACGGGAAAGAGGAACAGGGGTATTCTGGATGCCGCTTTCGAAACCATGATACTGCTACCGCCACAACGGCCATAAAAACCAAAAAAAATATCCATACTTCAAGATTGAAGGCAGAATAATCTGCGTCCACAGCCACCTCCTAAATTTTGCACATGAAATCTTTTTTCTCGCTATAGAGCTTGGCCACACGCCTCGGATTTGACACCAGCTGGAAAGGGACGCCAACGAACAAGATGCCCCCCACTAAGTTGCCGAGAAGGGTGTATAGCTGGTTGTGGGCCCAGCCGTACTTCCCAAACCCCCAGTGCAAAAGCGCCGGCTCGGGGAGGCCAGAGCTCGAAGCCATAGACATAAAGAGATCTTGCTGGAACAAGGGTAAGGCCAGGAACCCGATGTTGGCGATGCAGTGCTCGGTCATCCCGGCTACGAAAGCCAAGGGGCCGTAGGCGGCTATGGCGATTTTGGCTATGTCGCCTTCGGCTTTGACATAGAGGATCGCCGCCGTTTGTAGCATCCAGGTGCAGACGATGCCCATGACAAAGATCTGCACGGCCGTGTAACCCATCTTCGCCGCACCCATGGCATGGGATCTAGCCAGCCAAGGCCAGGCCGCATAGGCTCCGCTTTTACTGATCAACCACATGAAGAGCATGCTGCCCAGAAAGTTGCCAATGTAGCCGAGGGCCACGCCCCAGACGAACCAGGTCCAAGTGATGCGGCGGTGGAAAAGGCCGATGACCCCAATGTACATGTCCGCAGTGACCAAGGTCATGCCGCTGAGCATGATGACCACCAAGGAAAACATGAACACCAAGCCCATGAGCAGATTGGCCAGACCCGGGGCCAGCTTCTCCGGCACACCGGCGGATACGGATAGGGCCAGGGTGGCCCCAAAGACCACCATACCTCCGCCTAAAAACCCGGAAATCAGATATGCCAGAGGGCGGTTGCGGACCATGTCCCATTTATAGGTGCAAATGTCAGCAACTTTGACCACTAGGTCGTCAACAGTAGCCGGCATGGGAGGTCCTCCTCATAAAAGGCGGGTTCGATAGATCGGGTGGGCGATTTCTCCTTCATCAAAAATTAAAATCTCGAATTCTTTCATCATCCAATTACCCCGTGGTGTCAATAGAAAATGATAATATTATAAATAAATTTAATATGTTATAATTAACATATGGGATTGACTCCAATACTTGAAAATGCTGAGCATTGCCGGCAGGCCTGAAATTTTGGTTGCTATTTGGATAGGCTTTGGGGCGGGTTCTTTAAACCGGCCAACTTGTTTGAGATCGTTTGCGCCGGTGATGCCTTTGGCAGCGGCATCCATTTGAAAATTGCCCCTCAAAGGAATCCGCAATAACGATAGGCAGATCTGACGATCATTTTCGTCCGGCGATTCCAAGGTTTGGTTTGATTGAGCACGTTTACTCGAACGTGTTCCACGGCGTGCGGACCATCGGACTGAAGCCTTTCTCCTGTGCCAACATGTCCAGATGGGCCAGCCCGACCGCCATGATGTCCAGATGGGGGGCAGCATCCGTCTCGCGCAGGTCGATGCACGGAAGGTAGTGTGCGCAATGGGGGCAGACATCGACCCGTTCACCGGTGGCATCCGCCACGTTGAAGTACATGTGCTGATCGCTGTCGTCTTTTTCACACGCGGCGCAAAGGTGGCGGCGGACATGCCAGTCGTGGCCGCACACGGCGCAGTGCAGATACCGCTCGCCCCCGCCACCCACCAAGAATTCGGAGGCAGCGTTTTGGGGTTTCGAAAGGTAGCTGATGAAGGGCAGCGATCCGCAGACCGGGCAATAGCCCCGGTTCCACTGGGTTTCCCCGGTCTGAGCCGCCAGCGACGGAGCCAGCGGTTGGAGCACCGATGACAGCGCCAGGTGAACAATGAAGCCCAGGCCGTTGCGGTCCATTTGAGAGGCCGGAGCCGCTTCCCGGAAGCCGCTGGGGCCGCCTCCGAGATATTCCTCCGCCAGCAGGCTCAGGTCCAGGGCGCCGAGGCGCTGTTCGGTTTCAATGCGGTCGATAGCGGGTTCGATCGCCGGAAACCATGTTTTCACCGTCGGTGCGAGCGCGGTGAAGGCGAAATCCAGTGCCGGTTTGAGGAAGCTGAAGGAAATCCCGGATAGAATTGGTACCCCAGCGGACCGCCGCTGGCCGATAGCATCGAGTTGCTCCGGGTCGACCATTTTTTTGAGATTGCAGGCCAACCGGGCTTTTGCGATAAACAAGGCGGCAAACGGTTTGACGATACCTTCCATTTGAGGCCGTTTTGTCAGCATCAAGGCGACCAGGCGTTGTATGTCGTTTTCGACATCGGCAGCGACCGGATCCGTCGGCATCACCTGAGAGCTCCAATGGGTAGATCCGAGCCGTTCCGGAACTCCGTTATAGTGGCGTTCCGGAACGGCCGGGTGGAAA
>Ga0209450_10000564_pt1 | contig 18843 bp, 12 predicted proteins | sample FrelakmetLWP11LW_FD_187149 | JGI IMG/M metagenome (GOLD analysis project Ga0209450, IMG submission 187149) | Freshwater lake sediment microbial communities from the University of Notre Dame, USA, for methane emissions studies - LWP11 LW (SPAdes)... | ecosystem: Environmental > Aquatic >...
GAGGCCCTTCTTCGGGACCAGCTTCCTTGGGCTGACGGACTGGGTCGAGATGATTCCTTTCATGCTCATGGCTCCAGTCGCTGCCGAGCTGGTCAAGATCTATTTGCGAAAAACAGCGAAGCATCCGGCGCCGGTTGTTTCGTAAAGGTGAAAATGAAAAAAGGATAGGGTGTCCTCTTCAGGGCACCCTATCTGTGTTTTTGTGGCGCTTTATCGGCATTTATATATCATCGCAACGCAGTCAAATCCCCCTTACGAGGCTGTCCGACAACTGGCATTTATTGTCAAACGGGGAGACGCAAGGCCAGCTCAATCGTCACTCCCGCGAAGGCGGGAGTCCAGAAAAGCCCGTAAATACTGGATTCCCGTTTTCGCTGGAATGACATTCCGATCGCCGATTCGCTCCCCTTTTTATCTGAATAGCCCCCGAAAGGAGGTTATCGGACAGCCTCCAGAGAGGATTCTTGGTCTAAAAGACCTCGTGCTTCCAGATCGGTGGAGCAGCCCATGGTCGACAAAAGCCGCCTGCTTGTTCTTGTCCTCAGCCTGACCGGGTTTGTGACTTCCTTCGGCGCTTATGTCGTGGCTGCCAACCTCCCGGCCTATTCCAAGGAAACCGGGGCAGGGTTGGTCGTCATCGGTTTCCTCATCGCTCTCTATGACCTTGCGGAAATTTTCATCAAGCCCTTCGGAGCCCTGCTTTCCAGGAAGATCGGAGAGTGGGCGGTGCTTCGCATCGGGCTTTTCCTCTTCATTCTCGCTTCAGGGCTCTATCTCCTCCTTCCTCCCCAATGGCTCATCCTGGTTCGCCTGCTCCAGGGAGCCGGCGCCGCTTTCTTTTCCGTCATGTCCATGACCCTCCTCATCCGCTACTTCATGGAGCGGAAAGGCGCGGTCCTCGGAATATATGGGGCCTTCAAGAACGCCGGGTATGTCCTGGCTCCCACCATCGGCGGCTTTTTCGTCTACTACCACGGATTCCAGTCCATCTTCGCTCTATGCTCCGGCATTGGGCTGCTGGTCATAATCCTCACCTATGTGATCCGTCCCCGTGAATCCTCCTCACCATTATCATCCCCTCCCCTGGCGGGAGGGGACAAAGGGGAGGGGGACACAGGGAGAGAAGAGGCTGGCACGCGGCTTAAGAGAGCCAAGAAGAGCCCGGCCCTGAAGGATCTCCTGGAGTCCCTGAGAAATCGGCGGACCCTGCCCATTTTCCTGATCATGTTCTTCAACATGATTTTCATGGCCGCTTTCTTCGGTTTCCTGCCTGTTCTCCTGTCGAGCAAAGGGCTGGATCCTCTGCAAGCCGGATTCGTGCTTGCCCTCAACGCAGCGGTCTACCTGGCGGTGCAGCCCTTTGCAGGAAGGCTTTCCGACAGCCTGGGGAGGAAGAAAGTCATCACCCTGGGCCTTGCCTTGTGCACTCTTTGCATTTCCTTCATCCCCTTTCTTCCCAGCCCTTTCTACATAGGTGCGGCCTGCCTGATGGCCGTAGGCATTGGCTGTGTGGCTCCTCTCGGTGAGGCCTTCATTGGAGACGTAAGCGAGGAGCATGCCCTCGCACTAAACTTGGGCATCGCCGGGTCCTACAAGGAACTGGGCGAGATGACCGGTCCTCTCACCATGGGATTTGTCGGCCAGGCGCTTGGGCTCCAGTGGGCCTTTCTCATGGTGGGTGTGGTCGGCATCGGAAGCCTCGTGTGTTTGGGCTTCTTGAAAGAAGTGGCACGGACGAAGTAGTCTGGTGGCACGGACAAACTGTGTTTGTCCGTGGCACCGGGGAAACGAGTCTGGGCAGAATTCTGGAAGTGGGTGGCACGGACAAACTGTGTTTGTCCGTGAGAGACGAGGGATGGATCTGGCGCTACCACGGACAAGCAGAGCTTGTCCGTGCCACCATGAGGGAGATTGTCCATGGTGAGAGAAGAATCACGAGGACACGAACACGGACAAGCAAGCTTGTCCGTGCCACCAAAGAAAAAACCATCTCTGACATATCACGGACAAACAAGTTTGTCCGTGCCACCCAGGAAAAAGATAAGGCACTTCAACGATCCGGGCCATATTCACTTTCTAACCTTCTCCTGCTATCAGCAGCTTCCCTTCTTCAAAAGCGATCGAACAAGAGAGTGGTTGGTTGAAGCAATTGCCAATGCCGGCGGAAAACACAAATTCTCCCTCCTGGCCTGCGGGATCATGCCGGAGCATGCCCATCTTCTTATCCGACCCCATCTTCTGAATTACGATATTTCAGCAATTTTGAAGGCCATCAAACAACCTGTTGCAAGGAAGGCGAAGCGCTTTCTGGAAGGAGAAAACATAGGGTGGCTGAAGAAACTCACCGTAAAGAGAGGCAACAGAGAGGTGTTTCGTTTCTGGCAGGTCGGGCCTGGTTACGACCGAAACATAAGAGATGAAAAAGAGCTATTGGAAAAGATACAATACATCCACAACAATCCGGTGAAAAACGGTCTTGCGGCAACTCCTGAGGGTTGGCTTTGGTCAAGTGCAGGCTGGTATCTGGACAGAAGAGATGGTAAAATTACAATCGATGGTGGCACAATGGGTGGCACGGACAAACGGTGTTTGTCCGTGATTGAAGAGGGATAGATCGTGCGCTTCCACGGACAAGCAGAGCTTGTCCGTGCCACCGAAGAAATGAGTTCATTGCAGATGCCTGCAGAGAGAGGTTGGTGGCACGGACAAACTCCGTTTGTCCGTGATTTTGGGGGGAAACCCATCGTGAACGAAAAAATCCGAGTCCTTCTGGTGGATGACGAGAAGCAGTTCGTGACGAACATGGCCCGAATCCTCAAGGTGAGAGGATTCGACGTCAGCACGGCCTTTGACGGCTACCAGGCCATGGACGCGATCAAGTACGGAGGCGGGTTCGACGTGGTCGTGCTGGACGTCAAAATGCCCGGCCTCGACGGAGTGGCTGCTCTAGGAGAAATCAAGAAGTGGGCCCCTGACACAGAAGTGATTATGCTCACCGGACATGCCACCCTGGAGTCAGGAACCCAAGCCATGCGCAAGGGCGCCTACGACTACCTCATGAAGCCCTGTGACATTGAAGACCTGGTGGAAAAGATCAAGGAAGCCCACGAAGCCGAAGAAATCAAACGCCACCCGGTGCTCTGGCCCAGAAAGCTTGTCCGGGAAATCGCGCTCCATCCTTTCAAGATGCTCCATCCCGAGGACAGCTTGGCCAAAGCCCTGGAGATCATGAGCCGGGAAGAAGGAGAGGAGTCCATTGAGGAGGTGTATGTCGTGGATCGGGAAGATCGACCCCTGGGCATCGTGACCAAGAGAGATCTTGTAGACGAGGCTCAGAATAAGGCTCATCCCGATTTTGCTATGGAGTGGTCTCAATTGCTCCAGCATCCCCAGTGGCTTTCCCAGAAGACGATGAAAGAAGTCATGCGGCCACAGCCCCTGGCCACGCAGGCCAACGCTTACCTCACCGACGCAGCCAATCAAATGATCGTTCACAACCTCAGGCGCATGCCCGTGGTCAGAGCCGAGAAAATGATCGGCGTGATCAAACTGGAAGACGTGTTTCAATACTTGAACCATGAAATAGAGTAGGTGTCAAAATGGATGCGATGCAGAAAGATTCCGTAGCCGTGAATGCTCATCCGTCTCAGGAAAAGGATTTCCCTTATTTCCGGCGGCTCTTCAACAGCATTGTGGTTGCTCTTCTAGCCGCTTCTTTTATCCCTCTTCTCGTGATCGGCGGGGGCATGTACTATCACACGGTTTCCATTCTGGAGCAGAAGACGCTTGGTGCGCTGGATGCGGAGATCAGCGAGCACCGAAAGACGATCGATCATTTCCTCACCGAAAGGACGATCGATCTGAAGAACCTGTCCGGCATTTTGGGGTTCGACTATCTCACGGCGCCCGGAAACCTGAAGAAGATGTTTGACACCCTCCAGCAGCAATTACCCTGCTTCACCGATATCGGCGTGATCGACGATCAGGGACGGCATCGGGCCTACGTGGGGCCGTATGATCTGCTTTCAAGAAACTACAAGGAAACTCCCTGGTTCAAAATGGTCGCGCAGAAGGATTCTTACATCAGCGACGTGTTCCTGGGATTCCGAAAGGAACCTCATTTCATTATCGCCGTGAAGCAGGCGACGAGCGAAGGCTTCTGGATTCTGCGAGCCACAGTGGATACGGATTATTTTGAGCGTCTCGTGGCAGAGGTTCTGAGCAAGAGAGACGGAGATGCCTACATCGTCAACAAGGACGGAATCCTGCAGACCGCCCCGCGATGGGGCGGGAAGATCATGGCCCAATCGGACGTGAAACGCATGGAGCCCTTTGAAGGAGTCAGGCTGGAGGAGCGGGCGGGAAAGATCATCATGATGACCTGGCTCGAAAGAGCGCCCTGGCTCTGCGTGGCGGAGTTCAAACGCCACGACATCTATAGCCCTCTTCGGAATGTCCGGACCGTCGGGATCTTCGTCTTTGTACTTGGAACGATGCTTATCGTGCTCACGGTCCTTCTCACGACCAACTATCTTTTCTCAAGACTTGAAACCAAGCGCAGAAACATCCGTTTTCTGGATCAGCAGCTGCAACACTCGAACCGGATGGCCTCCTCCATGAAGCTGGCCTCAGGATTCGTGCGGGAGGTCAAAGAGACGCTTTCCAACATTGACCTTGTGCTGAGCTGGGTCGATGACCTGGCTCAGGGCGACCTCTCCGGAGAAGAGAGCCGGACAGAGGTCAGGGAGAGCTTGAAGCAGGTCCGGTCAGAGCTGGTTCGTGCACGGAGCGCAACGGACAAGTTCCTCAAATCCACCCAGTCGTCGCTCCCGGTCATCAGGGAAGTGAGGGTGCAGGATCTTCTCGACGAAATCGTCGAGTTCTTGGACAGAGAGCTCCATTTCAACAGGATCACGGTCCGTCGTGAGTATCAGGATCCCCTTCCCCCTGTCCAGAGTGACCCGTCTCAACTCCGCCAGATCTTTCAGAATCTGATCGTGAACGCGGTGACGGCGATCGGAAAAGATGGAGTGATCACGTTAACCGCCCAAGAGGTTGAAGAAAGAGTGACCATCGGGGTCGGCGATACCGGTCCGGGCATTCCCGAGTGGAGGCTGCACAAGATCTTTGATCCGCTATTCACGATCAAGCCGGACGGGACTGGATTGGGGCTGTCGATCGGTGCAGGCATTTTGAAGAAACTGGGCGGGAAAATCTCAGTCAAGACCGAGGTTGGAAAGGGCTCTGTCTTCACTGTGGAGATCCCGACTAGCTTCAGTCCCCCGGAAGCGTAACAGGTTGCTGAAAAACGCCCATCTACGGCGTTGCCCTCACCCTTCGTCGTTGCGACGTACTGCCCTGTACGTCTCACTCCTCAGGGTTTCGGGCGCCTTGCATCTGAGCGTTTTTGAGCAACCTGCGAAAAGAGCCTTTTCAGAAATAGTGTCGGTGGAGTTGCGGGCTGAGACCGCACTAGGGCAATGATCAAAAGAGAGCACATCAAGCAGGCCATCGATGCCATCTCCAGGCGAAGTCCTGAGATAGGGTATTCCCTGGATCAAATGCTGGGGATGGGGGTCATCGACACAGCCGCCGGTGCAGACCAAGCCCTGGACGGCGACAACCTGCATTTTGTTTTTGATGGCGAGAAGGTGCTGGTGAACAGGGTCCTCTTTTTCAATGAGGGCATCGTGCCTATTGAGCAGGGCCTCGTCATAAAATACGGGGAGCTGGTCAGGAAACAGGAACTCCAGGACAGGAGCGATTCCTTCAAATACAGGGATGCCTCCGCGGAGATCCACCGTGCAGGGCTCAAGTTGGTGGTGACCTATGAAATCGATTATGCCATCAGGCGTCTGCGAAGGGAGCTTGAAGACAAGCAGTCCCCCTCTTCAGACAGCAGGCAAAAGCAGATCCATCATCTCATCGCCTCCCTGGAAGCCATGAAGAAAGATGAGCAGCCTATCGAGATTCGCGAGGAGGATGGCGATCCGGTTTTCTTTTACAGAGGCGTGGTGGACGCGAGCACGCCCGCTTACTTCATGAAATTTCCCAGCTCCATGGACACCCTCATGCAGGTGGCCGACATCAACGTGGAGTTCTTCCACGTACGCTTTGTCCTCAGCTGCCTGATCCGCGGCTTGGAGAACAACCTGATGGCCTGCGTGGCAGGAGAGAACCTTGTGGGCCTCCTTTACCTCACCCTGAGGGAGCAATTGTTCAAGAAAGATCTGGAGATCAAATACCTGGCCACGCTTCGGGGCAAAACCTGGAACCCCAAAGGCCTTTCCCCCAAACCTCTCAAAGGGGTGGGGACTTTTCTCGTAGCCGGGGTGTGGATGTTGTGGAAGAACGAGATGCCCAACCTCGGGGAGATTGTGCTGGACGCGGAGGTCGGAGCCAGGCGGTTCTACGAGGCGGTTGGATTCGAGTCCAGGGGCCTTTCCAGCTATGTGCTGAAAACGCCGAAAGGGTATCTCCTGAGATCCATCTTGACCATGACTCACCATTGCAGGAACTTGAGGCCCGGGCTCATTCAGGAGCTCGTCAAGCTGATCGTCAAGGAGGTGAAGGGGCTTCGCAAGAAGGTAAAGGATGAAGAAGCTTTGGCGAGGAGAAGAGCCTCCATCAGCGCCATCCAAGAGTGTTTGAAGCCGGAAACCCGGCCTGAGCTTTCAAAAGCCGCCTCCATAGCCCTTTTGAAGTACCAGAAAAAGATACCCGAATCCCTGGAGATTCTCACGGAGGATTCATCGAAGGAAGCCGTTGGACATGCAACCTCTTCTGGTCGTTAAAGACGAGAGATACGCGCTGCATCTTGAGAATGTTCCGCACATCGAGAGCCCTAGGCGGGTCAGGGCCATCCATGAGGCTTTGGACGACCCTTCCCTTCGGGGGAAATGGCTGGGGATCAAACCCAGAGAAGCCTCTGAAGAGGAACTGGCTTGGGTTCACACGAAGGAGTACATCGAGCGGGTGGCCAGAAGCGCCGGGAAACAACTCACCTCCTTTGACCTTGACACCCAGGCTTCGGAGCACTCCTACGATGTGGCTCGCCTGGCCGCGGGAGGAGTCTTCACCCTTCTGGACGAAATCATGAGCGGAAAGGGGAAAAGGGGCTTTGCGTGCGTCAGACCGCCCGGACATCACGCAGAGCCGGACAAGGCCATGGGTTTCTGCCTTTTCAATAATGTCGCCCTTGGCGCGCGATATCTCCAGCAGCGCCATGCGATGAAGAAGGTGATGATCATCGATATCGATCTTCATCACGGCAATGGCATCCAGCGCGCCTTTTACTATACAAACCAGGTCCTCTATGCCTCGGCGCACCATTTCCCGTCCTATCCCGGAACAGGGAAATTCGGCGAAGTGGGCACAGGAAAAGGGGAAGGGTTTACCGTGAACATTCCCCTGGGTAAAGGGCAAGGCGACGAGGACTTCGCAAGGATCGTCTATTTCGTGTTCAACCCCATTGCCCAGGCCTTTCAGCCGGAGTTCATCCTGGTCGCCTGCGGTTTTGACCTCTATGAGCACGATCCCCTGGGTTCAATGAGAGTCACCCCCGACGGCTACGGCCTGATCACCTTTTTCCTGCTCGCCATTGCAGAGAAGGTGTGCCAGGGCCGGATCGGTTTCATTATGGAGGGCGGCTACAGTCTTCGGGGAATCCGTGGGTGCGGCCTCCGGGTTCTGCAGGAACTTTGCGGCGTTTCGAGCGTAGACGCCAAAAAGCTGGACAGAATTGTCGGAAGCTCTCCCAGAAAAGTCCCTGCCATGAGCAAGGTCATGGAGGTTCACTCCAAGTACTGGCCGGTGTTTAACAGACAGTGACAAGTAACGAGTGACAAGTAACGAGTAAATGTGGCAGGGACAAGCATCCGCTTGTCCGTGCTACCGAAGAAATGAGTTTGTCTTGGATATTAGCAAGGGGAAAGTGGGTGGCACGGGCAAACGTGTTTGCCCGTGAGTTGGAAAGGCAGATTCCGCACTACCACGGACAAGGCAAGCTTGTCCGTGCCACCCCATCCTGTTCTGACTGTTTTCATTGCTCTGACTTGTCACTATTTACTATTCACTATTCACTATTTACTGACCTTCCCTGTGTACACTCTCTGTCCTCCCAGCGGTTACACTCACCTCTTTTCCCCCACGAGCAGCATGTTAGGGAATCTTAAATAAATCAACATGATAGGTGCTTTCGCGTGATCTGGGGATGGTCGCCGAGGTTGGCATGCATCTTGAATTATATTGACAGTTATATTGCAGTCATAATATAGCTAATCCCCAGCGTTGATTTAGCAAGCGTAAAGAGCGATCCGGTTGACACGAAATTGGGATCCTCGCTTGTCTGAACAAGCGTCTCATTTTATGCGAAAAAAAGGAGGTTTGTGATGGCAGAGAAAAAAGGCGGAGGTATGGATTCGGTATACACGGAAAAGAGGGTCTTCCACCCATCGAAGGAATTCGTTGAAAAGGCCCGTTTGAAGAGCATGGATGAATACAAGAAGATGTGGGAAAGATCCATCAAAGACCCCACGGGGTTCTGGGGGGAGATGGCTTCGAAGCATATCGACTGGTTCAAGAAATGGGATGGGGCGGTTGAGGAGTACAGCTTCAAAGACAAAATCTGGCTCAAGTACTTCGTAGGCGGGAAGCTTAATATCACTTACAACTGTTTGGACCGGCACCTCACGACGTGGCGGAAGAACAAGGCGGCCCTCATTTTCCAGGGCGAGCCTTTGGAAGAAGCCAAAACCTACACCTACCAGCAGCTCCATAGGGAGGTCTGCAAGTTCGCCAACGTCCTTAAGAAGTTCGGTGTGAAGAAAGGGGACAGGGTCGCCATCTATCTTCCTATGATCATGGAACTCCCAGTGGCCATGCTGGCCTGCGCCAGAATCGGTGCGATCCACAGCATCGTTTTTGGAGGGTTCAGCGCCGAGGCACTGCGCGACAGGATCAACGACTGCAAGGCAGAGACCCTCATTACCTGCAACTGGGGCTACCGGTCAGGGAAGGTGCTTTCGAGCAAAGGGAATGCCGATGTGGCCATGGACGCATGCCCGAGCATCAAGCGTTGCGTGGTCGTGAACCGGATCGACAAAGAGACCAAGATGAAAGAGGGCCGCGATTTCTGGTGGCACGAATTGATGAAAGGCGCCTCCCCGGTTTGCGAGCCTGAGTGGATGGATGCCGAAGATCCTCTCTTCATCCTCTACACCAGCGGCAGCACGGGGAAACCCAAAGGCGTGCTCCATACCACGGCGGGTTACCTGCTCTTCTGCATCATGACCATGCTCTATGTCTTTGACATCAGGGATGAGGACGTTTACTGGTGCACGGCGGACATCGGCTGGGTCACGGGTCACAGCTACATCGTTTACGGTCCTCTCGGCGTGGGCGCCACCTCGATCGTGTTTGAAAGCGTTCCCAACTATCCTGAGCCTGACCGGTTCTGGGAAGTGGTGGAGCGATACGGCGTCAACGTTTTCTACACCGCCCCCACCGCCATCCGGTCCATCATGAAGAGCGGTGAGGAGTGGCCCAACAAGAGGAATCTCAGCAGCCTGAGACTCCTTGGCAGCGTGGGTGAGCCCATCAATCCCGAAGCCTGGATCTGGTACTACAGGGTCATCGGAAAAGAAAAATGCCCGATTACCGACACCTGGTGGCAGACGGAGACAGGCGGCCACCTGATTTGCGGGATTCCGGGCGCCATGCCCATGAAACCCGGCTCTGCAGCCCTTCCGTTCTTCGGTTTGGACCCGGTTATTCTTCGCGCCGATGAGACCGAAGCCAGTGTCAATGAGGGTGGGCACCTGTGCATCCGGAAACCCTGGCCCGGCTTCATGAGAACCGTTTATGGTGATCCGGACCGGTTCAAAGAGCAGTACTTCATTCAACATCCGGGCACCTATTTCACGGGCGACGGTGCGAGAAAGGACGAGGACGGCTTCTACTTTCTCATGGGCCGCGTGGATGACGTGATCAACGTTTCCGGTCACCGGCTGGGAACCGCCGAGATCGAAAGCGCGCTCGTTTCCCATCCCTCTGTTGCGGAATCGGCGGTCGTGGGCTTCCCCCATGACATCAAGGGCCAAGGCATCTACGCCTTTGTCACCCTGAAAGAAGGCTTCAAGGCTTCTGATGACATGAAGAAGGAACTGGTCGCCCACATTCGAAAAGAGATCGGGCCCATTGCATCACCCGACAAGCTCCATTTCGCGGATGCTCTTCCCAAGACCCGGAGCGGCAAGATCATGCGGCGGATTCTGAGGAAGATTGCGGAAGGCGCGATCACTGAACTCGGAGACACCTCCACGCTGGCTGATCCGGACGTGGTAGGAAGACTGGTGTCGGGAAGACAATAGTCTTACCGGCAACACCTTTGCAGGATGAAATACTAACGCCTCTTCATTGCGCCACAAAAACTCAATGCCAGTCTTTTGTGGGCAATTCTTCACCTCCTTCACCGAGTTTTCCCCTGGGGTTTTCTTTGCGGCAAAGCCCTGGGGGAAAACTCCCGCCAAGGGGAGTGTTTCATCCGGAACTGGGCGCAGGAGAAGCTTTTTATGGCAAAGAATCGCGGTTGGACGGTTACCTTCAGCGGCACGGGCATCAACCTGGCTCTGGGGATTCTCTACACCTGGAGCGTCTTCAAAGGGGCCATCAGCACATCGATCACAAAGGGAGGCCCGGGCGCCTTTACCTGGGAACCCGCGGCGCTCAATGACCCCTATGCGATCTGCTGCCTGGTCTTTGCTTTTGCCACGGTTCTGGCAGGCAGGATCCAGGACAAGTGGGGCCCCAGGGTCACGGCCTTCATGGGCGGGGTCCTGGTGAGCATCGGGCTGATCCTCATTTCTCAGACCACGAGCTATGCCGTCTGGGTCATCGGGTTCGGGCTGCTTGCCGGAACGGGAATCGGCTTCGGCTATGCGGCCGCCACGCCGCCGGCGCTCAAATGGTTTCCCCCTCAGAAGACCGGTTTGATCGCCGGGCTGGTGGTTTCCGGTTTCGGTCTGGCCTCGGTCTATATCGCCCCTCTGTCCCAATATCTTCTCAGAGCGTGGGGCATCCAGAGCTCCATGCTGTTTTTCGGAATTGCCTTTCTCGTTGTCGTGTGCGGACTTTCCATGTTTCTGGTGAACCCGCCGGCCGGCTTTGTTCCCCAGGCCCCGGCTCCGGCAGCCGGGACCCAGCCTGCGGCCCCCAAGCCCCAGGCGGACGCCAAACCCTCCGAGCTGATCAGGACCGGGAGCTTCTACATTATCTGGTTCATTTTCTTCATCGGAGCCGGCGCAGGCCTCATGGTCATAGGATTTGTGGCCGGCATGGCACAGAAGAGCCTGGGAGAATTGGCTTTCATCGCTGTGGCCATTCTGGCGATCGGAAATGCCGGGGGTCGAATCATTGCAGGAATTATATCGGACAAGATTGGTCGCCGCCTCACGCTGATCATCATGTTGCTCTTCCAAGCGGCTCTCATGCTTATCGCTATTCCTGTTGTAGGGGCTCAGAAAGCAAGCCCGATTCTCGTTGTGCTCATCGCGACCTTCATGGGGTTCTGTTACGGCACCAATCTGTCCCTCTTTCCCTCCCTGACCAAAGACAAGTGGGGACTGAAAAACTTCGGCATCAACTACGGGCTCGTGTTCACCGCCTGGGGCGTCGGCGGATTTGTCATGGGCCGATTGTCGCAGATGCTGATCGCCAGCACGGGCAAGTACACCTCCTCCTTCCTGACTGCGGCAGCGCTGCTTGTCGTCGGTGCCGTCCTCGCGGTGTTTCTGAAAGGGAAAAAGAGCGAGCCGCAAGCCGCGGCTCAGAAGTAGCCTGCTTTAATCGATTCGATCCGGCATGAACATGGGATCAGGAGTTTTCCTGATCCCATGTTCTTTTTTGAATGGGATTAGAATCTTAGTCTGTAACTTCTACGCAAGCTGCATTGAAGTTCAAAGGCGAACCGCAGAATACCCGCCTGCCCTGCGGAGAGCTTTGCAGCGCAACGGAAACTGCAGCATTTACCAATATGGCGGATTTAATTCAAATCCGATTGCGGGCATAGCGGGCAGGTCGAATAACGAATATCGAACTCCGAAGGCAACTACAGGAGGAGTTCACTTCATCATTCGAAATTCCTTGTTCGATATTCGACATTCGGGTTTGGTGTTTTTTGCTTGCGGCCAAAGGCCAGCATTAGGTTTACTTGATGCCGTGAATCGGGAAGATGGTCTCCTGGATGTAGGCCACGACCCTTTTGGCTTCCTGGAAAGCTTTCTCTTTCACCTCCCCCTTGGTGAAGAAGGCGTGATCGTAGAGACTGCCCACTTCCTTTTCAGGGCCGAACATCATCCCGCCCACCAGGCCGGCAAACTCGTCCACAGGCTCCACGTGATTGAGAATGGACCAGGCCAGGGTCCAGCAGCGGGACGTGCGGTAGAGGTCGTAGCCTCCGCCGCCCAGGGCCAGGATCTTGCGGCACAGGGGCATGATCCCCCGGAGCGCCTTCTGATAGCCGTTGTTGGTGAGCTTGAGATGAGTGAGGGGATCGGAGATCAGGGTGTCCGCTCCGATCTCGGCCACGATGAAATCCGGGGCAAAGGCTTTGAGGATGGGGAACACGGCGGAATCCAGCACGTAAGAGTACACTTCGTCATCGGTGCCGGGCTCCAGGGGGATGTTGACCGTGTACCCGAGGCCAGGGCCTTTTCCGGTCTCGGTTTCGCTTCCGGACCAGGGGTAGAGGGTGCGGCCGGTTTCGTGGACCGAGACAAAGAGGACCCTGGGATCTTCGTAAAAGGGCACCTGGACTCCGTTTCCGTGGTGGGCATCGAAATCGACATAGGCGATTCGGGTGCCCGGGAAGAGGCGCAGGCAATCGAGGATGGCGATCACGATGTCGTTCACATAGCAGAAGCCCTCGGCATTGCCGGGCATGGCATGGTGAAAACCGCCCAGCGGATTGAAGGCCGCCTGGGCCCGGCCGCTCAGGATCTCCATGGCGGCATGGTGCGTTCCCCCGCAGGCGAGCAAGGACCACTCGTAGATCCCTTTGATGATGGGCGTGTCCTGAGAACCGAGGCCGCAGGCGAGCATTTCGAGGCTCACGTTGCCCTGGCTGGCCTGGCGGAGAAGGGCAAGATACTCTGGCTCGTGGTACAGGACGAGGAGCTCGGGATCAAGAGGCTCGGGATTCACCACCTGCATCCAGGGGTAGTTGAGCACGCCGTAGCGGTTACAGAGGTCATAGGTCTTTGTGGCTCTTTCGGGCTTGAAGGGATGATCCGGGCCGAACTCGAAACGGCCCATTTCGTCGGAATACACAAAGAGAGATGGGGTTCTGTCAAAGGATGGCGCCATGAATTTAGTCAGATTGTCGATATCAAGCTGGCGCGCATCCTAACAGAAGCTGAAAAGAAGGGTCAAATGAATTCTGGGATTGAGGAATTCTGGGATTGCGAATTGGGGGATTGCGAATTGGGGAATTGCGAATTGGGGAATCCCAGAATTCCAGCATCCCAGCATCCCAGAATCCCCGTCCGAGAGTTTCTTTTGACACCTGAGCAAAAATCATTTAATGAAAATAGGACGATTACCTCGATCACCTTCACCTCACGGCTAAAGAGCGCACCTCATGCCCTGGATTCACAGAATCAATCGCCTGTACCGGATGGAGAAGGAAGGGTTTTACCGGATCCTCATCCCCCCCTCCCTTTTCCGCCGGTTCAGAATCGATCCCCTGACCCTTTGCGACGAGCAGGGGGAAAAGGCAGCCCGTTTCTTCTGCCCCCAGGGCGACAGGACCTCCCTGATCGAGGTCAAACTGCCGGATAACGAGGATCCGATTTTTTCCTTTCAGCTCACGGATGCCGCGGACTTGACCCAGGTGGAGTGGGATTTCCTTGTGGTGAATGACCCGGCTTCGCCCAAGTTCAACACCAATGTGGATGAAGAGGGGCGCGACACCCTTTTCGGGTGGGCCTCGCGGAACATCTCTGAAGAAGTGAGGGCGTTGGAGGCAGGGCTTTACCCGGGACAGATCCGCAAGGGACTGGGCGTCACCCGGGAGCTGGTTTTCACGCTCGACTTTTTCTGCAAGGTCCTCGATGTTAAGACCGTCCGCCTGGAAGCCCTTTTCTACCACAATGCCGTCACTTACGAGAAGCATGGGTTCAGCTATTTCAGCGGATATGCGCAGATGAAGAGGATCCACGAGCTCTTTCAGCCCGGAGAGAAGCTGCACGGAAAGCTGGACGGCAGCACGCCTTTCCGCAAACCGGAGTTCGCGAACACTGTGAGAGGCCGGAGCTGGGCCATCCACGACGGGGTTCTCATGGAGATCGAGGACCAGGTCTTAGAGGAAGGGTGGGTCTCTCCGGTGATGTACCGCATGGTGGAAAGCCCGCGAAGTATGGTGACCTTCCCCAACCCCGTGTTTTAGGTTGCGAGCCCGCGGTTTTTCGACATGCTGCGCAGAAACTCAAGGGCGAACCGCAGAATATCGAATAACGAATGACGAACACTGAAGGATAAGACAGAAGAGATTTACCTTCATCATTCGATATTCCTTGTTCGATATTCGACATTCGATTTTCGGGGCTGTGATTTGGCTGGAGTAAAGTCACGTTATGAGGAAAACCGCGTCAACATAAGCATTGACTGATTCTTTCTCCCTGTGCTAACACCATCGGGCGGTCCTGGTGAAACTGAAACCACTTATTCTGCTGAGAAAAAGCGCCCGACAAAGAGGGTAAACGTGGCCTTCCCGGAAAAAGACCAATATACCGGCATGCGCAGGATGATCCTTTTTTGCATGATCCTCGTGCCGCTCATCCCCTTTATCGCCGTTCTCGCAATCGGCTATTACCACTTCAAGACGTCCATAGAAACGAGCACCCTGGCCACCATGAACCGCATCGTGGAAGACCACCGCCAGATGATCGACGGCTTCCTGAAGGAGAGGCGGGGGGACCTGGGGTTCATCCTCAACACCAATAGCTACGTAGATCTCACGGAGCCCGAGAGATTCTACGCCCTCTTCGCCCAGCTCCAGCGCTATTCCAACGCCTTTGTGGACCTGGGGGTCTTTGACCAGGACGGCATCCATGTCATGTACCAGGGGCCGTACCGGCTCGTGGGCATCGACTATGGGAAAGAGGAGTGGTTCCGCCACGTGCTGAGCGAAGGGTACTACATCAGCGACATTTTCCTCGGGTTCCGGAGGATCCCGCACTTCGTGATCGCTCTCAAGAGAGAGGAGTCCGGAAAGACATGGGTGATTCGTGCGACCATCGACACCTATGTCTTCAACGAACTGGTGGAAAAAGTGCGCATCGGCAAGACGGGCGAAGCCTACATCCTGAACACCGAGGGGGTCTTTCAGACCGCGCGCCGCTCCGGGGGAAGCCTCCTGGCCAAGGACCCGGACGACGTGCATGAATCGAAACCCCACCAGGGAGTGAGGACCTTCATCAGAAAGGATGCCCGGGGCGACGAATGCGTGTTCGCCACCACGTGGCTCCAGGAAAAAGGGTGGATGCTGGTGGTGCGGCAGGAGACGGCCGACGCCCTCAAGGCACTTCGCTCCGCCACGTTCATGATCGTGGTCATCATGATCCTGGGCGGGGTGACCATCGCGATCCTGGCCTACACCGTGACCCGCCAGATCATCCGGCGCATGCAGCGCATGGACGTGGAAAAGCAGCAGCTCGGCAAGCAGCTCGTGCGGGCTACGCGCCTGGCGGAGCTCGGTCAGATGGCTGCGGGCTTTGCCCATGAGATCAATAACCCTCTTCAGATCATGAAATCCGACCGGGCCCTGATGGAGATGATTTTCTCCGATCTGAAGAAGAGGGGGGATGTGAGGGAAGAGGACGTCAAAGACCTGGAAGAGACCTTGGACCAGCTCAAGCTGCAGATCGAGCGCTGCTCCAAGATCACCCAGGCGATTCTGGAGTTCGGAAGAAAGAGCGAGCCCACGAAGCAGGATGTGGACGTGGGCGAGTTTATCTCCCATCTGACCTCCATGATCGCCGAAAAGGCGAGCGTTCAAGGGATCCGGGTGAAAAAAGAGATCTCGGAGCAAACCCCTCTGCTTCGTGCCGATCCCGCGCAGCTCCAGCAAGTGTTTCTGAACCTTTTCAACAATGCCATCGATGCCATCACGGAGCGGCACGGTTGCGAGGGGGGAGAGCTGTCCATCCAGGCAGGCCCTGACACGGATGAAAGGGTGAGGATCTCCGTGAGGGACAACGGCGCGGGCATCAGCCCGGATAACCTGAAGAAAATCTTCGCGCCTTTTTTCACGACCAAACCGCCGGGAAAGGGGACAGGGTTGGGCCTCTACGTCTGCTTCGGGATCATTGAAGGCATGGGCGGCAACATGGAAGTGGAGAGCCAGAGGGGCGTGGGCACCACCTTTATCGTCCACTTGCCGGCAAGTCGCGCCGGTCAGACCGAGTGCGAACCAAAAGAGTCATGAGGCATAACTATGGACAAGATGAGAATGATGCTGGTGGATGATGAAGAGGGTTTCCTGTCTACGACAAAGAAGCTCCTGGAACGAAAAGGCGTCCAGGTGACCACGGCTTCAAGCGGCCATGAGGCCCTGGAGAAGCTGGCAGGAGAAAGCGTTCACGTGGTGATCCTGGATGTCAAGATGCCGGGGATGGACGGGGTAGCGGTCCTGAAAGCCGTGAAGAGCCGGTACCCGCTCGTGCAGGTGGTGATGCTCACAGGACACGGCACCGTGGACTCTGCCATGGAGGGGCTCCGATCCGGCGCAACCGACTACCTGATGAAACCCATAGACATTGACGAACTGATTGCAAAGGCGGAAGAGGCCTTTGTTCGGTGGCAGATCATGGAAGAGAAGATCCGGATCGCCGAGGGGAGAGCGCCGGACAGGAAGCCTAAATAGATTTGTAAAGTGATGAAACGGTGGCACTGACAAACGGGTGGCACGGACAAGCTCTGCTTGTCCGTGAGTGAAAAGAGAAAGAGCCCGCGCTACCACGGACAAGTTTTACTTGTCCGTGCCACCGAAGCGAGGAGTTCGTTCAGAGACCTACGCCTTACCGCCTACTGCTTTCTCCTTACTGCTTTCTGATGCCTTCTCCCAGAAGGCGAAATCCTCCTGGATGAAAGCATCCCGGACGCGAGCAACGACTTCTTCTGAGGCCATGGCCGCATCCATCTGACGGAAGAACTGGAGAAGCCTGCCCACCATCTCCAGTTGGGAGGCGGTCTCCTGCTGGCTTCTCTTGCTCAGCCGGCCGGTCAGGGCGTCCCCCCTCACGTTTGTTGAAAAGCCGAAGTGTTCCAGGATTCCCGAAATGGCCCTGGCGCGGCGATATCGGCGGGTGTAATCCGCCGCCCCCCCGCGGAAGAGAATGCTGATGTAGTTCTTGTTGATCGCCTCCCCGCAATAGGCATCCACCACCCCGAAGTGATAGCCCACGCGAGCCGTGTAATTCACGTATTCATCCGAAACCAGCGCGTAACAGGGATCGCGGAAGGTGCGCTCTTGTTCCGGGTTGTTGACGGCATGCCGGAACATGATGGACATGAACCCGGCTAGATCCATGGGACGGGGGCCGAAACGGGGAATGCGTTTGTCCAGCATGCCGGCAAGAAGGGCCTTGAGCGGGGCGCTGACCACGTGGGCCGGTTTGAGACGCTTTGTCCCCGCCGGCGCGTCGATCCCGTCCCCCAGGTCGATGATGTACAAGTCAATAGGAAGGAAGACATCCAGAGGACTGCTGACCCCCCGCAGGTCGCCCATGCCCTCGCCCATGTGGAACATCTCCGCGTAGGACTTCTCATGGACGAAACGGGCAATGTCGTGCAGGGTCTTGCAGTTATCCTGCTGAAAATCAGGGGAACGGGGATCCACGAGATTCAACGGGAGAACCAGTTCAGACACGGAATTCAGAAGCCGAAAGGCCGGGGTGGCCTTGTCCTGGCGCAGGCGTTCGTCCTCCTTGATCCGCTTTGTTTCCGCATCGAGCAGCTCGGCGACCGTCCCCTCATACACTCGGCGCGACCGCGTGTCCACGGTCACCTGCATCCCCGGCTTGAGCCATTCCGTCGCATTGCGGGTGTTGAGCAGGGCCGGCACATGAAACTCGCGGGTCAGGGCGGCCATGTGGCCGGTGACGCCGCCGAAATCCGTCACAATGGCCGATGCCTTGGACATGAGGCGAACAAACCGCGGAGACGAGCGGGGAGCCACGAGCACGGCCCCTTCAGGAAACCCGTCCATGTCCCCTTCTTCATCCATGAGCACGATCGGGCCGGACCCCACGCCCGGGAAAGCGGTGTCCCCTGCTTCAAGGAGGAGCGGGTATCCCTGGACCGGAGGCCGGATGCCCTCTTCCGAAAAGGCGGCCATGCGAAGAGGCCGGGACTGGAGGATCCATAAACGCCGCCCGGCATCCATGGCCCACTCGATGTCCTGGGGATCGCCGAAATGCTCATGGATCGCAACGGCCATGCGGGCCAGCGACAAGACCTCCTCGTCGCTCAAGCAGGGTGACGAGGACTGTTCCCGGGCAAGCGGCTCGTCCCGGACCCCGCCTTCCGGAGTAGAAACCACCATGGTGGTCTGGAGGGATGCGGTGCGAAGGCCGACTCGAAGCTCCGGATCGCGCTCGACGGTGATGGTCTCGGGTGAGGTCCTGCCGTCCACCAGGCTCGGGCCAAGGCCCTTGACCACGTGGACCAGAACCACCCCGGCCTCGGGGCGGGAGGGATCGGCCGTGTAAACCACCCCGCTCGCGACCGCGTCGGCCATGACCAGAAACCCGACCGGCATAGAGGTGGCGGCGAGTTTGTGCAACT
>Ga0209450_10000565_pt1 | contig 18728 bp, 16 predicted proteins | sample FrelakmetLWP11LW_FD_187149 | JGI IMG/M metagenome (GOLD analysis project Ga0209450, IMG submission 187149) | Freshwater lake sediment microbial communities from the University of Notre Dame, USA, for methane emissions studies - LWP11 LW (SPAdes)... | ecosystem: Environmental > Aquatic >...
GTCGGGCTCCGGGGGTTGCGGGGCGGGGCGTTTGTAGCACAATCCCCGCGCCTTCCCGCCGAGCGGCCAACGCATGCACGACAACCCGGGGTTCTGGGACACGGAGCCCGTCGCCTCCCTGGTCGCTGCCGAACGCGCGTGGCTGGAGTCGCGCCGCGTGCAATGGCCGCAGGCGCTCGAACTGTGGGTGCATCCGGCGGCGGTGCCGGCCGAACGCGGCTGCGTGTCGCTGGCGCTGGCCGCCGACGGTGGGCTGTCCGGGCCGATGCTGGCGCGCGCCGATCGACTGCCGTTCGCCGACGACAGCGTGCCGCGCGTGGTGCTGCAGCATGCGCTGGACCTGCGCCCGGCGCCGCGGTCCCTGCTGCGCGAGGCCGTGCGCACGCTGGCGCCCGGCGGCCACCTGGTGGTGTTCGGCTTCGATGCGCTGAGTCCCACCATCTGGCGCTGCCGGTTCACGCGACGCGGCATGCGGCGCGCGGTGGGCATGCATCTGCCGGCCCGCCTCGCCCAACTCGGCGGGCAACTCGGACTGTCGGACATCCACCGGTTCGGCTTCGCGGCCGGTGACGCGCCGGTGCGCGAGGGCGGCTGGCCGCGCCCCGCCTATGCCCTGGTGGCGCGCAAGAACAGCCGCAACGTGATCGTGCTGCGCCGCGGCGCCGGCGCCGAAGCACAGGCCGTGGGCGCGATGATGCCCGCCGCCAACCGTCACGCCGAGTCATGTCGCTGATGGCCGGCGAGGCGGTGGTGGAGGCATTCACCGACGGTGCCTGCCTCGGCAATCCCGGGCCCGGCGGCTGGGCCGCGCTGCTGCGCTATGGCGGCACCGAACGCCTGCTCAGCGGCGCCGACCCGGCCACGACCAACAATCGGATGGAATTGATGGCGGCGATCGAAGCCCTGGCCGCGCTCAAGCGCGAGGCGTCGGTGCGGCTGTCGACCGACTCCCAGTACGTGCAGCGCGGCATCACCGAATGGGTGCCGCGCTGGAAGCGCAACGGCTGGCGCACCGCCGACGGCAAGCCGGTCGCCAACCAGGACCTGTGGCAGCGGCTCGATGCGCTGGTCACCGGCCACGCCGTGGCCTGGCTGTGGGTGCGCGGGCACAGCGGGCACCCGGAGAACGAACGCGTCGATCGCGCGGCACGGGAAGCCGCCGAGCGCGTGCGCGGCGGCGGGACCCAGGGCTGAGCCATGCGCCAGGTCGTGCTCGACACCGAAACCACCGGCCTCGCCGCCGACCGCGGCCACCGCGTGATCGAGATCGGCTGCGTGGAGCTGCGCGAGCGGCGCCGCACCGGCGTCACCTTCCACCGCTACCTCAATCCGGAGCGTGCGATCGACGCCGGGGCGCAGGAGGTGCACGGGATCAGCGAGGAGTTCCTGCGCGACAAACCGCGCTTCCGCGAGATCGCCGACGAATTCCTCGATTTCGTGCGCGGCGCGGAACTGGTGATCCACAACGCTTCGTTCGACCTCGCCTTCCTCGACGCGGAACTGGAGCTGCTCGGCGGCCGCGGCCGCATGGCCGAGCACGCCTCGGTTCTCGATACCCTGGCCCTGGCGCGCGAGCGCTACCCCGGGCAGCGCAACAGCCTCGATGCGTTGTGCAAGCGGCTCGGTGTCGACAACGCCCATCGCGAGTTGCACGGCGCGCTGCTCGATGCCTCCCTGCTGGCCGAGGTGTACCTGGCCATGACCGCCGGCCAGGCCAGCCTCGACCTCGCCGCGGATGCGCCCGGCGGCGCCGAGTCGGTGGCCGCCGCGCGCGCCCGCTCGGGCGCCCGCGTGCGCGTGCTGCGTGCCGGCGCCGACGATCTCGCGCGCCACGAGGCGCGCCTCGATGCGGTCGCCAAGGCGTGCAAGGGCCAGCCCGTCTGGCGCCGCGGCACCTGAGCTGGGCCGCCGCTCGCTCCGGCGGTCGCGGCGATTGGCAAGCCACGTTCCGGTGGCATAATGGCTCGGGCTCGGCGCCTGGGGGGCGTCCGGCGCGACCGTCACGGTCCCTCGGGGAGGGCTGCCATGAAGTTCCATCGGTGGATCGCGGGATGGTTGTTCGTGCCGGGGCTCGCGCTCGGTTCCGGGGTGGTCGACGAGATCGCCGCCCACAAGCACCTCGGCGTGGCCAGTTGCGCGAGCAGCGTGTGCCATGGCGCCACGCAGGCGTTCAAGGAATCGAACGTCATGCAGAACGAGTTCGCGCTGTGGCAGGAATTCGATCCGCACGCGACCAAGGCCTACCAGGCGCTGACCGGGGCCGAAGGGCAGGCGATCGCGCGCAAGCTGGGTCTCGGTGACGCCACCACCGCCAAGGTCTGCCTCGACTGCCACGCCGACAACGTGCCGGCGGACAAGCGTGGCGAGAAGTTCCAGATCGCCGACGGCGTCGGCTGCGAGGCCTGCCACGGCGGTTCGGAACTGTGGATCTCCTCGCACGCCGAGAAGTCGGCCACGCATGCCGACAACCTGGCGAAGGGGCTGTACGCCACCGAGGATCCGGTCAAGCGCGCGGAGCTGTGCCTGTCCTGCCACATGGGCACGCCGGACCGCATGATCACCCACCGCATCATGGGTGCGGGGCATCCGCGGCTGGCCTTCGAACTCGACACCTTCACCTGGCTCAACCCGCACTACCAGATCGACGCCGACTACATCGCGCGCAAGGGCGACTGGAACGGCGTGCGCGATTGGGCGGTCGGGCAGGGCGTGGCGGCGGCCAACCTGCTCGACGTGCTGCTCGACGAGCGCGCCGGCTTCCAGGGGATCTTCCCCGAACTGGTCCTGTTCGACTGCCACGCCTGCCACAAGCCGATGTCGGCCGGGAAATGGGCCCCGCGGCAGGGCACCGGGCTCGGGCCCGGCGCGGTGCGCCTGAACGACTCCAACCTGGTGATGTTCCGCCTCGTGCTGTCGGTGGTCGACAAGGCCGCCAGCGAGCGCGTGCTCGCGCAGTCGCGCGCCCTCCACCAGTCCACGCTGCGCGACCGCGCGGCGACGCTCGGCGCGGCGCGCGCGCTGCGCGACACGCTGCGGGCGGAACTGCCGAAGGTCGGTGCCTTCGACTTCGGCGAGGCCACGCTGTCGCCGATCCTCGCCAGCGTCCTGACCGACGCCGAGCGCGGCGAGTTCCGCGACTTCGCGGCGGCCGAACAGGCCGCGATGGCGGTGCAGTCGGTGGTGGTGGCGTTCAAGAACGCCGGCGCGCTCGACGAGGCGCGCTCGAAGTCGCTGCAGACCCGCGTCGACGCGCTCTACGCGACGGTCGATCGCGAGGACGCCTACGCGATGGGGCCCTTCGTCGCCGCCCTGCGCGAGGTGCGCGCGGCCGCGCGCTGAGGCCCCGCGCCGCCGGGCCGCGCGCCATGGCGGCGCGTGGCCCCCGTTTGGTATGGTGGATGTCGCCGCCCGGTGCCTGGTCGCCGGGCGTTCCCGCGTCGAGGATTCCGTGAGCGAAACCGTCAGCATCCCCGGCTATCGCGTGGTCCGGCCGCTCGGCGTCGGCGGCATGGCTTCGGTGTACCTCGCGGTGCAGGAGTCGCTCGACCGCGAGGTCGCGCTCAAGGTGATGGCGCCGGCGCTCGCCGCCAATCGCGAGTTCACCGAGCGCTTCCTCAAGGAAGGGCGCATCACCGCGCGGCTGAGCCATCCGAACCTGGTCACCGTGTTCGACATCGGCCAGCACGGCACGGCCTATTACTTGGCCGCGGAGTTCATCCCCGGCGGAACCCTGCGCGACAAGCTGAACCAGGGGCTGTCGGTGGCCGAGGCGCTGGACGTGGTGCGCGACGTCGCGCATGGGCTCCACTACGCCCATGAAGCCGGGTTCGTGCACCGCGACGTGAAGCCGGGCAACGTGCTGTTCCGCCTCAACGGCACCGCGGTGCTGGCCGACTTCGGCATCGCCAAGTCGATCGACGGCAGCACGATGGCGACCCAGGTCGGCAGTTCGATCGGCACGCCGCACTACATGAGCCCGGAGCAGGCCAAGGCGGAGAAGGTCGATGGCCGCTCGGACCTGTACAGCCTCGGGGCCATGCTGTTCGAATTGCTCACCGGCAAGCCGCCGTACGACGCCAGCGATCCGTTCACCATCGCGCTGATGCACGTCACCCACCCGGTGCCGCAGTTGCCGGCGGACGTGAAGTGGCTGCAGCCCCTGATCGACGCCCTGATGGCCAAGGACGCCGCCGCGCGCTTTCCCACGGGCGAGGCCTTCGCCGCCGCCGTCGACCAGTTGCTGGCGACCGCGCCGGAAGCGAAGTCGCTGTCGGAGATCTCGGGCCGCCGCCGCGCCGCGCCGCGCCTGACGCGCACCGACCAGCAGCGAAAGGTCGCCGAGGCCGGTGCACCGCCCGGTCGCCCGGCCTGGCTGCTGCCGGCTGGCGCCGGTCTCGCGCTGCTGCTGGTCGTGGGGGGCTGGTACGCCACGCGGGGCGGCGATGACGCGCCGGCGCCGGCGCCCGCGCCCGCTGCGTCATCCGCTCCGGTCGCGGCCGCCGAACCGCCACCCGCCGCGGTCTCGCCAGTGCCGACCGAGGTGCCCGTCACCGACCTCACCGGTGGGCTCGCCGCCCCGCAGGACGTGGCGACCCTGCTGGCCACGGCGCAGGAGTACGTGCGCACCGGCATCGTCGAGCGTGGGCGGCGGCTGGCCTCGCCGCCCGGCGACAATGCGATCGACCTGTACCTGCGGGTGCTGCAGATCGAGCCCGGCCACCCGCAGGCCGAGGCGGGGCTGCAGCAGATCGCGGACTACTACGAGAGCAAATCGAAGGCGGCCTTCGACCGCGGCAGCTTCGCCGGCAGCATGGTGCTGGCGGAGGAAGGCCTGCGCGCGCGACCGGGCGATCCGCGGTTGGCGAAGCTGGTCGCCGAGTCGCGTCGGGCGCTGGGCCAGTAGCGGCAGCGGCTCCGGCCGGCGATCAGCGCCGGCGCAGCAGCACCACGGTGACGTTGTCCGAACCGCCGCCATCGAGCGCGGCGAGGATCAGGTGGTCGACGCACTCCTGCGTGGTCAGGTCCGGCCGCGCGAGGATCCGCGCGATCTGGCCGTCCTCGACTTCCTCGGTGAGCCCGTCGCTGCACAGCAGGATCTGCTGGCCGGGCAGCAGGCGCCCGGAAACCGTCTCCACGCGCAGGCTTTGCGGGTCGGTCACGCCCAACGCCTGGGTGACGACGTTGCGATGCGGGTGGGTGCGCGCCTGCTCGGGGCTGATCGCACCCTGCTCGATCAGTTCCCGGACGTAGGAATGGTCCTGCGAGACCTGCTTCAAGGCGCCGTCCCACAGGTACACGCGGCTGTCGCCGACCCAGGCCACCTCGAAGGCGTCGTCCTTGATGCGGATCGCCGCGATCGTGGTGCCCATCGGCAGCGCCTGGGTGCGCCGGTTGCTGTGCTGGATGATCTCCTCGTCGGCGATCTGGATCGCGCGCGCGAGGGTCTCGCCCTTCTCGATCTGCTGCACCAGGGTGTCGCGCGCGAGCGCGCTCGCGACCTCGCCGTTCTCATGGCCGCCCATGCCGTCGGCGACCAGCCACAGGCCGAGTTCGGCGTCGGCGTAGTAGGTGTCCTCGTTGTGCTCGCGGCGCAGGCCGACGTGCGTGCAATGGCCGAACTCGATCATCCGCTGCTTCCTCTGGGCACCGTGCGGCGCGTCAGAACTCGATCCGCACGCCGAGCGCGAGGCTGTCCTGCGAGTAGCCGGACTGGCCCGCGCGCCGTTCGTAGTAGACGAACGCGGAGCGGCCGTTGGCGAACACGCCGGACATGCCGAGGCCCAGGTTGAAGTAACCGGTGTCGACCTCGGACTGCGGCACCAGGATCGCCGTGTTGGTCGGGTCGTTGACGAAGCGGGCGACGATGGCCTCGGGATCGTCATCGAATTCGTGCAGGTACTCGACCTGCGCGTGCGGGACGAGCACGCCCCACGAAGTGCTCATGGTGTAGGTGAGCTTGCCGCCGAGCACGCCCTCGAGCGATTCCAGTTCGCGCGAGCCCACCGCCAGCGCGAGGCCGCCGCCCGGGGCGCTCGGGTTGGACATGCGCTCGGTGTAGCCGTCGAAGTCGACCTGGGTCAGGGTGGTGCGTGCGTACGGCCCGAAGCTCCACTCGCCGCGCGAGAAGTCGCGGCCGACCGACAGCGCGAACTGGGTCTGCGTGCCGTCGGGCGAGGCGGTGGCGACCTGGTCCACGGTCTGGGTGGCCCCGCCCGCGCCGCGGATCTGGTAGCGGATGCGGCGCCTGAGGTCGTACGAATTGCGGCCGTAGGTCAGGACCGCATCGGCGTACCACGCGTCGTCGTGGAACCAGGTCGCGTACAGCGAGCCGCTGTAGCCCGTGGTTTCCAGCCGGCCCTGGTCGAGGTCGACGTCGGTGTCGTTGTTGTTGTAGCCGAAGGCGCCACCGATGATGAAGCGGTCGGACCAGCGGTAGTCGACGCCGGCGGTGAGCCCGTAGGTGTCGAACTCGTAGCCCGGCGAAGACATTTCCGCGTCGCGATCGCCGCGACCGATGGTGCCGCTGGCGAAGAAACCCCAGCGCGAGAAGTCCGCGCCGACTTCGCCGGCGCCGGCCTCGTCCGCGTCGGCAACCAGCGAGGACGGCAGGAACGACAGCGGCAGCACGCCGCCGCCGCCGGCCAGCGCGAGGCCGCCGAGGCTGATGCCGGCCGATCCGCTGCGCAGCGCGGCGATGCGCGCCTTGAGGTTGTCGAACTGCGCGGTGGCCGTGTTGAAGGCGGCGTCGTCCTGCGCGGCGGCTTCGTCACTGAGCATCTGGCTCAAGGCGCGCGACACGTCGCCCGGGCTGCTGCCCGCGCTGCCGACCAGTTCCGAGCAACGCGCGAGCAGGTCCTGCTGTCCTGCGGTGAGGCTGCCCTGCGCGGCGCGCGCCAGCGCCGGGCAGGCGGCGTCGATCGCGCCGGCGATCTCGGTCTGCGCCTCGGTCAGTCCGCCGGTGTTGGCCACGCCGCCGTTCAGGGTGAACGTCACCGCGGGCACGGCCGAAGCCTCGGGCAGGGTTGCGATCACGTTGGCAGCGCCCGGGATGCCGAGCGTCGCGACGACGGAGGCTTCGCCCTGGGCGTTGGTGACGCTGTTGGCCGCCGACAGGCTGCCGTTCGCGGCCGGGGTCAGGCGCCACGATACGGTGGCGCCCGACACGGGCGCGCCGGCGGCGGTGCGCACGCGGACCACCAGCGGCGCGGACGGAGCGCCGGTCGGCAGCGCCTGGTTGTTGCCGGCCGCGATGTCGAAGGTCGCGTTGCCGGGCACGGCCGCGGTGGCATTGGCGGTGAACGTGACGCTGCCGCCGCCCGGGATGTCGGCGCGCACCGACTGCGTGCCGGCCGCCGGGCCGAGGGTCAACTGGTTGCTGGCCCGCCCGTTGGCGTCGGTGACCGTGGTCGCGTTGTCGAGGCGGCCGCCGCCGGCGGTGACGGTCCAGGTGACCGGCACGCCGCCGAGGCCCTTGGCGCCTTGCGGCGGCTGGCTCAACTGCACGACCAGCGGCTGCGGCAGGCGCGCGCCGAGGGCCGCGGTCTGGTTGTTGCCCGAAGTGGCCGCGGCGCTCGCCGCGAACGACGTGGCGGTCGCCGTGGCGGTGAACTGGCCGCCGAGGAACGCACCGCGGATCTGCACCGTGCCCGGCGTGCTGCCGTAGCGGAAGCGCACGCTGGCCGTGCCGCGGTCGTTGACCACGTCGGTGTTGTTGAGCAGGGTCGCGCTGCCGCCGACCACGCTGAAGTCGACCCGCTCGCCGATCGCGAACCGGCCACTGGTGTCGGTGGCCGCGAACACGATGGCCGCGTCCGCGTCGCTGCCGGCGGCGCCGGTCTGGTTGTCGCCGGAAACCACTTGCAGGCCGCCGAGCGCGGTGATCACCCGGAAGCGGACGGTGCCGCCGCCGGGCAAGGTGGCGGCGATCACCGACTCGCCGGCCACCGATCCGAACACGAAGGTGTTGCGGGTGCGCCCGTCGGCGCCGGTGACGGTGGCGGCCTGGGTGAGCACCGGTCCGACGCCGAAGGCGACGCCCCAGGTCACCGTGGCGCCGGCCACCGGCGCGCCCGTCGCGTCGCGAACCTCCAGCACCAGCGGCTGGCTGGTGGTGCCGGGGCGCCCGCTCTGCCCGTCGCCGGAGACCACCACCGCGTTCTGCTGGCGCTGGACCGTGACGGTGAACCGCGCCGGCAATTGCCCTGCGCTGGAGGCTTCGACGACGATCTGGCCCTCGGTGCTGCCGGCGCGCAGCGTCGCCCGCGCGAGGTTGGTGTTGAAGTCGACGTTGGGATTCGCCACCAGTCCGCCGCCGGGCAGGAAACGCCCGTCGCCGGACAGCACGCGGAATTGAATGGTGAATCCATCCGGCGCGCGCGCCGGGCGATCGAGCAGCGGCACCCTCGCCACCAGATCGACGGTCTGGCCGGGCTGGATGAGCGCCCCGTCACCCGCCACCGGCAGGATCTGCGCCGGCGTGAAGTTGCCGGGTATGCCGAAGACATTGAACACGATCGGGTTGGAGACCGTGCATGCCGAAGAGCGCACGGCGACCTGGATCTGTCCGCCGACCGTTCCGCTGGTGATGGTCAGGTCGTTGACGGCCGCCTCGAAGTTCGCGCCTGCCACCAGCGACCACGGCACGGCGATCGACCGCGTGCGCGTGCCGTTGTCGGAGAACACCGCATCGCCGGTGATCGTCAGGTCGAACTGCACGTTGCCGACCGGCGCGCCGGTGGCGAAGTTGCCGCTCTGGCGGAACACGAGCGGAGCGCTCGGGATGCCGCTGATCGTCTTCTGGCCGCTGCCCTGCACGATGGTCGGGGGACAAATCGGCTGGGCGGTGGCGACCGACGCGCCGGCCAGGCACAACACGATTGCGGCGATGCAGCGAATCCACGCCGGCGCCGTCGCGTGCGGATGCATCCGGAGGCGACCGCCGGCCGTACCCGAATCCACGACGCTCGTGCCGTTCATCGCGTCCATCCCCCACCGCGTGGATATACTGACCAGCGTACTACAGCGCTCGCGGGACGCGGTAGCGCGGCGCGGGCGCCGACCGGACCCTGGAGGCCCTCGATGCATCGCATTGCCGCTCGCTCCCACATCGCCCGACGCCTCGCGCTGGGCGTCGCCGCCGCGGCCGTCGCCGTGCTCGCCGGCCTGCCCGCGCAGGCGCCGGTCGCCGCCACGGTGCGCAACGCCGCCGACCTGCTGATCGTCGACTGCCTGCTGCCCGGGCAGGTGCGCAAGCTCGGGCGGCAGACCACGTTCCTGTCCGCGCGGCGGCCGATCCGCACGACGCAGGCCGACTGCGAGATCCGCGGCGGCGAGTACGTCTCCTACGATCGCGCCGACTACCGCACCGCGTTGCAGGTGTGGATGGGGCAGGCCGAGGCCGGCGACGCGGAGGCGCAGAACTACGTCGGCGAGATCTACCTCAAGGGGCTCGGCACCGAACCGGATTACGCGAAGGCGGCCGAATGGTTCGGCAAGGCGGTCGCGCAGGGCAACAAGCGCGCGATGATCAACCTCGGCTACCTGCACGAGGAAGGGCTCGGTATGCCGCGCGACCTGACGCGCGCGCTGAACCTGTACCGCGAGGCCTCCGGCAGCAAGGACGAGTTGCTGTTCGCCTCCACCGTGACCGCGCAGGCGGAGGCGGCGAAGGCCGAGATCTCCGCGCTGCGCGCGACCGTGGAATCGCAGAAGGCGGAAGCCGCGCGGCTGCGCGAGGAAATCGGCGGCCTGCGCAAGCAGCTCGGCGAGCGGCGCGCGGCGCTGCAGGGCAGCGAGCAGGAGATCGCGCGCCTGCGCGCCGAACTGGTCGCCCGCCAGGCGGCCGTGGTGCCGGCGGCGCAGGCGCAGGAACTCAAGCGGCTGCAGGCCGCGCTCGACGCGCGCGACGGCGAGCGCGCCGGGATCGAGCGCGAGCGCGCCGGCGTGGCCGCGAAGCTCGAGGACGACCGGGTCCGCCTCGCCGACCTGCGTGCGCAGGAGGCCGAGCTCGCCGCGCGCGACGACGCGCAGGCGCGCGCCGAACTCGCGCGCGTTCGCGCCGCGGCGACCGACCTCGCGCTCGCGCTGGACGAGGCGATGGGCCAGATGGAGGCCATGCAGCAGAAGGTCGCCGAGACCGATGCGCGGCTGGCCGAGCAGCAGGCCGCGTTCGACGCCGAGCGCCAGCGCATGCAGGCGGCGATGGCCGGCTCGGTGCAGGACCGCGACCTCCTCCTGCTGCTGGAGCAGCAACTGGCGCAGAAGCAGCGCGAGGTCAGCCGCCAGCGCGAGCAGATCGTGGCGCTGGAGCGGCGCATCGGCGAGCCGGCCGCGAGCGGCGTGGCGCTCGCCTCGCTCGGCGGCGGCCCGCTGCTGGAGATCATCGACCCGCCGCTGACCGTGACCCGCGGCCGCCAGGCGGCGATGGTGCGCGGCAGCGGCACGTCGGAGGTGCTAGGCAAGGTGGTCGCGCGCGCCGGCCTGTCGACCGTCGAGGTGAACGGCCAGCAGGTGGCGGTCGGTGCCAACGGGCTGTTCCGGGTCAACGTGCCGGTGGCCAGCGAAGGCAGCATGATCCAGGTCGCGGCGGTCGATCGCACCGGCAGCCGCGCGCGGCTGGAGTTCACCCTGCTGCCGCTGGCGGGCAGCAAGGCGCCGGCCGCCGGCGCCAGCGCCGCCGTCGCGACGGCGCCGCGGGCCGCGCCGCGCGGGGTCAAGCTGGGCCGCTACCACGCGCTGGTGATCGGCAACGACGACTACGCGACCTACCCGGACCTCGCGAGCGCCGGTGCCGACGCGCGCAAGGTGGCCGAGGTGCTCAAGCGTCGCTACGGCTTCCAGGCCCGCGTGCTGGTCAACGCGTCCCGCTTCGACATTCTCTCGGCCCTCAACGAGTACCGAGAGACGCTCGGCGCCGAGGACAACCTGATTATTTACTTCGCCGGCCACGGCGAGATCGACCCGCGCAGCAAGGAGGGCTACTGGGTGCCGGTCGACGGCCGCGCCGACGACAGCGGGACCTGGATCTCCAACCGCGCGATCAGCGACATTCTCAACACGATGCAGGCGCGCCACGTGATGGTGGTCGCCGATTCCTGCTACTCCGGCGCGATGACGCGCGCCTCGGTGCCGGCGTTCAACCCGGCCCTGAGCGATGCCCAGTGGTCGCAGTGGGTCAGCGACCGCGCGGCCAGCCGCTCGCGGACCGCGTTGACCTCGGGCGGGCTGGCGCCAGTGCCGGACAGTGCGTCGGACGGCCGCTCGCTGTTCGCCCAGGCCTTCGTCACCGCGCTGGAGGACAACAACAGCCTGCTCGCCGGCCAGCGCCTGTTCCGCGAGGTCAGCCTCAGCCTGGCGATGGCCGCCACCGAGGCCAGCCTGCCGCAGGCGCCGGAGTACGCGCCGATCCAGTTCGCCGGCCACGAGGCGGGCGAGTTCTTCTTCCAGCCCAAGGGGTGAGCGGGGCTGGGGCGGTCGGGCAGGTGCGGGCCGCAGGTTGTCGCCGCGCCCCGACCTGCGTATGATTCGCGACCGCGTGCGGCTGCGCCGCGCGCCCGCCGGCCGACCACGCCGGCACGGCGAGGGGTCGCGGAGAGGTGGCAGAGTGGTCGAATGCGCCGGATTCGAAATCCGGTTTACGGGTCTCCCGTAACGTGGGTTCGAATCCCACCCTCTCCGCCAGTATTCGTGCAATGCCCGGCGTGCTCGCGTGGCCTTCGTGCAGCGCGGGGTCGGAGGGTGGGAGAGAACCCTGTGGTTCGCCCGCGCGCCGGGAGCGCGCGGGGACGCCCGCAGGGCGGCCCGCGGCGGCAGCCGCGGGCGGTGCGCAGGACGCGCACCGCAATCCCACCCTCTCCGCCAGTCTTGTCCGGACGCCCCCGCGAGGGGGCGTTCGCATTTCGGGAGCAGGCGCATGTCGTTGATCAATACCCCGGTGTCGTTCGGCGAACTGCTCGACAAGATCGCGATCCTCGAGATCAAGTCGGAGCGCATCGCCGACCCGGCCAAGGTGGCCAACGTGCGGCGCGAACTGGACCTGCTGAACGAGACCTGGGCCGCGCACCCGGCCTCGCAGGTCGACGTCGCCGACCTGCGCCTCGCCCTCAAGCAGGTCAACGAGCGCCTGTGGGTGATCGAGGACGACATCCGCATCAAGGAGAAGCGGCAGGAGTTCGACGCGGAGTTCATCCGCCTCGCGCGCGCGGTGTACTTCGAGAACGACGATCGCGCGCGGGTCAAGCGCGCGCTCAACGAGCGCCTGGGCTCGACCCTGGTCGAGGAAAAGTCCTACCAGGACTACGGCAGCGCGCGTCCGGCCTGAGCGCCGCGCCTCAGCGCGGCGGCCGCGCGGCGAGCAGGGCGTCGAGGCGCTCGATGGTGGCCCCGGTCTCGACCAGGTCCATCACGCCCGGGACTTCGATCTTCGCGCCCCACGGCAGGGCGTTGGCCGGCACGCCGCGGAAGCGGCGTGCGGCCTCGTCGTAGCGATCGACGCACCAGGCCCGGCTCGAATAGGGCCCGCTGCGCGCGGGATTGCTCGCCGCGTGCAGGCCGATCACCGGCGTGCCCATCGCATTGGCCATGTGCATCGGACCCGAGTCCGGGGTGAGCAGCGCCACCGCGCGGCGGGCCAGGGCGAGGAACTGCTTGAGCGTGTCGCGACCGACGAGGTCGACCGCGGGGTGCTTCATGGCGGCGAGGATCGCGTCGGCGGTGCGCCGCTCGAGCTCGGTGCGGCCGCCGCAGATCGCCACCCGCAGCCCGTGGCGGGCGATCGCGTGGTCGGCTACCGCGGCATAGCGCTCGGGGCGCCAGTTGCGCAGCAGGTGGCTGGAACAGGGATTGACCAGCAGGGTCGGCTGGTCGCCGGGCAACAGCGCGCGTGCGGCTGCCTCGTCGGCGTCGGAGACGGGCAGGTCCCAGCGCACCCGCGTCTGGCGCAGGCCGAGCGGCTCGCAGAAACTGCCGATCGCATCCAGCGCATGCTCGCCGCGGCGCGCCGGGATGCGTTCGCGCACGAACAGGCCATGCAGGTCCTTCGCGCGGGCCGGGTCGTAGCCGACCCGGCGCCCGGCGCGCACCAGCGCCGACAGCAGGTTGGCGCGCAGCGCGACCTGGCAGTGCAGGAGCACGTCGAACCGGCGCCCGCGCAGCGCGGCGGCGACCGCGCGCCAGCCGGCCAGCCCGGCCCGCTTGTCGAACACCACGAACTCCACCCCGGCCAGGTCGCCGACCAGCTTCGCCTCGACCTTGCCCACGATCCAGGTGATGCGCACGTCCGGCCACGCGTCGCGCAAGGTGTGCACCAGCGGGACCACGTGCGTGGCGTCGCCCAGCGCGGACAGGCGCAGGATGCAGATCGAGGCGGGGGCGGGCATCACGCGGGGCGCGCTAGACTCGGGGCTTCCGGTGCGAGAGATGCTAGTGGCAGCGCCATGGAGCGCAAAGCGCAAGTGACCCCGACGCCCGATGGCGCGATGGTCCACGACCCGACCCGGCTGGGCGCGGCGGCCGACCCGGCGTGGCTGGACGAGGCCTACTGGCGCGCGCGCGGCCCGGTGGCCGCGCCGCGCGGCGGGCGCGGCGCCGCGCTGCACGTGGCGTCGCCCGCTGGGCCGGCCGTGCTGCGCCCGTACCGCCGCGGCGGCCTGGTGGCGCGCTTCAACCGCGACCGTTACCTGTGGCAGGGCGAGTCGGCGACGCGCCCCTTCCGCGAGTTCGCGCTGCTGCAGTCGATCGTCGCCGCCGGGCTGCCGGCCCCGGAGCCGTTGGCGGCGCGCTACCGGCGCGCCGGCCTGTGGTATCGCGGCGAGTTGCTGACCCGCGCGATCGAGGGCACGCAGACCCTGGCGCAAGCGCTGCTAGACGCGCCATCCGCGATCGACTGGACGGCGGTCGGCCGCACGATCGGCCGCTTCCATGCGCACGGCTTCCCGCATCCCGACCTCAACGCGCACAACATCCTGCTCGGTGCGGCGTCCTGCCACCTGGTCGACTTCGACCGCGGCGCGCCGGCCACGCCCGCCGCCGCCTGGATGCAGGCCAACCTCGCGCGCCTGCGCCGCTCGCTGGACAAACTCGGCGCGCCGGCCCGCGTGCCGGGCTTCGAGGGCACGGCGTGGCCGGCGCTGCGCGCCGCGCACGCGGCCGAGGTGGCGCAGTGAACCTCGCGCTGCGCTTCCTCGGAGTCGGCGGCGCGCAAGCGGTCGAACTCGGCTCGTCGAACGCGGTGCTCGAGCGCGACGGACGCCCGCTGCTGGCGATCGACTGCGGGCCGGAGGGGCTCACGGCCTTCCTCGAGCGCTATGCGGCGATCCCGGAGGCGCTGTTCATCACCCACGCCCACATGGACCATGTCGGCGGGCTGGAGCGGCTGTTCTATCGCGCCTATTTCGACCCGCAGCGCCGCGGCCGCGTGCGCCTCTACGTGCCGCTGGGCGTGATCGGCGTGCTGCACGATCGGCTCGCGACCTATCCCAACGCGATCGCCGAGGGCAGCGGCAACTTCTGGGATGCGTTCCAGTTGATCCCGGTGCTGCGGGGTTTCTGGCACGATGGACTGTGGTTCGCCGTGTTCCCGGTGCGCCACCACGCGCCGGGCTCGGCCAGCGGCATCGGCCTGCGCGGCAGCTTCGTCTGGACCGGCGACACGCGGCCGATTCCCGAGGTGCTGGCGCACTACGGCAGCGGCAGCGAACTGATCGCGCACGACTGCACCCTGCACGGCAATCCCTCGCACACCGGGGTCGAGGACCTCGAGCGCGAGTATCCGGCCGAACTGCGCCGCCGCTTCGTGCTCTACCACTACGGGTCGGCGGCGGACGGCGCGGCGCTGCGCGCGCGGGGCCATCGCGTCGCCGCACAGGGCGACCTGTTCGCACTGGCCGCGCCGCAGCCGGCGGAGGACGCGGGCCGTGGCTGAGCGCATTCCGCTCGCGCTGGTCGACGACGGCCTGCCGCGCGACCGGCGCGGCCGGCCCTTGCGCGACCTGCGCATCTCGGTGGTCGACCGCTGCAACTTCCGCTGCCCCTACTGCATGCCCGAGGAGCGCTACCCGCGCGACGACGGCGTGCCGGACGCCGCGGGACGGCTGTCGCCGGCGCAGATCGAGGTGCTGGCGCAGGCATTCGTCGCGCTCGGGGTGGACAAGCTGCGCCTGACCGGTGGCGAACCGCTGCTGCGGCGCGACCTGCCGGAGATCGTCGCGCGCCTGGCGCGCATCGCCGGCGTGCGCGACCTCGCCCTGACCACCAACGGCAGCCTACTTGCGGCGCGCGCGGCGGACCTGCGCGACGCCGGCCTGCGGCGCCTCACGGTCAGTCTCGACGCGCTCGATCCGGCCCTCTTCGCGCGCATGAGCGGCGGCCGCGACGCGGTGGCCGACGTGCTCGCCGGCATCGCCGCCGCGGAAGCGGCCGGTTTTCGCTCGATCAAGATCAACGCGGTGATCCAGCGCGGCGTCAACGACGACCAGGTCGAGCCGCTGGTCGCGCGGTTCCGCGGCAGCGGCCACGTGCTGCGCTTCATCGAGTACATGGACGTCGGTACCTGCAACCGCTGGGACGCCGCCGCGGTGGTGCCGAGCGCCGAACTGGTGGCGCGGATCGGCGCGCGCTGGCCGATCCGCGCTCTGGACCGGGCCTACCGCGGCGAGGTCGCCGAACGCTGGGCGTTCGCCGACGGCGCCGGCGAGATCGGCTTCGTGTCCTCGGTCAGCGCGCCGTTCTGCGGCGACTGCCACCGCGCGCGGCTGTCCTCGGACGGGCGGCTGTACACCTGTCTGTTCGCCGCCCACGGCACCGACCTGAGGCCGGCGCTCGCGGCCGGCGATGCCGCGCTGCGCGAGGCGATCGGCGCCGTGTGGCAGGCGCGTGCCGACCGCTACTCCGAACTGCGCGCCGGGCTCGCCGCCGAACCTGCGCCGGCGCGGGTCGAGATGTTCCGGATCGGAGGCTGAGGCATGGCGGCGCGCAAGGGCAGGCCCAGTCTGTCGCACGTCGACGCCGGTGGACGCCCGGGCATGGTCGACGTCTCGGCCAAGGCGGCGACCTTGCGCGAGGCCGAGGCCGAGTGCCTCGTGGTCCTGCCGCAGGCGGCCGCCGACGCGCTGCGCGAGGGCGGCCTGCGCACCAAGAAGGGGCCGGTGTTCGACACCGCGATCGTGGCCGGCACGCTGGCCGCGAAGCGCACCCACGAGCTGATCCCGTTCTGCCATCCGCTGGCGATCGATGCCTGCCGGATCGGGATCGAGTTCAGCGGCGAACGCACCGTGCGAATCGCCTGCCGCGTCGGCACGCTTGCGCGCACCGGGGTCGAGATGGAGGCGCTGACCGGCGCCACCGTGGCCGCGCTGACCATCTACGACATGTGCAAGGCGCTGGGGCAGGGCATCGAGATCGGACCCGCGCGCCTGCTGACCAAGCGCGGCGGCCGCAGCGGCGACTACGCGCTCGCGCCATGAGGGTCCGCGTGCGCTACTTCGCCAGCCTGCGCGACGCGGCCGGGCGCGACGAGGAACAGGTCGAGGCCGGTGCGGGGCTCGCGGCGCTGTATGCGGCGCTGGCGGAGCGGCACTGCTTCACGCTGCCGCGCGAGCGCCTGCGGGTCGCGGTCAACGGCGAGTTCACGGCGTGGGATGCGCCGCTCGCGGCCGGCGACGAAGTGGTGTTCATCCCGCCGGTCTCGGGAGGCTGAGGTGTTCGCCCTGTCCGACCAGCCGATCGACGCCGCCGCCTTGCGGACCCGTCTCGAGCATCCCACTGCCGGCGCGGTCTGCGTTTTCGAGGGTGTGGTGCGCGACCACAACGAAGGGCGCGCGGTGTCGGCCTTGCGCTACGAGGCGTATGCCGAACTGGCGCTGCGCGAGGGCGCGCGACTGGTGGACGAGGCGCGCGCCCGCTGGCCGCTGCTGGCGGTGGCCTGCGTGCATCGCACCGGCGACCTGGCGCTCGGCGACCTCGCGGTCTGGGTCGGTGTGGCCGCGGCGCATCGTGCGGCGGCCTTCGAGGCCTGCCGGTTCCTGATCGACGAGACCAAGGTCCGCGTGCCGATCTGGAAACACGAGGCCTACGCGGATGGCGGGGCACCCTCGCGGTGGCTGCATCCCTGAGGCGCGCGGTCGCGGTTTGGCGCGCCCGGCCGGTTCCAGTACACTTCGCGACCCGCTGTGCGATGCGCATCTCCCAGGGGTGCGGATCGCGGGGACCCCGAGGATGGGGTCCGGGGCGGAACGTGGAGAGGTGTCCGAGTGGTTGAAGGAGCACGCCTGGAAAGTGTGTATACGGCTTAACCCCGTATCGCGGGTTCGAATCCCGCCCTCTCCGCCAGCATTCGCAGCATGCAGTTCCGGTGGTCCCGCCCTGGCGGCACCGGCAAAACGACGGTGGTCCCCGTCGGTTCCCCGCGACGATAGGTGGCAAACCCCGCCAGGCCCGGAAGGGAGCAACGGTAGTCACTGATTCGGGTGCCGGGGGCCGGCCGGCGGGGGCCGCCACCCTCGCCGGGCCGCGACCCTGCGGTCCGAATAGCCACGCCACGCGCCGGTTGGCACAATCCGGGCTTCGACCGCGGAGCGCCCGTGTCCTACCAAGTCCTCGCCCGCAAGTGGCGCCCCCGTCGCTTCGCCGAACTGGTCGGCCAGGAGCACGTGGTGCGCGCGCTCACCCACGCGCTGGATTCGGGCCGGATCCACCACGCGTTCCTGTTCACCGGCACGCGCGGGGTCGGCAAGACCACGATCGCGCGCATCTTCGCCAAGAGCCTCAACTGCGAACGCGGCGTCGGCTCCGAGCCCTGCGGCGTGTGCGGCATCTGCCGCGACGTCGATGCCGGCCGCTTCCTCGACCTGCTGGAGATCGACGCCGCCAGCAACACCGGCGTCGACGACGTGCGCGAGGTGATCGAGAACGCGCAGTACCGGCCGACCCGTGGCGGCTACAAGGTGTACCTCATCGACGAGGTGCACATGCTGTCGAAGAACGCCTTCAACGCGCTGCTCAAGACGCTGGAGGAACCACCCGAGCACGCCAAGTTCCTGCTCGCCACCACCGACCCGCAGAAACTGCCGGTGACGGTGCTCTCGCGTTGCCTGCAGTTCAACCTGAAGCGCCTCGGCGAGGAGCAGATCGCCGGCCAGGTGGCGCGCATCCTCGAGGCCGAGGGCATCGCCCACGACGCCGACGCGGTGGCCGAGGTCGCGCGCGCCGGCAACGGGTCGATGCGCGACGCGCTGTCGCTGCTCGACCAGGCGATCGCCTACGGGGGTGGCCGGCTGGCCGGCGCCGAGGTGCGCGCGATGCTGGGCACGGTCGATCGCACGCGCGTGGCCGGCCTGCTGGAGGCGGTCGCCGCCGGTGACGCGGCGGCGCTGTTCGCGCGCGTCGGCGAGGTCGCCGAGTACGCGCCGGACTTCGGCAGCGTGCTGGACGAACTCGCCGCGCAACTGCACCGCGTGCAGATGCACCAGTTCCTCGGCGGCGGCGGCGCGTCCGACGCGGCGCTGGCGGACGTGCTGGCGCCGGAAGACGTGCAGCTGCTGTACCAGATCGCGATCACCGGCCGGCGCGACCTCGGCATGGCGCCGAACCCGCGCGCGGGCTTCGAGATGACCCTGCTGCGCATGCTCGCGTTCCGCCCCGATGACGGCGGCGGCGCGCGCGCCGCGGCGCCGCGTGCGGCGGCCGCCGCGCCGGCGCCACGCGCTGCCGCGCCGGCGGGCGCCGTCGCACCA
>Ga0209450_10000566_pt1 | contig 18713 bp, 12 predicted proteins | sample FrelakmetLWP11LW_FD_187149 | JGI IMG/M metagenome (GOLD analysis project Ga0209450, IMG submission 187149) | Freshwater lake sediment microbial communities from the University of Notre Dame, USA, for methane emissions studies - LWP11 LW (SPAdes)... | ecosystem: Environmental > Aquatic >...
GGTGGGGTTAGCCACCGTATTGACGGGATGCGGGCCGGCCGTTGGTCAGCCGGTTGCTACTCCCCTTTACGCGAGAACAGGCTACCAAAGCCGCAGCACACTGTCAACACCCATCGGAATCCGTCGTGCTTTACAGCAAATCGCACCGATGGTAGGATTTGCTCATTTTCAGGCGCCCCCAACTGCCGGATGACTTCTATGACCAAGCCTACGAATCAAAAACCGGGACCACTGAACATCCTGGTCGTCGACGACGAAGCCAACATCCGCAAGACCCTGGCGGTCTGCCTGGAGTCGCGGGGGCACCGGGTCACCGCCGTCGGCAGCCTTAAAGATGCCCAGGAGGAAGCGGCACTGCAGGTCTTCGATTTGGCGTTCGTCGATCTCAGGCTGGGAACGGAAAGCGGGATGGACCTGATTTCCCTTCTGCTGGCCGCTTGCCCGTGGCTTAAAATCGTGGTCATCACCGCCTATGCCTCCATCGACACGGCGGTTGAAGCCATTCGGCGCGGGGCCGCGGACTATATCCCCAAACCCTTCAAACCCGACCAGGTCGTGTTGGTGACGGAGCGCATCGCCACCCTGCACGCCATGGAGCAGCGGATTTCCGGGCTCCAGGAAGACCTGGAACGGGTGCACCCGGAGATCCTGTTCCAATCCGGTCACCCCGGGATGCAGCGGGCCATCGAACTGGCGAAACAGGTGGCGCCTTCCGAAGCCGTCGTGATGCTGCGGGGGCCGAGCGGTACCGGCAAAACCGTGCTGGCAAGGGCCATCCACGGGTGGAGCCAACGGGCGTCCAAGCCCCTGGGAATCATCTCCTGCCCGACCTTGAGCCCGGAGCTTCTCGAAAGCGAGCTTTTCGGGCACGTGAAGGGCGCCTTCACCGGGGCGCTGCGGGACAACCCCGGCCGGGTCGCCGCCTGCGAGGGCGGCACCCTCTTTCTGGATGAGATCGGCGACCTCCCGCTTTCGATCCAGCCCAAGCTGCTGCGCTTCATCCAGGACCGCGAGTACGAGCGCGTGGGCGACCAGCACACTCGCAAGGCGGATGTCCGCATCCTGGCGGCCACCAACGCCGACCTGGAGCAGGCGATCAAAGACGGCCGGTTCCGGGAAGATCTCTACTACCGGCTCAACGTGATCCAAATCGAGATCCCCCCCCTTCGCGAGCGCCCGGACGACACGGAGCTGCTGGCCGCGACCATGCTCGGGTTTTTCGGCGCTCAGAACCACAAGGTCTTTCGGGGTTTCGCCGACGACGCGCTGCTGGCGCTGCGGAGCTACCCGTGGCCGGGCAACATCCGGGAATTGCGCAACGTCATCGAACGCGCGGCCATTCTCTGCCCCGGGAACGTCATCGGCGTCGAAAATCTCCCCGAGTCCATCTCTCCGCATCGCCCCCCCATCCAGCTGGGCGACCGGGTGCCCCTCAGCATGGTTGAGGAAAACCACATTCGCCGCGTGCTGGGCACGACCAAATCCCTTCAGGAAGCCGCCGAGATCCTGGGCATCGACCAGGCCACCCTCTGGCGCAAGCGCAAGCAATTAGGGATCTGACTCGAAGAAGAACTCACATCTTCTTGTCCAACGCCAGATTGAGCTTCAACACATTGACCCTCGGTTCACCGAAGATTCCGACGTCGCGACCCTCGGTGTTCGCTTTGATGATTTTCTCCATTGCCTCTCTGCCGATACGCCGTGCCTGCGCCACTCGCGGCGCCTGCAGGAGCGCATTTTTGAGATCGATGTGCGGGTCCAGGCCGCTGCCTGAGGCCGTCACCGCATCGGCGGGGACCCGCGCGTCCGGCGCAAGGCCGTTTTCAGTGCGGTAGGCCTCGACGCGCTCCTTCACCGCATCGGCCAGTTTTTTGGAAAGCGGCCCCAGGTTGCTTCCGGACGAGTTCCCGGCGTCATAGCCTGCTTCGCCTGCAGCCGATGGGCGGGGGTGAAAATACCTGGGGCTGCTGAAGTTCTGGGCGATCAACTCGGAACCCACGATGGTTCCGCCACGCTTAATCAGCGACCCGTTCGCTTCGTGAGGGAACAGGCCTTGCGATATGACCCAAACCACCAGCGGGTAAATGCCGCACAAGACAACGGCCAGGGAAAAAGTGGCGACCACCGCCATGCGAAGCTCGGACAGCATGTTTTTCATTGCAAGCTCCTCTTGGCTACACCATGTGCAGTGCCGCGACGGCAAGGTCTATCAGTTTGATCCCGAAGAAAGGCACCGCCACGCCCCCCAGACCATAAATGAGCAGGTTGCGGCGGAGCAGTGCGGCGGCGGTGAGCGGCCGAAACCGCACCCCGCGCAGCGCCAGCGGTATCAGGGCAACGATGATGAGCGCGTTGAAAATGACGGCGCTCAATATCGCGCTCAGGGGCGAATGCAGGCCCATGATGTTCAGCGGGCTGATGGCCGGAAACGTGGCCATCAGCATCGCCGGGATGATCGCGAAATACTTGGCGACATCGTTGGCGATGCTGAAGGTTGTCAGGGCTCCCCTCGTGATCAGCATCTGCTTGCCGATTTCAACGATCTCAATCAACTTGGTGGGGTTGGAATCCAGGTCCACCATGTTGCCCGCTTCCTTGGCGGCCTGGGTCCCCGTGTTCATGGCGACCCCCACATCGGCCTGGGCGAGAGCAGGCGCATCGTTGGTGCCGTCGCCGGTCATGGCCACCAGGTGCCCGGCGGCTTGTTCCTTGCGGATCAGGGCCAGTTTGTCCTCCGGTCGGGCTTCCGCCAGGAAATCGTCCACCCCGGCTTCCCGGGCGATGGCGGCGGCGGTCAGGCGGTTGTCCCCCGTGATCATGACGGTCTTGATCCCCATGGCACGGAAGCGCACAAAGCGATCTTTAAGGCCGCCCTTCACGATGTCCTTGAGGTGCACCACGCCGATCGCGCAGCGGTTTTCGGCGACCGCAAGCGCGGTCCCGCCCGCGCGCGAGATCCGTTCCACCTCCGCATTCACCGAAGGCGGCAGCGCATCGCCGATATATTCGGCAATGGCGTCCGCTGCGCCCTTGCGGATGCTGCGGCCGTCGATGTCGACACCGCTCATTCTCGTCTCCGCCTTGAATGGAACGAAGACCGCCGCGGGCATCTCCGACATTGCGCGCCCCCGCAATCCGTATTGCTTGGCCAGCACAACGATGCTCCGGCCTTCGGGCGTTTCGTCGGCAAGCGAGGCCAGTTGGGCCGCATCGGCCATCTTCTCCATGCTCACCCCTTGGGCCGGCAGGAATTCGGTTGCCTGGCGATCCCCCAGGGTGATCGTGCCGGTCTTGTCCAGCAGCAGCACATCCACGTCGCCTGCGGCTTCAGCCGCCCGGCCGCTCATGGCGAGCACATTTTTCTGCACGAGCCGGTCGATCCCGGCGATGCCGATCGCGCTCAAAAGCCCGCCGATCGTGGTGGGAATCAGGCACACCAGCAGTGCCGTCAGCACGGCGACCGAAAAGTTCACCTCGGAGTAGATGCCGAAAAATTTCAGACTGATCACCACCACAAGGAAGATGATCGTCAGCGCCGACAGCAGGATCGTGAGGGCGATCTCGTTGGGTGTCTTCTGCCGCTGGGCGCCTTCGACCAGGTGGATCATGTGGTCGAGGAAACTCTCGCCCGGGTTGGCGGTGACGCGGATCACCAGCCGATCCGACAGGACCTTGGTGCCGCCGGTCACCGAGTTCCGGTCGCCGCCGGCTTCCCGTATCACCGGCGCCGACTCGCCCGTGATGGTCGACTCGTCCACCGAGGCCGCACCCTCAATGACCTCGCCGTCGGTGGGTATGGCCTCGCCGGCGGAGACCACCACGACGTCCCCTTTCCTCATCTGATCCGCCGGGATGTCCTGATAGCCCGATCCGCCATGCACGCGGCGATGCGCAATGGTCCGGGTGCGGGTCTTGCGCAGCGCGTTGGCCTGGGCCTTCCCGCGCCCTTCGGCCACGGCTTCCGCAAAATTGGCGAAGAGCACCGTGAACCAGAGCCAGAGGGCGATCTGCAGGGTGAAACCGAACGGCTCGCCCTCCGCCCGAAAGATCAGCGCGAGGGTGGTGAGCGCAGCACCGACCTCCGTGACGAACATCACCGGGTTCTTCAGCATGTAAACCGGATGAAGCTTCTTGAAAGCGTCCGCGACCGCCTGGCTCAGAATGGCGCGATCGAAGCTTGAATGAATTTTTGCAGCCATGGCGATTTACCCTCCCACCCGGACCCGCCGGGACCTAATTCGAAATTCGAAGCAACGTATATGGAATTTCACTCTATAGAAACTAATAAGCGATGCTCGATCCGGTCATCAGGAAGTGTTCCACGATGGGCCCCAGTGCGAGGGCCGGGAAGAAAGTCAACGCACCGACGATCAGCACCGTGCCGAGCAGCAGGACGGAAAAGAGCGGGCCTGACACCGGAAAACTGCCGCCCGTTGCCGCCGCACGCTTTTTCCGGACCAAGCTTCCGGCCAGGGCCAGGGCCGGGATGATCATTATGAAACGGCCGATCAGCATCGCCAGACCGATAGTGGTGTTGTACCAGTAGGTGTTGGCGGTCAGCCCTGCGAAGGCGCTGCCGTTGTTGCCGGTGCCGGACGAGAAGGCATACAGCATCTCACTGAGGCCGTGGGGGCCTGAGTTGTTCAAGCCGGAAAGCCCCCAGGCACTCACCGCCGCCCAGGCCGTAAACCCCAGGATGCTGAAGGCCGCCGCCATCACGAACAAGACAGCGAATTTAACGTCGTTGGCTTCGATCTTTTTGCCGAGGTACTCCGGGGTCCTCCCGACCATCAGGCCCGCGAGGAAGACCGCGAGCACCACGAAAACCAGCATCCCGTATAGGCCCGCCCCGACCCCGCCGAAGACCACCTCGCCCAGTTGGATGTTGATCAGAGGGATCAACCCACCCAAAGGCGTGAATGAGTCGTGCATGGAATTCACGGCGCCGCAGGACGCATCGGTGGTAATGGTGGCAAACAGGGCCGAGTTGAAGATGCCGAAGCGCACCTCCTTGCCCTCCGTGTTCCCCGAACCCGCGTCCACGCCCAGCGCATGCAGGCGGGGGTTCCCGGCCGACTCGGCCCACCAGCATGTCAAGACCCCCATTAGGAAGATGGCCGCCATGGCACCCCAGACCGCCCACCCGTGGCGCTGGTTTTTCACCATGCGGCCGAGGAAATAAGTCAAGCCGCTGGGGATGAGAAAAATGGATAGCATCTGGATGAAGTTGGACAACGGTGTCGGGTTCTCGTATGGGTGCGAGGCGTTGGCGTTCGTGAAGCCGCCGCCGTTGGTGCCGAGCAGCTTGATCGCCACCTGCGAGGCCATGGGGCCCTGCGCGATGGCCTGAGTTTCGATCCTGCGCTCCTCCATCACCGGGTTGCCCTGTGCGTCCTTGACGGCGTCGCCGTTGTCGTCTTTTTTCGCTGCCTCGACGGTGTAAGGGTCGAGGATCCGGGCTGTGTCGTAGGGCTTGAAGTTTTGAATCATGCCTTGGGACACCAGAAACACGGCGTAGACGATGCACAGGGGCAGGAGCACGTAAAGATTCACCCGCACGAGGTCCACCCAGAAGTTGCCGATGGTCTTGGCGGAATGCCTGGCAATGCCGCGTACCAGGGCGGCTGCTATGGCTATCCCCACCGCGGCGGAAGTGAAGTTGTGAAACGTCAGTCCCACCATCTGGGACAGGTAGGAGGCGGTGGACTCCCCGCCGTAGCTTTGCCAGTTGGTGTTGGTTGCAAAGCTCACCGCCGTGTTGAACGCCAGGTGGTCGGTAAACGCCCCCAGCCCCTGAGGGTTCAACGGCAGCAGGTGCTGCAGCCGCAGAATCGCGTACGTGAACAGAACGCCCGCCAAGCTGAACGCGAGCATGGAAACGGTGTACTGCTTCCAGTCCTGCTCCTTTTGGGGGTCCACCCTCAGGAGAAAATACAGGGCTCGTTCCACCGGCCGCAGCATCGGGTCCAGAAACGTCTTTCCCGACCCGTCCAGCACCTGGGAGAGATAAACGCCTGTCGGGCGGGTGAGCAGCAACAGCACGCCGGTGAACAAGGCCAGTTGAACCCACCCGAAGGTGTCGTTGAAAATCTGCATGGTCAGAACCTTTCCGGTCTTATGACCGAAATAAACAAGTAGACAATCAGCACCACGCCGATACAACCCACTAGAATGTCCATGTTCAGATCCTATCGAGCGCTGCCACGTACAGCGCGCAGAGAATGAAAAAACCGATCACACCGATGATGTAGGCCGCGTCGCCCATGCTTGAACTCCTTTTTTCAATTTGGATCCTCGGCCACGATCTTCAGCATAGAGCGTGCCATCCGTGATGTTGCGTAATTTCAAATGAATACCCTCGACGTGATGAACGGCAAGGTTGCAATTGGCAAGGCAACATCGTTTGCGGCTTGCATCATGCAATCTCATCGGGCATGGACGCGCACCCTTTCTCTTACCCCTGAACTGCCGGTGGTTTATTGACCTTGCACAATGCAAGGGTGATTGGGGCCCGGGGTTGAACTTTGCAACCTCCGGATCCGGACCGGACGTAGGCGACCGACTCCTCATGCGGAAGTGAAACGGCGGCAGGCCTTGCGCTTGCTGCGGGGCGGCATCCATCGCCGCGGCTCGCACCACTTTGTATAAAGTGGCATAGCACGTGCTTAATTAAGTGTTGCGAGTGGAGGAGAACCATGTTCAGCATTCGGCAAAAACTCATGTTGGGCTTCGGCGGTCTGCTGGTGATCGTGGCCGGCATCGGCATGATGACCATCTTGCAGATCCGGCACTTGGGCGAAGCGATCGACGTCATCCTGCGCGAGAACTACCGCAGTGTCGTGGCCTGCCAGGAAATGAAGGAATCCCTCGAGCGCGTCGACAGCGGGATTGTCTTCACGTTCCTGGGGGCCGACGCCGACGGCCGGCGCCAGATCGAGGCCGGCATGAAGCGGTTCGCGGAAGCCCTGACTGTGGAAATGGGCAACATCACCCTGCCGGGCGAAGGGGAGAAATCTCACCGTCTCAGTGAGATCTTCCGCAAATATTCCGCCATGGTCCCCCGTATCACCGACCCGTCCCGCCCTCTCGAAGAGCGGCGCGCTGAGTACTTTTCCAGGCTCCTGCCCCTGTTCGAGCAGATCAAGCAGCTCGCGCAGGAAATCCTGGAAATGAACCAGGCCAACATGAGCGAGGCCAATGACGCCGCCCGATCGCAGGCCGCTTCCGCGCAGCGCCGCATGACGATTGCCATCCTTGCCTGCGCCGTCGTGGCCGTCTTGTTCAGCTTCCTCGTCCAACGCTGGATCCTCGACCCTATCCGGCGCCTGATCGAATCGGCGAACGAGGTCCGACGCGGCAACCTCGAACTGGTGCTGACTGCCGGCTCGCGGGACGAGATCGGTCAGCTCTCGGAGGCCTTTAACGACATGGCGGAAGGGCTTCGCACCATTCGTAGAAGCGAACGCCTGGACCTGATGCGCACCCGGCGCGCCACCGGAGAGGTCTTCAAGGCGCTGCCCGCGGTCATCGCCGTGCTGGACCTGGATGGGCGCGTGGAAGTCGCCACCGAGGATGCGGAGCGGCTGTTTGGTCTCAAGCCCGGCGTGAGTGCGGAAAACCTCGGCTACGAGTGGCTGACACCTTTGATCCGGCGTGCCCAGGCCGAGGGGCGGGTGGTGGACGTCCCGGCCAAGCAGGGCTCCATCCAAATTTTCAGCGACAATCGGGAATATTTCTTCGCGCCGACCGTTGTGCCCATTCAAGCGGAATCCGGCCGGGATGAAATTTCCGGCACCGCCGTCATCCTCAAGGATGTGAGCCAGGTGCGCGAACAGCAGGAGCTCAAGCGCAGCGCCGTCACGACCGTGTCCCACCAGCTGCGAAACCCCTTGACCTCGATTCGCATGTCCATCCACCTGCTCCTTGAAGAAACGCAGGGTCCGTTGAACCGAAAACAGACCGAACTCCTGGTCGCCGCCAGGGAGGAAAGCGAACGGTTGACCGGCATCGTTGAAGAGCTGCTGGACCTGAACCGCATGGAATCCGGAAGGACCCTGCTGGATATCGAACTCGTATCACCCCATGAGCTGGTTCGCGACTCACTGGAACCGTTCCAGGTGGAGGCCAGAGACAAAGGCGTCGGCCTTGCCAACGCCGTCCCGGACGACCTGCCGGAGGTTCTCGGCGACGCGAAGCGGCTACAGCATGTGATGGCCAATCTTCTTTCAAACGCCCTGCGTTTCACGGGTCCCGGCGGAGAGGTGTCCGTCAGCGCCGAGGCTGAACCTGGGATAGTGCGTGTTCGGGTGACTGACACGGGGCCGGGTATTGCCGAGGGAGACGTGAACCGGGTCTTCGAACCCTTCTATCGCGTGCCGGGTCAGGGTAAGTCGTCGGGAATCGGGCTGGGCCTAGCCATCGTAAAGGAAATTATCAGAACTCACGGCGGAAGCGTCGGCGTGACCTCCACCACCGGGAAGGGTTCGGCCTTCTGGTTCACTTTGCCGCAAGCCGACATCGCACGGCGGTTGACCGAGAGCCCCGCCCAGGAGTCGCGAGAATGATGGAACATCGCGCCGATAGTTTTCTGCGGCTCGTTCGAAAAGCCCAGCGCGGTCGACTCAAGATTTATCTGGGGTACTGCGCCGGGGTAGGCAAAACGTATCAGATGCTCCTGGAAGGCCAACGCTTCAAGGAAGACGGAATCGACATTGTGGTCGGACTGGTGGAAACCCACCACCGGGAGGAAACGGAATGCCTCCTGCAAGGGTTGGAGGTGATCCCGCGCCGGCGTCTCGTTCATCGCGGCATCGAGATCCACGAGATGGATTTGGACGCGATCATTGCACGACGCCCCGGGGTGGTGCTGGTCGATGAGCTGGCGCATACGAACGTCCCCGGCAGCCGGAATGCCAAGCGTTACCAGGATGTCGAGGAAATCCTGGCTGCGGGCATTCATGTCATTTCGACGCTGAACATCCAGCACCTGGAGAGCCTGTACGACACCGTCGAGCAGGTCACCGGGGTCAAGGTGCGTGAACGCATACCGGACCGGGTGGTGGCCGAGGCCGATCAGATCGTGAACGTTGACATCACCACCGAGGATCTCCGGCGCCGGCTGGAGGAAGGAAAAGTCTACACGACCGAACGCATCGAGACCGCGCTCACTCATTTTTTCAAGCATACCAACCTCGAGCAGCTGAGGGAGCTCACCCTGCGCGAGCTCGCCGCCCAGATAGACTCACGCCGCCGCGCCCCCCTGGCCGATGAAGTCCCTTCCAGCCCCGACCAGGTGATGGTCGGGCTCAGCTCGCGCAGCCCGAACAGCGAGGCCCTCCTGCGGTATGCCTCCCGCCTGGCCGGACGGCTGAACCGCAACTGGTACGCGGTGTACGTGCAGACATCGTCCGAGAGCCCGACAAGGATCGATTCCGCAACGCAGCGCCTGCTGACCAACACCCTGACACTGGCCCAGCAGCTTGGCGCGACCGTGTTCACCTACAAGGGGGACGATGTCGTCAAAACGATCCTCCAGTTCGCCAGAGAGTATCGGGTGGGCCACATCGTGGTCGGCCGCAGCGGGAGAAAGCTGCCGCTATGGAAGCGGCTTGCCGGGAAAGCGACCGTCATTCAACGTCTGGTCGAGGAAGCCAAGGGAACCACCGTCGTGGTGCTGGACACCCGCGAGCTCGGAACCAGTGCGGCGGCCCAGTTGGAAAAGCCCGTCCTGGAAGCGAGCAGGGCCATCAAGCCGCCCATGGCAGCGCGGCATTCCGCATCTCCCCTGGCGGAAACCACCGTTGTCATCTGGGATGAGCCATTGGAAAAGGAAGCGGCCATGCGCCAGCTGCTCTCGGCCTGCTGCCGCCGCAACAACAAGGTCCCGCAAGCGGACGCCTGGCAGGCTCTGAGCCAACGGGAGCAGCAGGGATCGACCTTCCTGGGCGAGGATGTGGCGCTGCCGCATGCGCGCCTGGCAGGCGTTGAGCATACGGTGGTCGGCTTGGGCATCGCCAGACAAGGAGTCAGCGAACCCGCCACCGGCAGGTCCGTCCGAATCGTTTTTCTGCTGCTCTCGCCTGTGTCCCCGCCGGAAGTTCATGTCCGGTATCTAAGCCTCATCAACCGGTTGATCCAGCACGCGCGCCTGCGCCAGGAGTTGCTCGCGGCCCGCAACGCAGAGGAAGCAAGCCTCGTGCTCAAAGAGCATCTGGACGGGCTTGAGTCCCATGCGGCTGCCGCAAATGGAGGGTCAACTCGATGATCACGCCCGAGCGAATTTTGATTGTGGATGACGACCAGAGCATTTGCCTGACGCTGTCCCTGGCATTGAGCGAGTTGGGCTTTGAGATCGAAACGGCTTCCAGCGGCGAGAAGGCGTTGGCCGCCATCGAACACCGGAATTTCGGCATCGTGCTTCTGGACATCTGGATGCCGGGCATCGACGGAATGGAGGTCTTGCGCCGCGTGAAACTCATCGCCCCCCAAATACGAGTCATCATGATGACGGCCCACGGCGGCATCGAGTCGGCGGTGGAGGCCATGAGACTGGGCGCCGTCGATTTCATTCAAAAACCGTTCACCCCTCCGGAGATTCGAGAACTGGTCGGGGCCGTCATTCAGCGGGAAACCCTCGACGACTCCATGGCAAAGGACTATGCCTCCTGCATCGAACTGGCGAAGAAAAGCATTGCCGACCACCGCTTCGACGCCGCCGGCGCCCATTTGAGAAAGGCAGTGGCCGTCGACCCGTCGCGACCAGAGGCGTTCAACCTGCTGGGGGCCATCTGCGAGATCCAAGGCGCCCATCCCTCGGAGGCGTTGAGGAATTATCATGCCGCTCTGGCGCTCGACTCCTCGTACGTCCCGGCCCGCAGAAACATCGATCGCATCGCCGGCGAGAACAAGTATCGGCGTGGTAAAATCGATATCGACCGCAGCTGAAAACCTTCATTCCGAATTCGACGGGAAACGCATGACTGAAACCTCACGAGTTAAAATCCTGCCATCTGTTGCTGCCGAAACTGAGACTCACAAGGTTTCCTCAGCGGACTTCGGGACGTCGGCCGCTCGAGCATGTCCCATCAACGGTGTAGCCGTTGCTCCCCCGCGGGACAAAACCATCCGGCTGGCGCTCGCCGCGCTGGGGGTGGTTTACGGTGATATCGGGACAAGCCCTCTTTACACCGTGCGGGAATGCTTCAACGGGCCGCATGCCGTCGCCCTGAACGACGTCAACCTTTTCGGCGTGGTGTCGCTGATCTTCTGGTCTCTGACCATCGTGGTTACGGTCAAATACGTAGGGTTCATCATGCGGGCGGACAACCACGGCGAGGGCGGGATTTTCGCCCTGCTGGGCCTGATCATGGGCTCGAATGCCAAGCTAAGGCCGCGGACGCGCACGGCCATTTTCATAGGGGCGATCTTCGGGGCGGCGCTGCTTTACGGCGACGGCATCATCACCCCTTCTATTTCGGTGCTGTCCGCGATCGAGGGCTTGGAGGTCGCCACGGAGGCGGCCAAACCTTTTATCGTACCGCTGACCTGCATAGTCTTGGTCGCACTGTTTATTGTGCAAAAACGGGGCACGGCCGGTATCGGAAAAATCTTCGGCCCTGTCATGATCCTCTGGTTTCTGACCATCGGTGCCGCCGGCTTATTGGAAATCCTGCAGGCCCCCCGCATCCTTTCAGGCCTCGATCCCCGGTATGCGTGGAAGTTCTTCGCGGTCAATCACCTGCACGGTTTTGTGGTCCTCGGCTCGGTAGTCCTGTGCATCACGGGCGGCGAGGCGCTTTACGCCGACCTGGGACATTTCGGCCGCCGTGCCATCCAGTTTTCCTGGCTTGGCCTGGCCTATCCCGCGCTCCTGCTGAACTATTTCGGGCAGTGCGCGCTGCTGCTGAACAACCCCGGGGCCGGTTTTCACCCCTTCTACGGGCTTGTGCCTGTCGGCCTGCTTTATCCCATGGTGGCCCTTGCGACCATCGTGACCGTTATCGCTTCCCAGGCCCTGATCTCCGGCGCGTTTTCCCTGACCCAGCAAGCCGCCCAACTCGGCTTCAGCCCGCGCATCCACATCGTTCACACCTCGGCCGAGGTCAAGGGACAGATTTACATCCCGGCCGTTAACTACGCTCTCATGATCGCCTGCCTCCTTCTCGTGGTGTCGTTCAAAGAATCCGGCCGCCTGGCGGGGGCTTACGGCCTGGCGGTGACAGCCACGATGAGCCTGACGTCCGGCCTGTACCTTGTAGCCGCGATTTACGTCTGGCGCTGGCCGATGTGGAAAGCCCTGCCGCCCGTCGGCCTCTTCCTGCTCTTCGACCTGAGTTACTTCGGCGCGAACCTCTTCAAGATCTTCGACGGCGGCTGGATCACCCTGGTGGTGGCGGTGGTGATCACGACCATCTTCACCACCTGGAAAAAGGGCCGCGAAGACCTGAAGCATAGGCTTCTCGCCGACAGGCTGCCGCTGGATGCCTTTTTGTCGGACATCGCGCGGCACGGTTTGCCCCGGGTGCGGGGGACTGCGGTGTTCATGACTCTGTCACCGGAAGGCGCCCCCCCCACCCTTCTGCACCACGTCAAGCACAATCACATCCTGCACGAGCAGGTCGTGCTGCTGACCATTCAATCAGCGGATGTGCCGGCCGTAGCGGACGACCAGCGTGTGAGTCTCGAAGACCTTGGGCAGGGGTTTTACCGGCTCACGGCACTCTACGGTTACATGGAGACCCCCAACGTCCCGAGGATCATGAAGCTTGCCGCCGCATGCGGCCTGTCGGTGGACCCCAACAAGACAAGCTTCTACCTCGGCCGCGAGACGCTTTTGACCACCGGCGCCTCCCGCATGATGCGCTGGCGGAAGGCCATCTTCGCGTTCATGTCTCGCAATGCAGCCAACCCCACCGTTTATTTCGGCATCCCCCCGAACCAGGTGGTCGAGCTGGGTACGCAAATCAGGTTTTAGGAGGCGGCATGCAAAATAGTACCAATGATAGGGTCAGCCCGCTGAAGGCTAGAGGCATTAAGGCGGACGCAACCCCGGAAGACTCGGAATGGATGGAAGCAGCCGCAGCGGCTTCGCGGCCAAAAACTGGTCTCGCGCGCGCGCTTGGCTCACGGCTGCTGTGGGCCGCCATGGGTTTGGCAGCCATTTTGTTCCTCATCCTCATGTACCACCGAAACACCTTGCTGGAATTCCAGAACATCCCCCAGGTGATGGCCCAGAAACTCGAAACCCTGTCCACCCTGAGAATCAATTTTCATAAATCGATTGAAGCCGAGAAGCTCGCCGTGATGGCCGAAACCGATGAGGCATCCCTTGCTTTCGCCGATGAATCCAAGCGGGCGGCTGAAGCTGTGGAGGCTGATCTCAAAGAGCTGTCCCGGCTGATCGGCATGCACCCTGCGGAGGGCGAGTCGAAATTGCTCCGGGAATTCGAGGTGGCCTGGGAGCAGGTCCGCAAGATCGATGGGGTGATCCTCGACCTGGCGGTTCAGAACACCAACCTCAAGGCCTTCCGGCTGTCTTTCGGCAAGGGGCGAGAAGCGGTCGAGCGTTTCGAAAATGCGCTGAACGCGTTGACTCGGGACGCGGCGGATGCCCGGCTCATCCCTGCAGCGGCCGACGCGCTCGCAGCCGAGCTCAAGATCCTTACGCTTCACGCCCCTCACATTGTATCGCCGGATGACGAGGAAATGAATCAGATCGAGCAGGTCATCCGCGCCAAGGAGGAGGCCGTTCAGCGCTCGCTTGAGACCTTGGCACGCCTGGCACCTGCCGACAAGCAGCGCTACGTGAACGACGCGGTGGCGGCCGATCGCGAATTCAGGGCGGTGACGGCGACCGTGACGGAGTGGTCGCGTCAGAACACGAACGTCAACTCGCTCAACATCTCGCTTGACCGAAAGCAAAAGGCGACCGCCCTTTGCGAGACCGTTTTGAGCCAGCTTCACGAGGCGTTTAAGAGACAGGCCTTCAAAGCCACCCGTTGACCGCCTGAGTTCCCGCTCCCCGACGAGGTGCGCCATCAGCTGTGGCTTTGCAACACCATAGCAGACCTGAGGTCATCCGTGGACAAGAAACCCGCTCTCGTTGTCGACGACGAAAAGAACATCCGTCTGACATTTTCCGAAACCCTGGTCCAGATGGGTTTTGACACCCAGACGGCAGCCAATGGTAAAGAGGCGCTGGCGAAATTGAAGGAGACCGATTTCGACCTGGTACTCTTGGATTTCAGGATGTCCGGCATGGACGGGATCGAGGTCCTGCGCTGCATTCGGGAGGAGTACCCGAAGGTGCGCGTCATCATGATCACCGCCCACGGGACGATCGAGTCGGCCGTTGAGGCCATGAAACTCGGCGCCGTCGATTTTATTCAGAAGCCCTGTACCCCGGGAGAGATCCGCGAGTTGGTCGGCAAGGTCATGGAACGGGAAGCCATCGACGAATCGACGGCGCAAGATTACCCGACGTTGATCGAGCTGGCAAAGAAATGCATTGCCGACTACCGTTTCGAGGCCGCCGGCGCGCAGGTGAGAAAAGCAGTGGCCATCGACCCATCACGACCCGAAGCGTTCAATCTTCTGGGAGCCATTCAGGAAATCCTGGGCGCTCATCCGTCGGAAGCTTTGAAGAACTATCACGCCGCGCTGTCGCTGGATTCCTCATATGCGCCGGCTCGCAAGAACATCGAACGCATCGCCGGCGAAAACAAGTATCGGCGCGGCAAAATCGACATCAACCGCAGATGAAACCCATCGGCTCAACTGCCACGTGAAGCGAATGACTGATCTCGCACGAAGTGAGCAACGTCATTTTCAAACCGGCTACCCAGAGGGTCAAGCGATGCCTTCAGCGGGCGAGTTGTTCGCGGTCGCCATCGACGATATCGGCAATCTCGAAGTCAAGTTCCGGCTCACCGCTGCTGATTGAAAATCCCTAAAGACTCCTGGAACCGGTCCGGGGCCTTATTGACAGCCGTAACCGGCTTTGCCATATTACCCCCGATTTTCGGCCTGCCTTTATATTCGGCAACGTTAACATTTAAACACCGGTTTAGGAGACTGCCATGCTCAGGCTTGGAGAAAAAGGCGCCATTCCGCAGCGAGACAACCAAACCTATGCCATCGCCCCCCACATCCCTTGCGGGCTGCTCACCCCCGATTTGCTGCGCCGAGTCGCCGACGTGGCGGAAAAGTACAGTGTGAAAGTGGTCAAGATCACCGGCGCCACGCGGTTGGCCATCATCGGACTCAAAGAAGAGGACATCGACGGCGTTTGGGAGGACCTCAAGCTGGACAAGGGCGCCGCCGTGGGGCTGTGCATCCGCAGCATCCGCGCCTGCCCCGGCAACACATACTGCAAACTGGGCCAGCAGGATGCCCTGGGGGTCGGGCTGAAGATGGATGCCGCCTACCATGGCAAGCAGCTGCCCGGCAAGTTCAAGATGGCCGTGTCGGGCTGCCATCTGAGCTGCGCCGAATCCTGGGTACGCGACATCGGCCTGATCGGCCGCAAGGACGGATGGGCACTCGTCATCGGCGGCAACGTCGGAGCCACTCCGCGGATTGCTCAGGAAATAGCCGATAAGCTCGCTGACGAGGGCGCCATGACGGCCATAGAAAAAGTGATCGCATTTTACACGAAGGAAGCTCAAAAAGGCGAACGCCTTGGGAAAATGATCGACCGCACCGGCATAGAGCCGTTTAAAGCCGCGCTCGCCTGACGGCCGGATTCAACGCTGCCATGCCGCCGTTTTCCGCTGCCAGGCTGAACCCTCTGAGGGGCCCGCTGTTCATGCTGCTTTCGGCCTGCGGGTTTACGGTCATGAACCTGCTGCTTAAGCAGGCCATGGCTGATTTTGGTGTCTGGGACATCGGCTTTTATCGGTTCTTCGACGGTGGCCATCCAGGTGGAACAGGCGCTGTGCGGGAGAAAACTTTCAGAAGACTTGAATGTGGGGGAAGTTGCATAAAAAAAGGACAGAGCCCTTTCAGGCCCTGCCCTTGATCCAGGCAGATAAGGAACCGGTTAAAAGCGCCGATCCTAAATTTTACCATGTTCGCCAGACCTGCCATTAACGCTTTCCAACTTCTGCTTTGCTGTGCGGTGGCGCTCGCAGCCGCCCCACCGGTGTCCTTTTCAGCCGATTCCAGCGCAGCGGGCTGGTCCAGTTCAGCCCCCCTAAGCATCCCTTATGAAATAAGGATGCACCAGTTTGCCAAGGGCAACCTGGCCCCCAATTCTTCCTTCGAGCGGAAAAACCTGCCGGCCGGCGAAACAGCGCCTGAAGGATGGGCGAAGGCCGGAAACGGGGTCGAATGGGTGGACCGGGAGTCCGGGGCCGCAGAAGACGACGTCCGTCACGGCAGCCGTGCCGTCAAGGTCCACCGCAAAACCGCCGGTGAGCTGGACGAGGCCGAGGGGGTGATCAGCGACTTCATCCCCGTAATCCCCGGCAACTACGATCTCACCTACGATGTCCGGTTGAAAAACGTGGACGGCAACCGGCGCCGCTGGGGCAGCCGGCTGGGCGATGCCGTGACGGTCAGAATGCTTTTTTTCGATGCTGAAAAAAAAGCTCTGGATTCAACCGCCCTGAACCCGGTCAGCGGGACTCTCATCGACACCTCCGACAAGAGCTACTCATTTGCCAACTACGGGTCGGTCGACGAATTTCCGTGGGCCACGGTGCGCGCCCGCACCTACAACTACCCTTTCTCGGAGGGTGACCTGCCCGACCGCACCCGCTACGTGAGGCTCTTCTTCGGCCTGAAGGGCACCGGCACGCTGTGGCTGGACAACGTTGTTCTTCGCTACTCGAAGTGGAACTTCAGCGCACTCGAACGCTTGAAACCCTATATCGACCGGCCGCTCTCCCCGGTGGATCGCCTGAACCCCACTCCGAAAAAAATCAAATTGTCCCGGGAGGTGGTCTACCTCGAACCCGGCGCCGCGGACGCCACGCCACCCTTGATCGTGCTCCCGGACAACCCTGCGCCCGCCGAACGCGCCGCCGCCCGTCTCCTGGAAAAAAAGCTCAACGCGGCCCTGGCCCGGATCATGCCGGCCGGCAACACGCCTCAACTCAGGGCGCAAATTGTCGAACGGGATCCAGACGCGAGTGACCTGCAGAACGCGCGGCTGATCTTCTCCATCGGTAAAAACCGCCTGATGCGCAGGCTGGCGCCCGACTTGCCGCTGCCGTCCATCAGCGGCAGGGACCAGGGCTACGTCATCACGCCGGTGGAGACAGGCCCCTGCCACGTGGTCTTTCTGGTGGGGGAAACCGCCGTCGGCAACTTCTACGCCGCCGGCACCGCCGCCCAGCTGCTCGAGGAAGACCGCTGCGTCTACCAGAGTGCCTCCGTGATCGACTACCCGGATTTCCTGGGACGATCCTACCTGCTCAAGCGCTGGGGGACACTCGCGGACCTGGACCGCGACCTCGAGGGGCTGGAACTGATGAGCCGCCAAAAGCTGAACAAGGCGTATGCCGGCTACGAGGGCCGCACGAAGGCCTGGCACCAGCCGGACGCCCTGTTCAAAGCCGGGATCGATGAAGCCGGGCGGTGGTGCCGTGAGAGCGGGGTGATGTCCCTCGGCATCATGGTCAACCCCTACTCGCATTTCGAATTCGAGCCGGCCGAGGATGCGCTCAGCCAGGAGGCCCGATACACCTGGACCCACGCCGCCGGTGAAAGCCAGGAAATACTTCAGAACGTCTTCAAGCTCGGCCTGGAGGCCGGGGCCGGCGCGGTCATGCTCCTCGCCGACGATTTTGTGCCCCACGAGGGCCGGAACCGCAAGAATTTCTCCCTCTACACGCCGGAGGACCGGTCACGCTTCGTCAACCTCCAAACCGCCCAGGCCCACGTGATCAAACGGCTGAAGGGGTGGATCGACCAAGACTACCCCGGGACCCGCTTCGAGTTCTGTCCGCCGTGGTATGCTAACGAGTTCATCGACCGCAGCGAGGGCAAGGCGGAAATCTACCTGAAAGAGCTTGCCGCCCTGATCCCGCAGGAGATCGCCATCATCTGGACCGGGCCGACGGTAAGGTCGCTTTCCGTCGACATGGCCGACCTGCGCCGCTACCGCGCCCTCATCGGCCGCTGGCCCATGTTCTGGGACAACACCCTGTATGCCCGCAACATAGAGACCAAAGTCTACGGCGGCTACACCACCTACTACCCGGGCAAGGTGCGGATGTGCAACCTCTTCGAGCCGCTGGACACGGACCGCCCGGCCGATTTTCACGAGCTCAACGACGGCCGGCACATGTATGTGAACGGCACGGCCGAAAACGAAGTGTACCGCATCAAGTTTGCGACGGTGGCCGACTACGAGTGGAACACATCCGCCTACATCCCCGAGCTATCGCTGTGGAAAGCCCTGGTGAAGGCCTACGGCCCGACCTGCGCCAAGGAGGTCCTGCTCTTCAACGAGGCTTATTACGGGCTGTATGACGTCTGCATGCGGATGGAACGGGAAGCGGGCGGGCGGGAAGCGTACGGCCGCCAAGGCGGCGCCTGGCTAACGCGCATGGACCAATCCCTCTCTTCCCTTCAGCAGCAACTGCCGCCGGGCCATCCGCTGGCCAGGGAACTCGAAGGGTATCGGGACCGCCAAAGACAGAGATTTGAAGGGTTGGCGCGGGGGGACTCAAGCCCGAACTGATTACCTACCGGAGCCATCATCGAGG
>Ga0209450_10000567_pt1 | contig 18703 bp, 18 predicted proteins | sample FrelakmetLWP11LW_FD_187149 | JGI IMG/M metagenome (GOLD analysis project Ga0209450, IMG submission 187149) | Freshwater lake sediment microbial communities from the University of Notre Dame, USA, for methane emissions studies - LWP11 LW (SPAdes)... | ecosystem: Environmental > Aquatic >...
TCCCTCCGGAAGAGCCTGTCGCGTGTTGCCCGTGGCCTGTTGCCTCTTGATTCCGGATCACCACTCCCGGCAACAGTCACAAGCCCGTTGCATTCTTCTTAACCCTCCCCCCTAGCCCCTCTCCTCCCAAGGCGGACAAGCCCCCTGCGTAGGGGGAATGTGGGGTGGATGTTTATGAATAGTAACACCGCTCTTTACCGTAGTCAAAAAGATTTGAAGAAATTCCTCAATTCCAGAATTCCTCAATCCTTCAATTCATGATCTAACCATCTTCTCCCGCAGTTCGCGGATGGTCCCAGCATAATCCTTGCTGTAGAAGATCGCGGAGCCTGCCACAAAAACCTCTGCCCCGGCCGCTGAAACCTGATGGATGGTTTCGGCATTGATACCCCCGTCCACCTCAATGTCGATATCGAGCTTTCTCTGGTCGATCATTTCCCTCAAGCGCCTGATCTTCGGCAGAACTTCGGGGATAAACTGCTGGGATTCGAACCCGGGATTCACCGTCATGAGCAAAACCATGTCCAGGTCACCCAGGACATACTCCAGCACTTCCGGGGGAGTGGCCGGATTCAGGGAAACAGAAGGCCTGGCTCCCGCTTTTCGGATGTGCTGGATGGACCGGTGAAGGTGATGCACCGCTTCCGCATGGACGGTGAGGATGTCGGCGCCGGCATCCACGAAGTTCTGAATAAAGAGATCAGGGTTCGAGATCATCAGGTGCACATCGAGCGGAAGCTTGGTGATGCGGCGCACGGCTTTCACGATCAGGGGTCCGATCGTGATGTTGGGGACAAAATTCCCGTCCATCACATCGATGTGGATGTAGTCGGCCCCTGCCCGTTCCACCGCCTTCACTTCTTCTCCGAGTCTGGTGAAATCCGCAGACAGGATGGAGGGTGCAATTTTTCCCATGTTGGTTTCCCTTTCAGCCTCCAAACCGGTCTCACCACAGAGACGCGGAGAGCACGGAGAGGGGGTCTTATTTTTCAAAATTCATTTCTTCTTTGCACGGTTGTTTTGGGACAGAATTTTTTGTTTGTCGGTATCTCCCGACAAACAAAAACTCTATCTCTGTGCCCTCCGTGGCTCTGTGGTGATCACTCCTTTCGGGCAGGTAGTCTTCTCGCTATTTCTTCCTTAACAGCGCCCCGAAGAACCCATCCATGCCGTGGAGATGGGGAAAGGTCCTCAGAAAGCCTCGATCATCGATCAGATCCCTCGCCCACAGCGGCGCCCGGTCCCTCAGGTCCACGAGGACCATCTCTTCGTTCCCCGCAAGGCAAGCTTCCACGACCTCTTCGTTTTCCTCTCTGGAAAGGGTGCAGGTCACGTAGAGAAGCGTTCCTCCAGTGCGAAGCAGAGAGCACCCGCTGATGAGGATGGCCTTCTGAAGCTGCGCCAGCCTGGGGATGTCGTCCTCTTTCTTGTTCCACTTTCCATCGGGGTGTTTTGAGATCACCCCAAGCCCCGAACACGGTGCATCGACCACAATCCGATCAAACCTGACGCCAAAGAGAGAGGAAAGGTTTGTTGAGGCATCCGCGACGACGGCTACGGCACTTCTGATCCCGAGTCGAGCCGCGTTTGTCGCAAGACTTACCAACCTTGTGCGGTTCCTGTCAAGGGCGATCACCTTTCCCTGATCCCCCATGAGTTCCGCGAGATGGGTCGTCTTTCCGCCATACCCTGCACAGAGATCCAAAACGGTTTCGCCTGCTCCGGGGGAAAGAAGGATGGAGGTCAGTTGCGCGGCTTCGTCCTGAACCTGAAAAAGGCCGCCCTGAAAAGTCTTGCTTTGATCGACCCTCCCTCTAAAATCGGTCAGATGGACTCCCTGGGGAGAATAAGGGGTCGCTTTCCCCCCAATGCCGCTCTCGTCTTCAAGCCGCCGGATAAGATCGTCTCGATGGATCTTGAGCGGATTGGACCGAACGGTGAGGGCCGGGATGCGGTTCTGTGCTTCGAGAAGGGCTTCCGCAAAATCGATTCCCCACTCCCTGATCCACTTCCGCACCAGCCACTCCGGATAGGAATAGCAAGCGGACAGACAGTCCACAGGGGTTTTACCGCGATCAGGGAAAGAGATCTGGGTCTTGTTGCGACAGACGTTTCTGAGAACCGCATTGACAAAGGAGACGACATAGGGAGGTTGCCCCTTTTTTGACTGTTTCACCGCCTCGTTGACGGCCGCCGACTCAGGGACCCGATCGAGAAAAAGAATCTGATAAAGCGCCAGACGAAGAAGATTCAGAACAGGAGGGGAGATCTTCTTGAGAGAAACATCCGAAGTCTGCCGAATGGTCCAGTCAAGCCTGGCCCTCCACCTTATCGATCCCTGGACCAACTGGCTGATAAAGGCTCTGTCCCGTTCCTCCAGGTGAGGCCTGGCGCTGAAGAGGTTGTCCAGCGCGCTTGCGGAGAATCCGGGCTTACGGGAGAGGTCGTTCAGCACCCTCAGGGCGAGATCCCTCGGTGTCTCTACCTTCATAGGTCAGAAATGAAGCCATGCCCCTTTCGACGAGTTCCAAATCCACATCCGTGTCATAACACGGGCCGTTCGGCCTTCTGTTGAGAATTCCGAAGACCGGAATGGGATAGGTATCCTGGATGCCGCTCGTCAGATCCCTTTCACAGGCTACTCCAATGATCAACTGCGGTTTCTTGTCCACCACGATCTTTCTGGCGAGTGTCCCGCCGGTGGCCACCGAGATGGATACGCCGTACTTGTCCGAGAGCTCCACCAGGTTCTTGATTTTGCACTTGCCGCAGGCCTTGCAGTTTTTCACGTTCCCGGTGATGCGGACACCACATTCGTGAAACTGCAGGCACTGGGGCAGCAGGATCAGGAGTCGGTTCGGATGAACCCGTCTTGCCTCTGCCAAGACCAGTTGATTGTTGATGGTGACAAAAGACCGTCGCACCTGATCCTTGCTGATGCCGATGCACTTTCCCACAAGGACGAGAAGTGGGAAAAGAAACCGGATCACCACCCCGCGGATTTCCTTGTTGAAGAAGAGGTTCTTTCCCCTGAGGATGGTGAACAACAGAGTCAGCCCGCCGCCGATCAGGAAAGCGACGATCGCCGCGAAAACAACAGCCATGATCAGGGGCAGACTGGGATGGATGTTCGTGAAACCGATGTAGGGGATGAGCCACAAAGCCACGGCGGCGACGATCAGGGCGCCGCAAGTCAGCAGGAGGAGGAGGATGAAGATCCTCTTTTCCGGCCGATTGTCGGCCTCTCTTTCCTTTGCCTCTTCGATCCTGTCGCGCAGTGCGTCGTTCACTTATTGCCCCAGAACCGCCCCTACGGGCAGCGAAAAGCCGCGCAAAAAGGCCTTTGCAGGCAGCCTGTTTTTCCCCGGATACTGCAGCTCTCCAACCCCTACGGTTCCACTCCCCGTTCCGATGACGAGACATTCCTCTTTCAGCGCCAGGACTTGTCCCGGCGCGCCCTCGTCCCGGTTCCTGTCGATCACCGTTGACGCAAAAAGCTTTATTTCCTGCCCCTCCCAGACCGTATAAGCTCCTGGCTTGGGATCCATGCCCCTGATGCGAGCCGACACTTTCGCTGCCTCCTCCTTCCAGTCCACTTTCGAGAGATCCTTCGAGATTTTGGGAGCGTAGGTGGCCTTGGTGTGATCCTGAGGAGTCGCCCTGACGATTTTGCCGGCCATGCGCTCAAGACTCTTGGTCATGAGATCGCCTGCCATCACGGCAAGTCTGTCGTGAAGGTGCCCCGCCGTCTCATCTTTGACCACCGGGCTCTGCTCCTGAAAGAGGATCGGGCCTGTGTCCATGCCCTCATCCATCTTCATCACGGTCAGACCCGTTATCGTCTCGTCGTTCAGAATGGTCCACTGAATCGGTGCTGCACCTCTCAGGTGCGGCAACAAAGAGGCGTGGACATTGATCACCCCCCATCTGGGAATGTCCAGAAGTTTCTTTTTGAGAATCTGACCGAAGGCGACGACCACGACGAGGTCAGGCTCCTTTGCTTTGATCTCGGCGCAAAACAGGTCATTGGAAGCCTTTTCAGGCTGAAGCACTTCAATTCCGTGCTTCATGGCAAGCTCCTTCACGGGCGGTGCAGTGAGCTTTTTCCCTCTGCCCTTGGGCCTGTCCGGCTGAGTGACGACGGCCAGGACATGGTGACCGTGGCTGATCAGAGCCTTCAGGGTGGGAACGGCAAAATCAGGGGTGCCCATGAAGATGACACTTGGACGGCCGGGAAAGGGTTCTGCCGCGATTTCCGCCATGAATCAGTCCTTCCCGTTCTTTAGCATCTTCTGGAGCCTTCGCTTGTAAAGGGCTCTCTTCAAACTGCTGATGTGATCGATAAAGAGTTTTCCGTTCAGGTGGTCGATTTCGTGTTGCAGGCATATCGCCATCAGGCCTTCCGCTTCGATGTCGACAGGTTTCCCGTGCCTGTCAACTCCTCGCACCTTGACCATGGCGTGTCGTTTCACCTCAGCCGAGAAATCAATGACACTCAGGCACGCTTCGTCGTAAATGATCTCTCCCTCCGCCTCGACGATCTCCGGATTGATGATCACACAAAGGTTGCGTCCCTTGTCTTTGGGGGTGAGGTCGTAGACGAGCAGCTGAATAGGCTCGCCGACCTGGTTGGCTGCCAGACCGATCCCGGGGGCCGCGTACATGGTCTCCCCCATGGCATCGATCAGGCTTTGAATCTCGTCGTCGATGTTCTCAACCGGTTCCGACTGTTCCCTCAACACAGGCTCCGGAAACTTGTATATTTTCATGATCGGTGAAGGGCTCATGATTTTTTCGGCTTCCTCATGCATCCTTTTAAAATCATACTATATCCTTGAAAATAATAAATCAAGATAACCGGCTCTCCAGAACGGCCTTGACATTTCGGCCCCATCTCCCTATTGAGATGAAGTCATGAAAGACCTCATCAACTTCTTGTTCGAAGTGGGGATGTTGAAGAAGACTCCCCGCACAGGATACCAGTTCCTCGGATCAGGGAAGGAATCCGTCGCCGAGCACAGCTTTCGCACGACGATTATCGGGTATCTTCTTTCGCGGCAGGAACCCAAGGCCGACGCCATGAAAGCGACGCTCATGTGCCTCTTTCATGATCTTCACGAGGCAAGAACCGGTGACCACAATTACGTCAACAAGCGATACGTCCAGGTCGATGAAGAAAAAGCGGTCCAAGACCTTGCCAAAGGGCTGCCCGTCAGGGATGAAATCGTCTCCTTGACCCGTGAGTTCAACGAAGGCAAGTCCCTGGAAGCCTGCATTTCCAGGGATGCGGACCAACTGGACTTGATCCTGTCGTTGAAAGAACAGCAGGATCTCGGAAACGCTTATGCTCGGGAGTGGCTCCACTATGCGGTGAAGAGGCTCCAGACCGGTTCAGCCCGGAAGATGGCCCAGGAGATCCTGGAGACGGACAGCACGGAATGGTGGTTCGAAAAAAAGACCGAATGGTGGGTCAATGGCCCTCAGAATAATCAAAGCGCTGACTGACGCCTATCTTCATCAAACGGAGAACATCCTCCGCACCTGCCTGATCCTATCCCTGGCTTTCCATGCCGTCATGGTCCTTGCCCTCCAAAACGCTATTCCCACCTACTTGGCCGGAGAGGACCTCCGAACCTACAGAGTGGAACTTCTCAGACCTCCTGTAGACGACCTGGACCTGGCCGAAAAACCGGACACGGACATATCGAAACCCGAGGACCCTGCGGCCTCAAAGACCTCCTCGGAGGAAACTCAGGAGACCATTTCTCTCGATACGGCTGACAAAAGGTATGTAACTTACGCCCAGGCCATCAAGGAAAGAATCGCAGGGCAGTGGAAGTACCCTCAGGAGGCGAGAAAGAAGAGACTGGAAGGCAGACTGGTCGCTCTTTTCAGTCTCAACAGGGAAGGCGCTCTGACCCGCATGGAAATCACCCGGTCTTCGGGCCACGAGGTGCTCGACCGCGAAGCGGAGAGGGCCGTTCAGAGTGCCGCTCCTTTCCCCCCTTTCCCCTCAACGATCACAGTGAGCCGCCTCAACATCAACGTTTCCTTTGACTACACGCTCTCTAAAAAGAAGTGACGAGTGAATAGTGACGAGTGCCAAGTCCGAAACCTTCTGGACATATTCGATTTGACAAGTTTACAATGCCAATATCATCCGCCCACCCGATTCCTTCAACCCATGCCATGGTGCCCCACAGTAGAGTTCTCATTGGCAATTGTAATCGCTGGCAATAGACCAATCGGTATCACGGCAAGAAAGAGGAGGGATTTTCAAGGGACACCCCCGGCGCCATCCATTTGGTAAACTTGTCTGATCGTCGTTCGCATGCGCGATAGGCTTGGATCGAATCTGTCGAAAAAGGCGATTGGGCGTTATTGACGCTCTTTTCAGGGGTCAGTTTACCATACCCAGGTAAGAGATCTTCGGATGATTCTCCGTAGCTGGGTTTGCGCCATCGGCGTCCGGCCCGCCCGGCGGGAGCCCCACGGAATGGGTTGATAGTTTCTGTCGTTACCATACCTTTAACCGATAAAGCCACACCTCCGGGAAAGGAAGAGTGCGCATGCTCACGCATTGAATTGCTCGCATTCCGGTTCCCACTTTCGCAAGAACATATTTCACACGAATGGAAGAAAAGTGAAGCTTCCTGCTTTTAGCCATCCCCACCAAGACTACCTTATCACTGTTGAAATGTGGTGGAGACGATGCTCTTCTAGATTTATCAAAGCGCTCTTATCTTTCTGACCAAAGACACCAACGGAATTCCTTCCTGCTCTCTTCGCTTGATATAAGGCCCGGTCTGTCGCTTCAATCAAATGAGAAACTCCTTGAATTCCGGGCGCCGGTGCCATGGCTAGGCCGATGCTTACGCTGACACTCAGCTGTCTTGTCTGCCACTTAAAAAGGTGACTTCCGATCTCTTTCTTGAGCTTTTCCGCTATTTCAAGAGCACTCTTTGCATTGGTCTCAATAAGCATCACAGCCAATTCGTCACCGCCGTAGCGGGCCACGACATCCGTGGCCCTGACATTGCCTTTGAGAATCTTGCCTAGCGTCTTGATTACATAGTCTCCACACCGATGTCCATAGGTGTCATTGAGGTCCTTTAAATAATCAATATCGATTAACAATAGCGCAAGAGTGCGATGATATCGGATGGCTCGCCTGAGCTCGGAATCGAGCGAATGTATGAGATAGCGGTAATTGTACAACCCGCTTAGTCCATCCGTGATGGACAATTTTCCCAGTTTGTCTTTTGCCTTCTTCAGCGCGGAGGTGCGGTTCATGACCTGCTGTTCCAGATCATTGCTGGCCTTTTGAAGTCTTTCCTCCGCTCGTTTGCTCCTGGCGTAAAGCAGAGCGTTCTCTATGGCAAGGGCGATCGGGATGCTCAAACTGTTTAGAAATAACAGATCATCTTTTCGGAATCCATGCGCCACATTCACGGATTGGAAATAGATGGCTCCCCTCGTCCCCATTCTGCCCACCAGGGGCACACAGATTACCGACTTGACCCCTATGTTTTCCATGCTGTCCGAGAGATTCGCTTTGTTTTCCGTGGTCGTATCAAGCATCATGACAGCCCTGCCTTCTCTCACTGCACGTCGGACAAGGCTTCTACTATATCGCGGAGCATCTGCTGTGGTTCGTTTCTTGAAGCGGCTCGCAATCTTGCTAAGCTTTCCGCTGCTGGGATCAAATAGGAAAAGGAAACCGCTGTCGATTCTTTTCAGAAGACCGGTGATCGAGTCCAAAGCTTTTCCACAAAGCTCAGTTAAGTCCAGCGACCCCAGCAGTTCGATAGAAATGTCGTGGATCAACTCCAGTTCTTTCTTCTGTTTCGCTCTCCTATCCGCGAAGGTGGATGGTTTCAGGCCGTCGTCTCCTGGGCGCTGAACGCTAATCGAATACTGATTAGGCAGTCTATTTGGGGCGCATTTCTTCCCAAAACTCACCAGGACATTGCCGAAGGCAACAGGAACCCCTTCTCGCACCTGGACCCTTACTCCGCTCTCTATAGCATTCCCATTGATCCATGTTCCGTTGCGGCTTTGGAGGTCTTCAACGTAGTATTGACCATTCTCCCAGTAAACTTTCGCGTGGTTTCGGGACACTGAAGGCTCGTTCAGGCGAACCTGTTTCGTCGCACCTCTTCCAATGTCTGCGGTTCTATCGCTGAGCACAAAAGAGCGACCTTGCTCCGGTCCATTTGCGATGAAGACATTGATCATCAGACATTTTCTCCTTTCTTCCGAAATCATTCAGAATGCGTTTGAAGAACCTTGACAGGCTCCTGCTGTCAAAGTGGGACTGGCTTGCGAAAGGAATCTCGTTGAGATTCACTAAAAATAATAGTATCAAACAATTATACGTATTTGCCAGGAAAAACTGAGGACCATTTTACAATTATCCAAAAGTCAGTTCATCCGCTTTCGATAAAGCATTGACTGAAAAGGGGGTCCCATATGGCATCCCGGTTTTCCGTTTCTTTTGTCGCCTTCTTGGTCTTTGGATTCTGTCAACAAGACGCACATGCCCAAGCAAAGCCGGACTTCTCGAACTATGAATACCGTGTGACGGAGGACGGGGCGTTTGCGCTGTACAACCCCAAAGGATGGACGGTGGGCACCCAGAAATACCCCAACGGAAGAATGGTGTTCACCACAGACCCGAAGGACCTGTCGTATGTGAGCATGCTCTTTTTGGAAAAGATCGACCCGAGCTACGATTCCGTGTCCTTTGCGAGTGGCACGGTGAAAAACCTTAGCCGGGAGATTCCGAGTCTAAAAATCCTCGGAGCAAGAAGCAGTTCGGACCGGATGCGGACGGTCATCGATCATCAGAAGACCGGCCCCCAAAATGTTTTGATCGAAGGAAGACACTCTTTCAATATCAAGCATCCCACTGCGGTCGTATTCGGGTACGAGGCGCCTGCCAAGCATTTCAAGGAAAGGGTCTCCACTCTCCTAACGGTTATCGCCAACATTACCCTTCAAGATCCCCAGGCGTATGAGAAACTTGCCTTGCAGAGGAAAGGCGGCACGGCGACCGCACTGCCCATGCGGGAGGCCTTGGCGCCCGACAACACCTGTCGGCTTTTGGTTCCCGAAGGTTGGACTTTCAACGCCGGCAGGGGGCAAGCCCTCTGTCACTCCCCCGATGGAGATATCGGATATATTTATGCGATTGTGGGGTTTGTTGGCCAATCCCGGATTCCGTACTTTGACAGCCGCAACATCCCCGGAGATCTTCGCTACAATTATATGCAGCCCACCGATGCCCTCGTTGTGGCCAGTCAGCATACCGGTTCAAGGAATCATCGGGTATTGGAGCGGTACCCGAACACAACCTGGGCCCGGCAGGCCTCGGGGTATCTGAAGCAAGGAGTGGATGCGGAGATCGCCCTGATTTCTCATACAAGTAAAAACGGGGTTGCCGTAACCGGCTACTACGATATCATGGGGTTCCATCCCGGAAATACCGGCCAATGGTCAATCATTCCCATGGGGTTCTGGGCGCCCACCTCGCAGTTCGGGCGATACCTTCCCTCACTCCTGAAGATCGCTGAAAGTTATTCATTGAACGAGGCCTGGGCCAAGGAGTATGTGCGCCAGGGACAGGCGAAGGTAAGGGAAATGATGAAAAAAACGTCTTCGATGATGTCCCGTTATGCGGACGAAATGCGCCAAGCGAGCCTTTCGAGCCATCAGGAACGGATGCGGAGCGGGGATTTCATTAGTTACAAGTTCTCAACCTATATGCGAGGGGAGCAGGAATGGGTGACCAGTTTAAATGGCGGCGCGATTGTGAAGACGGATCATTGGGGGCTTAGCGTTGGCGGACGATACGTGGTCGAAGGGCCGCCGTTCAACTATTACAATTTTCAGGGTGAGAAGTACGGACTAATCCCTGTCGACGTTTCGCGGGAGGTGTATGAGAAAGTGAAAGGGGTTAATTGACGGCAAGTAGGGATAAGGGGCAAACGAAGCGATTTCTGACTATCGCCTCATATTTCTGGGTTTCGCAGCGCTGCCAGGATGGGGTTCTAGTTCCCGGCCGTACGATTGGGGCTGGGCCGTCGGAAGTTTGGAATGCTGTACGGGGCGCACTTTTTGAAGAAGTCTCAAAGAGGCTCCTCGCCAATGAAATGATCTCTTTCAAGAACCCGGGCGAGCACCGCCGAGGAACTGCCCCAGACATCAACAACCGACCGTAGATTGACACAAAAAGGCATACCCTGTACTCACCAGTGCACGCCTTTTCGGGAACAGAAACTTCGCGGTAGCGCATAGATCCCAGAAATTTCGAGGAATAATTCATTGTCTCCTCAAAAGATCAATGAGGGCACAAGGCTTGCAGGGTTTTCTTAACCGGGAGGAAAGAGGTGTGGGGAGGGGAACCGTCCTTATCGCATCCTGTTTCTGGGTTGCTGCATCCTTAACGCCGGCTTGGTCCGCCAGTCCCGGCGAAGCACAACAGGGCGGAGATTACGCTCTGGGGGCTCTCGCCATGCCCTACCCCCCCTTTCTGAGTGAGGGACCGGAGCCTCCTCTCTATGTGAACATGAAGGGTTCTCAGACTGCATCACAGATCTTCTCTTCGACTCTCGCAGAGGAAACAGATCAAGCGCTTCAAAGGGTGAAAGCCCGGTATGAAATCGACTTAGGGAATTACAGCTTTGAATTCAGTGGAGGTTATTTCCCGGGAATGAGATCTCCGGTCCCTTCCGTATCCCCCCTCGATCCAAGGGCCCACCTGGGTTACATTAATCTCACTATCCCTCTCTCACAATTCTACTTTAGAGGCGGTGCCTTTCTTGGACAAAACGTAGAATCGCTGGGCCTGATTTTCAAGCGTTCCTCCGAAGAGCAAAAAGCCAAAAAAAGGGAACTCTTCGGTTACCAGATTGGGGGAGAGTACCGGTTTAGCGAGTCCCTGAGTATCCAGGCGGGGTGGGGTCAGGCTACACAGGAATACGAGATGACAAGGGAGAGTTTAGGGGCCTGGTATCTTCGGGCTCAGATCGGCTTGGGACGGGGCATGTCGATTATCCCTCAGGTGGGCTTTGTCGACACCACATCAGGCGATGGGCCAAGGATAACAGAAGAAGCTGTACACTTCGGAGCAAAGTGGCATATCAATTTCTGACGCTGTGGATTGCCCGCGGGTAATTGAAACCCTGAGGTCGCCTTTAGGACTACAATCCCTCCGTGCCAAATCATCATAGGCAGCAGGTCAGGGCAACCCCTTTTCCGGCCATGGCTCCTTGCCCCTAGGCGCAGTTTCGCAGCGCTCCAAAGTTTCGGCTCAATACCCCCGCAGGATTTTTTCCCGCTTCTCGGGATTTTCTCCTATAAGAATGAGTTATTCCCCTATTGCGTGCTAACACTCCTCTCCTTAGTTTGTATCAAGTGAAGGATTCGCAAACCTTCTCTTTCCTCCTAGAGCCCTCCTTAACCAAGAGGCTAAGGGGGGCATCTTTTTCGTGTCAAAGGTTAATCTCCTCGGTAAGCATTGTAGAGTAACACTGGAACGAGTGATGAGTCATAGTCTGGATTCATCTCTTGGCTGTGCTTTATTGGCGGGATTAACTCAGAAAGCGGGTCATCATGGAGTGGGCGGGTACCAATGAAATGAATGAGACTGGTTGTGATGTGTATGGCGTTGTTAGGACTGTCCGCTTGTAGTTCGAGTTGGGGCAGTGCCGGACTTGGCGCCGTTGGAGGAGCCGCTATAGGGGCCGGGAGTTACGAGTCTCATATGAAAAAACAAATGGAGAGGGTCGAATAAGACTATAAGGACGGCCAGATAGAGAAGAGCGAATATGAAATCCGTATGGACCAGATCAAGAGGGATTCGTTGTTCCAGAAGTGAATCCATTGCTGTTTCTATGAATCCTCTGTCTGGCCTTTCAAAGACACGTTTGAGGGTTGCCAGGGGCGGAACCTCACTGAAGGTTCGCCAAAGGTTATTGAACGCCATAGGATCACCATGAATCGCTTTACTCGCGTTTTTCAGGAGGGGGCCATGAAAACTTTTCGGCTTTTGTTTATCTCAATGATGATGGTTATGGTCATCGCCCAGCTTACGCAGGCTCAGTCCCAGTGGGGTGATATGCTCAAGGGAGCACAAAAGGCTCTGGGAGTAGGGGGTCTATCGGACAGTAAGATTGTGGACGGATTGAAGGAGGCTCTTCAGATAGGAACTGGCAATGCCGTGCAGACGGTCTCCACGGTAGGAGGATATTACAACAACCCTAAGATAAGGATTCCTCTTCCCGGGTCGGTCCAGAAAGTGGAAAAACTGATCAGGATGGCGGGATATGGCACTCAGGTTGATGCCTTTGAGCTGAGCATGAATCAAGCGGCTGAGAGGGCGGCGCCGGAGGCAAAAAGCATCTTTTGGGATGCGATAAAGCAGATGAGCATCACCGACGCGCGCAAGATTTTAGATGGACCTGAAAACGGGGCGACACTTTACTTCAAAGAAAAGACTTACGGACGATTGACTGAAATCTTCAAACCGATTGTTCACGACTCCATGTCGGAGGTGGGAGTGACTCAAAAGTATCAGGAGTTGGATGGGAAGATGGCCAGCATCCCTATGGTGGGGAGCATGCGCTTTGACCTGGACAAATATGTGAATGACAAGGCGCTGGACGGACTCTTTCTTATGCTTGCGGAAGAAGAGAAGAAAATCCGGCAAGACCCAGCTGCAAGGGTCACGGATCTCTTGAAGGAGGTCTTCGGAAAGAAGTAGGGCGTAAATCGAGGGTTCTTCATGGGAGTCGTCGCAAGGTTAAAGAGGCGCTCTCGAGAAATTGTCAAAGGTGATCTATCAACAAAACCCAATTTACTATTTTCGTGCAACTCGATGAAAGGAGAATTCTTATGAAGGCATTGAAGCGAGTGTTGACATTGTTGGTTGTGACTTTAGCGGTAATAGCGCTTGTAGGCTGTGGGGTCAGCAAAGAAGAACATGAAAAAGCAGTCTCTGAACTCAGCAAAATGAAAGCGGAGCTGGCTCAGGCTAACACGAAAATGGCGGCTGTGGAGAAATCATTAAGTGAAGCCCAGGCCAAGCTCAAAAGCCAAGCAATGCAACCCCCCGCGCCGGCAGAGAAGCCCGCAGCAGCGGAGAAACCAGCAGCAGTTGACACAGGAATGCAGGACAAGCTTGCTGCATCCCAGAAGGAAGCGGCCGATCTCCGGGCAAAGGTGGATAGCCTGACTGGGGAGAATGCCAATTTGAAGGGCATGCTGGATAAACTCAAAGCCGAGTACGCTGAGATCCAAAAGAAACTGGGAGGAGGGGTTCCAGGGGTTCAGGCGCCGGCCGCACAAGTGCCCGCGACTCCGGCAGCCCCACAAGTACCAGGGGGTCTTCCAAAGAAGCCATAAGGCAGTATAGCAGACCCCGCAAGTTGCAAGGCAGGAGTGTGAGGGTATTAGAAAGGCAATGGGCGCCGGGAAAAGCCCTTTCCCAAAATCGCCTTTTTCGACAGTCTCATTTGGTATGCTTGAATCGCCGTCTGTCAGCCAATTCGCAATAATTGGTATTCTAATCTAATCGTAACTATGAGAAGCCTTAGCTACTAGCCCTGTCCTTCCCCAAAAACAGTATTTTCATGTCTCCATCTGCTTTGAAACTTGCAATAAGGAGATATGGGGCAAGAAACATTATCCCGCCAAAAAGCCCCAGCAAACCTAAGACAAGCCCACCGGGGGAGAAATGGTGACGCCATGCCAGCCATAAGCCAGAAAGTATAAGGAAACACAAAAAATCAAAATTGAACTGGCCGGGCCAGGTCATGGCTGCTATATCACCAATAAAGATGGGGAGCAGGTTCCAGCCATGATTGGAGATCACAACACCCGTGAAACTAATGATAGCGATAATAAAACCAACCAACAAGATTCGAAATGCACGCATCGGATTCCTCCTTTCCTATTCAGGCACCATTCATGCTTTCTATTCTTAATCTCTTAGGGTCGAATTCCCCGCTGCTTGCGGCGGGGTAGGTTATTTGCAACCAAGGCCACAAACGTTGCAGCCGAATAAGCCCATTGGCCGGCTTCAATATGTCATCTCATTACGGCGCAAACCGGTTTTCCGCTTTTATAAACAAGAAGGTAGATCAACGGCCCAATCGAGCCGGTAGCCAGGGTCAGCAAAACCCAGGGCCATGGGTTGCGAGCATGGGCCCTTGCATCGCGCCACATCCACACCAGAAACAGACAAAGGGCGATCACAAGGTCCGCGAAAACCTGCGCCGCGCCAAAAGACCTAAAATGCGGTTCGAAGATGCCCCAATATCCGTGATGCAAAAGAGCTATGGCGGTAAGGGCGAGAAAGGCAATCAAAGTGACGATTAATATGATGCGTTGCATTTCAGCCTCCTTTCTTGGCTTGATTTGACCAATCTTTCCAAATAGAATGCAGCCAAAAGGTTAAGAAGTCCATTACCTCAGAGGTAAAATTGATGCAGAATATGATGGAACTACGAAAAAACGCATCGGCAGGCGATCTATTACGTTTCTGGCGTAGCTTTAACAGGATGAGCCAATTGGATCTGGCGCTGGAGGTTGGTGTTTCTACCAAGCATTTGAGTTTTGTGGAAACAGGCAGGTCCCAGCCTAGCCGCAATCTGATCTTGAAAATGGCTCATTCGTTGAAACTGCCGCTCAGGCACCGCAATGGGATTCTGAAGGCCGCCGGTTATGCTTCCGAGTTTGGTGAAGAACCGTTTAACGGGGAAAAGATGGAAATCATCCGACAAGCCTTGCAGCGTATGCTGGAAAAGCATGAGCCCTATCCGGCTTTTGTGGTAAATGCGGCATATGATATTTTGATGACCAATTCCGGCTATGAGCAAATGATCAAATTCCTTGTGGGGGAATATGCACGACAGAAATACCGGAATGTGTATCACCTGACGTTTGCCGAAGACGGATTGCGGCCGTATATTAAAGATTGGCCGGGGATAGAGCGGTTTCTGCTCATTCGACTGTGGAATGAGGCCGTGTCGACTCAAAACAGCGAACTATTTTCACTCTACAAGGATGTTTCACGGTTGAGATCCTCCAGTAAGGACCCACTGGATGTTCAAGTTGATGATAATCTGCCGGTAATGAGTTTGACATTTGAAAAGGACGCCATAAAAGCCAGCTTCTTCACTACGATCACCACACTGGGTACCCCGCTTGACCTAACCACGCAGGAACTCCGTATTGAGTCCCTTTTCCCGGCTGATGAAGAAACAAGAAAACGGTTCCTCTTGGGATTTAAGAAACCGAATACAAAAAAGCGGTTGAGTACCTCTTCTTGCATAGATAACCAAGAACCCTATACCAGCTGAGTGAACATAGGGCCAATCAAGAAGTCGCCTGGGCTATGAAACCTTGCTGCTGTGATTTCTAGGTTTAAGAGCGGTTACTCTTACGCTTGCTAATCTCTCATTTTTCTCGCTTCCCGGATTGAAGCGATACGCATGGTTAAATCCAAAAAGGGGCGAAAAGTCTGTTGAGCAGATGCCATTTTGCCCGACAGATCAGCGGTTCGGATTAGCGCTTGTAATCGCTCTTGCAAGGGTACTTTCCGGTCGCGGCGCCTCACAATGATCCGGATTTCTTTCCGCCAGCCTGGTGATAACCGTCTCCCCTTCAACAAAGAGATCAAAAGAAAATATGTGGAAGAGCCTTACCTTCTTTCTACCGCCTGGCTGCGGAATCCACCCTCTTATTCTTGTCAGGGAAGGAGTAAAGACGAATCTGGGGCCAGGGCTCGGCAGAGACAAAAGAGATCACAAAAACGCCCCGAGCAAGAAAACCTCCACTTCCTCAATTTGCTCCATGGCTGTATCGTTGGTTATCAAGGTAGGGGTATTGCTCCGCATCGCACAGGCGACTTGGATCATGTCGGGCAGGGGGAGACCGTATTTGGCTCTCAGGCTACCAGCAAGCAAGCCGGTTTCAAAGCTCAACGCAAAAGGAACCACGTTTTGCATGCTTCTCAAGGCAAAACGGTAGCGGTCGGCCAGATCGTAGCGCTTTTTTTGAAGCGGCTTGACCATGAGTTCAGCTGCGGTGATCGGGGTGACGATACTCTCGAACTTGCCCAGCCGGCCTTGTTCAAGGATAAACTCACTGACCGATCCGAACTGCGGAGAGTCCTCAAAGAGGTAGACAAAAATCATAGTGTCCAGGACAACGCCCTTTCTCCCCGCCAGTCTTTTGGGCAGTTTCATTCGCGCTCTCTCCATTCCTCCCGCAGGCGCTTGACATAGTCCGAGGCATCTCCGTTGTCGGCAATGTCTTTGCCGATGCCCCGCCAGCCCTTGGTCGCAGCAGGATAAATCACAATGCGGTCGTTTTCGGCTTGAACCTCAACCTTAGCGCCGGGCTTAAGTCTTAGGCGTCTTCTCTCATTTTTCGGAATCACGACCTGATAGCGTGCTCCAATCGTGGCTTCTGTCATACCAGACCCTCCTTTTGACATACAAAATAGCAGTGTATCATACGCATGTCAAGTCGGTATTCTCTTTGGAGATACTTCGCCTTCAGCCCTGATGCTTGAATTAATGGGTACTCAAGGAATGAGCGTGAGTGAGGTGCACTTCGAAAGACAGAGGCAGGGGGTCCGTGGAGATTCTATTTCTTTAAGACAACCGGCTTTTGTTCGTACCGACCTGAGCTCACCTCTTCCCAGAAGGCTTTTTCGCTCTTCTCCCACTCCTTCCCGAAGGTGGTGCTGAAGAAGCCTCCCAGCTTTTCAAAGACCCGTTTCCACCCCGGCCGGTAGGAAAGGGCCAGCACGTCTTCCAGGAAGGGGACGATCTCCGCCATCTTCTCCTTGGGAATGTAGGCCCGGGCTCCCATCTGAATGGACTTCTGCAAGGCCTGCACGGAAAGGGCGTGTGCGGTGAGCATGACCGTCGGGAATCCGAGGCTCACGGCGGCATTGAGCAGATCAAAGCCCCGCACTCCCATGATGTCCAGGATGACCAGGTCATAGGTCCAGGACCTGATCAGGTGGTATCCGGTCTCATAGTCCGTGGCTGTGTCGAGAACGAGCCCCGGGAAATCATCGAACTGGTCTTTCAGGGTCGCCAGAATGTCCGGCTCGTCGTCCACCGCCAGCAGACGCTTGTTATTCAGCACGCTCTGTACCATCGTCTTCCCCTTACTTTTTTCCTTTCGTCTGCTTCCGTCTTTCTTCGTCGCGGATCTCTCTGCGAAGGAGCTTTCCCACCTTGGATTTGGGCAGCATGTCGCGGAATTCAATGTAGCTCGGCACTTTGTAGGCCGCCAGCCTGTCGCGGCACCAGTTGAGAAGATCCGCACCGCCCACTCCCCTTGCGTCTTCTTTGAGGACCACGATCGCCTTGATCCGCTCACCGACCTTGGGGTCCGGCACGCCCACCACGCAGGCCCCGATCACCGTGGGGTGGTCCTGGAGAACGGCTTCCACCTCTGAAGCGGAGACCCGGAAGGCTTTGTGCTTGATAATGTCCGCAGAGCGCTCCACGTAGGTGAGGTCCCCGTCCGCATCCTGCTTCACGAAATCGCTCATGCGGTAGTAGATGTCGTTGTTGATCTTCACGTAAGCGCGGGTGGTCTCGTCAGGTTTGTTCAAATACTCCTTGATCGTGTAAGGAGAGGTAACCAGGAGTTCTCCTGTTTCCCCCTGAGCCACAGGCTCCAGGGTGTCCGGATCCGCCACGAGACAGCGCCGGCTCTTCAGAGGTTCGCCAATGGTGTTGGGTTTGGGTTCCCTTCCGATGCGGCTGTAGGTCACGTGCCCCGCTTCGGTGGACCCATAAACCTGATAGATCTGCACGCCCGTGTGCTCTTTCCACCGGTTGAACACTTCCAAAGGCAACACATCGCCGCCGCAATAGCAGTAGGTGAGACTGCTCATGTCATAGCGGTCCAGCCGGTCGTTTTCAAGGATCATCCTGTAGAGCGCCGGGACCCCCAGCATCCATCGGGCCCTGTACCGCCCAACGCACTCCAGGATCGCGTCAACCTGCGGCACGGGCATGAGCAGGGTCAGGTTGCCCTTGTTGAGCCCCACTGCCATGAAAAGACCTAGAGCCATGATGTGGAACAGGGGGTTGACGGCCAGGTACACATCTTCCCCTTCCTTGAGATATTGTCCTGCCACGTCTTCCGTCACATCGTTCACATAAGAGGTCATTCCGATATGGTTGCCCGGAACCCCCTTGGGGAAACCCGTGGTTCCGCCGGTGTAAAGAATGTAAGAAAGGTCCTTCCATGGGTCCAGCGCCACTTTTTCCCTCAGGGGTGCGTGTTTGAGGAGGCTCCTGAACCACAGGACCTGAGTGTCCCGTTCCACTTTTCCGTTAGGGATTCTGTCGAAAAGAACACCCAAGAATCTTTTCCATGGAGGAAGGAGGTCCGCGAGGTTCGTCACGATAATGCGCTTGACGCCGGTAGTCGGCAGGACCTCTTTGACGTAGCCGAAGTTCGTGTCCTGGCAGATCACCGTCTCCACACCGGCGTCCTTGATCATGTACTCGATCTCAAAGGACGTGTAGATCGGAGAGATGGGAACCAGCACGGCCCCGATTTTCTGTATGGCCAGAAAGCCGATGATCCACTGGATGCAGTTGGGGATGTAGATCATCACCCGGTCACCCTTCTTGACGCCAAGGTCCAAAAGGGCGCCTGCAAA
>Ga0209450_10000568_pt1 | contig 18688 bp, 9 predicted proteins | sample FrelakmetLWP11LW_FD_187149 | JGI IMG/M metagenome (GOLD analysis project Ga0209450, IMG submission 187149) | Freshwater lake sediment microbial communities from the University of Notre Dame, USA, for methane emissions studies - LWP11 LW (SPAdes)... | ecosystem: Environmental > Aquatic >...
ATATAAATAGTATTTAATTAGGGGTTGAACAGTTAAATATATACTATTTCCTTTTTACAAAAAAGTGTAGGTTTTTTTCCAGTTAAAAATAGGCCGCTCCAACGAAGGTTTCATCGGAAAATTAATACAATAAACATCGATAAAATTAAAATAGAGTTGACGAACAATCATTGTCTTTTGGGGCCTCTCCTTCTAACTCCATAGAATCTCTACTCGGCAGTATATCCACGGGGGTGCGGGGGGAGTGTGGCGACTCTCAGCATGTTGAGAATGTGGCTTCCTTACATTGCCACTCCAAAGACATTGTACATGGCACCGAGATCAATGGGGAGGTCAACTCCAGTTGGTGGTGGTTGTAGTGATGATGATGGGACTTCTTCGTCAACATGTTCCGCGACGTCCTCGTGTTAGCAGCTTGAGTGTGGAGTCAGCAAGGGGCATTGCTGATACATCGCTTAACTCTCGGAATCACTTTCGGAACCAGAAGACACAACTATCGGTTTGAGCAGCTGCCCTATCAGACGCGCGGGGGTGTTGGTAGCAATGGTGTCATGGGTGACTGTTTTCACAGTCAATGTTCCTTTCAGTTGCATTATCATTGTCTCTTTGGTGACTGGGTGCCCAGCTTGACGAATCAACACTTTCTGTTTATCAACAAATGTTTCTAAAGAAATCGAATCAATTACGTCTGGAAGGAGCATATAAGTCAGGTTGCTGACATTTCTCGTTATTACCTTTCTTTTGAGAGGAAGAGGTGACTGGTATTTTTTTAACCATGAAATAATAATAAATATAACTATATTGATTTTAATTAATATTAATATGGCAAATAATTGGAAGTTAATAATTTGACACAAAATCATGGAATGAGTTTTTTTTTCATTTCATCGAAGGATTAGACCAGAGTTTTTTTATTATCCAAAAGAGATTTCTCCCAAAAATAAGGATGGAACATATCCTTTCTCTATATTCTTTTGGTTTTGGGGGCATCAGGAGTATCAATCAAGTTCGGAATATGCCTCAATCCGAAATATATGGTCTTTTTGTATATCCTGCTTTATGTTTTTTTTTTTTTATATAAAAGTGTGAGTCTATATTTACGGAGGTAGTAATAGTGACCCTAATGTACTGTCTATGGAAAAGTGATTGCCAATAGTTGAAAATCTTCATGCCAGCGAGATTGTTTTGCATTGTATTGTGTGGTCATGAAAAATCGATTAATTAAAAATATTAATATACTGATAATGTTTTAAATGAAGGCAGTTTATCCGTATTTAATTGCATCGTCCAATCATATTTAATTAAACAACTATAGTGATTTTAAATTAAATCATGTACTGTGGGTTGCCATAATTTATCTTTCCAAAAGAATCCAAAAAAACCAATGAATCAAACAGCAATCGATCAAGATTTGTAACAAGTAATGGCATAGCTCAAAGTGCATCATAAAAGAAGAATCGCCATCAACAAAAGAAGTAGCGCTAATCAACCTTGGCTATCAAAATCAGAGCCAACATGCAGAAATTGTCGACTTTACGTGATTGACTATATCACACTCAAAATGATGCCTGGATCATAGTGTAGAGAATGTGGACACACTATCATCAATCAGGTTCGACCAATGGGCCCATTAAAATAAAGAGGCTTGAAATTAGATTTCATCGGTGCGTAAAATCGAGTTAAAAACTTTGCGAGAAATTCAATTCAAATAACAGGGACTCAAAATAATATAAAACCCACAATTTAAGCAATTTTTGGAGAAGGAAGCTACAGCTCAACATATTTTACATCAAATGCAATCCCTCATCTATAAAAATCAGACATGTTTACTGACATACCTCCGGCTCACGATCAGACACAAAATCAGATATTGAAGAATCGGATAAACTAATTATTTCTTCCTCTTTAGATACGTCCCAGCAATATAAAAGGGGCTGGCAACGGGCTTTTTGCAACTGAAAAGCTCAAGGCGAATTCGATAATCGTGTCATACATTGGATAAATTATAATTTCCAGTTAGTTCTGGCCTCCTTCAGATTCAATGTATGGACTTGGTTGGTTTCATTAAAATAATAACCCTCAATTCATAGTTGTTTAGCCTATTAGAAAACTAAATGCAGGGAGATTTATAAACTCCAGCTCGCTGGCTAATTGCAATTGTGCGATATAGAAGTGTCTGGTTAACGGATAAACGTCACTTTATATTTATTGTCTCCGATAAATTGAAGTAAATTAGTAACTGTTGTACCATTATGGAGATTAGTATACCACTGGGGAGTAGTTTGATCCTTCATCAAACGGTAACTGTTTAAAGTTTTAACCCGGAGAAATAAGCAGGCACTTACAGTTTATCAATGATCTGCCCGATATTCAACTTGAAGCTTAAGATAAACCCTTATATTATGTGACTGTTCATGATGAAATTGATGCCGGTCAATTCTTTTATAGAATGAAAGTCGCTGCTTAAAACTAAAAAATACGATTGGAAAAATAAGAGAAAAAGTTAAAAAGATAAGAGTTCTTGGCCAACAAAAACGGAAAAGGTAGGACAGAACTACGATAGATTTATGCATTGCCAATCAGAAATGAATTAGCTGCTCGATTTTAAAGATATGACACTGCTATACTGAAGCTCAATCCATTTATTTACAAACTTCTCAAATTTTAAAATCCTAGCATTTGGAATCCTATTTTCCTCAACTCAATATTCAATCATCCAATGAGAACTTTCTTCAAATTGTCTGGTCAGTATGCAGACTAATAACAGTTTGATCAGAAAGATCGCTAGACAAACTAGTAAAGGAGATAGACTATATTGACGTATTTTGACGTTAGTCACAATGAACTTACAGGAAATAAATACTGGGAAGGTTTTGTGCTCAGTTCGGAAGGAAAATAAAGCAGAGAACGGTCAATTCTGTAAAAAGAGTTACATTTACGTAAATTCCTTTTCTTTGCTAGATTCAGTAGTTTTGGTTAAACCGACTAAGTGAAAAGTATCACTGATTTTTCCAACTAATCAAATGTGATTGAAAAACTTATAGATTGCTCAAGTAGATTACTTCGACTAAATGATGCCAACCTGCGAGGAATTGAAGGATGGATAAAAAAGATTCCTTATGTTAGACCAGGGACAGATTTTGAATCAAAATCATTCCACAATGCAAGTTACTCTCTTTAAGAGTTAATTTTTAGAATCGCCCTTCATCAGAAGATATGGAGATAATAAAAACCTCTTAACCAAGCAGTACTGATTAACTAATAGTGCATGAACATGATAGACTCGGTACAGTAAAGAGCATTGTAGCGAGTGAGAATTCGGTAATACTAGCTCAAAGCTTTGCATCCTTCTTTTATTGAATAAGTGCATCCAGCAGATGTTGTATAAGATCTACCAAAGCGTCAGAAGGCCCTTTTTTATCGATAATTTTCGCGACAAAAGTACAACAAGTATCGACATCAATTTCCTCGAATGAGAGATTCCGAAGTTGTCTCCAAAGTAATCAAATAGTGGTAAGGTTTGGTCATGACTCGAGGATAATTCCTTGAACTCTACCATGCCTATGAGGCGGAGGGTTATATCGCCCGAGCTGAATAATAATAATCTCAGTCAAATTAAGAAAGAAAGAAAAGCCCAGGATCGTCTAATCGTTTAAATAAAGCATCCGAGCGGTCGAGATCACGTGAGAAAAAGTCCCCACGACTGACATTTCAACAAAACCCTCCAAAAACATAAGGGGTCAAGGTTTTCGTAGCTGCATCTGAAAAAGCAGTATCTAAAGGATCCGATTTCGCCAGATAAGAAAATAGATAATTCGAGGCTTCATCTTAATAGTAAATTGAAGTAAAATAAACAAAGAAAGGTCAATTGCGTTTATGCACTGATTTTGGAAAACCTGTTGATAAGAAATAACAATACAAGAAAGCAAGAAAGGCCAGAAACGCTAGCTATGATGATACTGATTACGGATTTCTGTTCTATGAGCGAGTTTTGGAAAAGATAGACTTAGCGCTAAGTCGATAAAAGACATCAACTAGTGATAGACTACTGAGTTTCAAAACTGCTTGTGTTAAGAAAGATCATCATAGTTTTTAGGAGATATTTACTTCACCTAAATTAGCAAGGTCTCTTCGGGAAAATATTGAGATCATGAAAGCAGATTGCAGGTTATGTGGATTTCCGAGATCTTTTAGTCATACTAGGCTCACTCAGCACTTGATCGAGTACCATCTTCAGATTTATTGGTGGCAATGGATTCTTGTTAATTTTTCGGCACCGAAATTGTTCATCTTTATGTAAATGAACGCATAATCAAAGTAGATGTTCGCTGGATAAATAAGTTCAGTACATAAAGATCGCGGCACTATGAATAAAAAAGCCCACGAACAAAAAAAGCCAGAAAAGCACGATGTCGAATGTTGGCAAGTTGAAAAGGGAAAAACAAAAAAAATACATTATTGGAGTGCTGACAGTAGTTGGAATTGGTAAACAGTAAATGTCCCAGAATCCATTTCCCTCAAAGCAGATGTCTCCGTTATGATAATGGAGGAAGAGAAGGTTTAACGGGTTCCTGATTTGCCAACATAAAAGGAGGAGAAAGAATCCATTTCCCTCAAAGCAGATGTCTCCGTTATGATAATGGAGGAAGAGAAGGTTTAACGGGTTCCTGATTTGCCAACATAAAAGGAGGAGAAAAAAAAGCAGCGACTGAATGATTTGTTGAAGCAGGCTTAAGAAAGCAAGAGGGAGCCACCCAAAGGAAAAAGAATAACTAAACTAACTGACACTGATCATAGAAGATCACAAGCAATGATGAGAACATTGGGGCTCGCTAAAAAAGACACTGAGCGCATATAGTTTAGATACAAAAAAGAAAAGTGATTGTTTGCAGTTTTATGTAGATCATTTGTTTATGTTTACTATTCCGTCTTTGCCATACTACATGATTACCGAAGATGCAGTATAAATATACATGGTTTGGGGTCGAGGAAACCAACTATCAGCGTTCGTAGTGAATACTACATCGAACGATTTCGCGGCCCTGCAATCGATTCCTGTTAGGAAATTCTTAGAATGTGAGTAGGGCTCAAACGAAAAAACATAAGCCCCTTTTCCAACGTATCTATTTTCATGAACATTACTCATTCCCATAGCCGTGTCATAGTTCACCGATCCCGCTTGCCATTTGTAGTTTGGATCATCGATCATCGCAGGATCATACAGAGTATTAATGTTCAGTATGTTATAGCATCTTTAATTTATCGCAAAGTTAAATGCATTTATTTTGGGCATGGGCATTTTCGAAAACAAATAGCCATTTGACAGAAATATTTGTTAAAGGAAAACTGAATTATCACCAGAACTATCCACTTAAATCGGATTTCCTCCATTGCCTGAAATTGGCTGTGATGGGTAGTACTCCATGTTAATTCTTAGTTGCATTTTTGTGATATTGTTTGATAGTCGGAAATGTTTCCTACAAAAACTAAAGTTTTGATAATCCAAAGGAGCAAATAATACTAAAATTTAACTCAAAGCTTATTAATTACATGCTACTGGCCATGAGTTTGTCAATGATTGACTATTCTAAACCTGATACTGATTTCCCAACTGCCAGAACTTTGTGTTGATAGCAATACCGGTGGTAAGTGATACTCTTAGATATTAATCCATCTATGGGTTGTAAAACTGATAAGTGTGAAGATTGTAGACTATTTTAGAAACTTTGAAGGCTCTTTGCTGCATCAGACCCATTCCAATGTTGTCAAATTCTGAAATATCATTGAATCCAGATGTGAACATCGCGTAAGGATCTACTGTGAGCTAAATCAGTAAGTCATTCAAGGCACGAAGGGGTAATAGTATGAATTGGTTAGAAGGAATGAGAAGACCGATCACCGACGATATTAGAGGAATTTTAAATGTTCTCGAACTTACTGGTATTTTTTGTGGTAAAATTAGTCCGTTTTGCATTTGACATTGCGGGACAGTAGGGGAAATGAAAGGCTATCTAACACCTTTAGCAAAATGAGGTGAATAAAGGGTAGAAAACCCAACTAGTGATGGTATGTTCGGAATCGAATATGCGTTAGATACACCAGTTTCAAGATCTCCAAAATAATATGGCAACACTTACGGAACGTACGTTTGATAGATGAGCCCGGTGCTAAATTTAGCGGGGAAATTATTTTGCTGAACGGCAGGATCTAATCGAATTTAGTATTTTCCATTTGATGATGTTGTGTCAATATAGTCATTCGCCAAATGATTGGCAAGATATTATGCTCGTAGGTTGTTGTTGTATCCATATTGCTGTAAAATAGTTGATCTTGACGAATCATAGCAACTAGGGGCATTTGCATTAGATTATGCATAAATATACCACCACCAAATCTACTGATCTTGACTTAACCAACATGAATTCGTCCATCCAACGTGACTTCGGTAAGTTCCAGGCATTACACTTAATGCTTGTCCTTAATCTCCCCATGAATATGCAAAGTTTGATTTGGTTGGTATTGTTGGCATAATAGTCCCTGGTGATGATATCGATTTCAGATGACCAAAATCTTCATATGTTCCTATCTGACCTGATGATAATGATGAAGTATATATTGATTGATAATTGTCAATGTTTGAGTAACCTAGACCTTCTACTTACCGTCCTTCAGTATACAACTAACAAATTCCAATGTCAGTGAGGTAGGCAGCAAGAACTCCGTACTATACAATTCTTTATATCTAACGATTGCGGGATGATATAACTATCTGTTGAATAAAAGACTGTGCTGAACTATCGACTTGTAGTAGCCCTACTGGCAATGTAGTGGTATCACATTAGACTGTAATTTACAAGTGGCTACGGTACGGATCCATTACCCCTTACATTAAGGCATTGAAAAAAATTCGAATGACCTATCCAGGCCAATACTGTCCACCATTCGAAACAGGCTCGATCAACCATGATTTGTAGATCGAGAAGAAAGCTTTTGTCTGGAGCTGATTATAGTTCAATTAAGGGGGAACTTGCATTATTATTAAATTATTAATGCTAAATAAATCACAAATCAAAATCAAGCATCCATTCAAACTTTTTTCCTAATTTTCCTTCCTAAGCCCAATTTTTTGCCTGGTTATGGTAACTTTTCATCAGCAACATAAGGGTTTTATCGTTTGGTTGATTGAACATCTCCTTCTGCAGCCATGCTCGGAGATCTCTCCAACATTCCAGTTTGGTGAAAGACCTAGTTTGAGAGTGATGTTTCCCCGTCAAGAAGTTAATTCTTTACTTGTGATCTTTACATGGGTGGGTTTCCCAGTACTGCTCCAAGTACTGGGAGAAGTGAATTTGCTTTTATTCCGATTTATCTTAGTGTGTTTTTTAGTCGACTGATTCTTTATTCTATATATTCAATTTTGCAAGCTAAATCCTACATCTATTGACCAGATTATCGTGCTACTATTTGTGCTAAGGTTTATGTTTTTCCGGCAGTTGAATTAGCATCATTGGCTATTCTGTTTGCATCTTGTTTTTTTTTACGTTTTATATAATCATCCATTTTAATTATATCATGCCTAAATTAGTTTCAAAGACTGCAGCCACAAGTGCCCGTCACCAAAGAACACGAATAAAACGAAGCCTTGCCGGCAAGAGTATAACTGTAAGAAATATTAAGGCTCACGTGAGAGCAAAGAAGAGATTACTGAATCAAGTGAAACAAGGGTTCATCTAAAAAGATGTTGTTCGAGCAGCTAATTTGAAGAGAAACCCAATGCAATTCAAACCCACAGTTGATAAAATTCTTTGGAAATAGAAAAAAGTATTGAAAAATCTAAATTTTATGAATGCGCTATTGAATAGGAAAGCAAAAGTATTGAATAAATGATCATGTCTATTTCGGAGGTTCTAACACTTGTTTTTGAATCAAAAGATATGTTTTAATACCAATCAATGCGTGCACAGCCGCAATAATAAGCATTACAATGGGTGTCCATTCGACTTACGAGCTCGAGAATATCATTTAAATATAATCTCAAAAATATATTATTTTTATTTTTTTCCCAGATTACTTTTCAAGTTTATTGACTTCATGCAGCATTTCTGTATGTTTTTTATGATCTGCTTTAATTGAATGGGGAATCTTCATGATTTTGTAGTCATTAGATTCAACATGAATCTTATACTTTACCCCTTAAGACTGCTATAATTAGCTCACATACTTGAGAAATACATTTCTCCTCTAAGGATTTTCGCTAACATCCAAAGGCATCATAATAGGTTTTACTTGAGTTTTATTACTGTCGGGTATAACTTATTTCTAAGGTTAAGGTAATGGTTAAGGTTAGGGTTTTGAAAAAAAAAAACTTCTTAGGAGATCGAGGGCAATTGTGGAAACAACCGAAATAGCTGCTGCTTACATAAATAATAATAAATATCAAAGTTTCATTAATGAATTCTAAATTGCTATCTATGCTTTATGCTCAATTCTAGCAAGATCTTTCGGTTTTATTCCTTATTTTTTATCCACATTTAGGAGTATTCCTGGTTTTGCATTAAACCTTTGTTAGAACTCAGCAAATTTTCCACCTTTATCATATCTTTCCCGCAAACCTGATTTGATTCCAGCTATTTCGTTCGTCAACAACTATTTTCCATAAGCTATGCCTATATCAGCATATGGCGTTCCGTGTTTGATAAGCTGTTCTGTTGCAACTTTGGCTGTTGATGTAACCCCACCACTAATCCCCTTAAAGATAGATTGACCGTTACCATGCTTTTAAAAATACTTGTTATATCCTTCCCTCATTTCTTTATTATTAGCTTTTCCTCTCGCAAGCACATTCCCAAAATGATCATCGAACTCATCTTTATGTCGCACTGCGATATCTTAAGCTTAATCTAATAACAATTAAACAAGACCTTGATCCTATTAAACTTATAATTTCCCATTTTTTCCTTATTTCCCTTATTTCCCTTATTTCCCTTATTTCCCCTTTTTTCCCTTCCTCCATTTTTTCCAGAAATTTGATTTTCGTATACCATTTGTGACAAGTCCTGTTGCAGCAGCACCTGCCAGAATTTTCCCCCAACTGCTTGCACTTAATTATGCTCCTGAGTTCATTGTGTTGGTTCCTCTTGAAGAATTCCACAGCCCTTGACCCAAACCATAAGCCCCGTCAAGGAAATCCCAATTTTGAAAATCTCGTTTAGCTGCAGTTATTTGATCAAGTCCTGCTTATCGTGTAGTATATCCTTCAATGTAACTAAGGGGGCCTTATATAGCATTATTTCCTAGTGTCGATAAATTAGTCAGAATTGAATTACCCCATTCCATGAATCTTATAATTATAATATTTAGTTTAAATAAATGAGTCTCAACGAAATAGTGGGCGACCTTACTAATGATTTAGATTCAGGAGGCGTTGATGCATTAGCAGGTAGTCTGTAAACTTTAGCTTAAATAAACCCTGTATAATTTAAAGCAAATGAAACGGCACTGAATAATTCGTTTGGACTTCTCCTTGGAGCAATGCGATCAAATATTAGGCGTAACAAATAACAAATAGACCCCAGTATGAATTTCAGTAAAATTCTGAACAAAATAACGACAGCATTACCGAAAAATATAGTGGGGAAATATTCAAGTGAAATAAATCGAATAAAAAGCTAAGTGGCGGGTGTTGCAGTTGGTAACATAATCGATCAAGTTAGAAACGAGGAATAAATTGATGTCTAAAATATGATTTTTAGGCAGGCTCTACAGTAAAACGATCTAGCTAATATGAACTTTTAAAAATCGATCCCTGCAAGCAATTTTGATTCCGAAAGCGTCATTGAAAGATCTATTCGATCAATTAAACCTCTTTTGCTTGAAAAAAATCCTACAATGACAGGAGTATCGGACATTCCTAATTCTATACGATATTTATCCAAATTTGCAGCTTTGTAAAAGAAAATCCCATTGGGGCAAGCATCTGATATCTAAGGATTAGCGTTCGTAGGACTTTCGAAGTAGGATGCAGGAAATGGAACTGATAGAATAGTTCCTTTCATGAAAAACGACATCATGAAAACGGGGATGCCTAATTTACCAGTATTGTTTAAATACCACGCAAATAAAACTATGTCAAGCTGGAATAAATTTATCTAGAATGAGGCTAAATTTGTCAAACTTGTCAGTGAAATATCAACTCCGACAAGCAGAAGCGCATATGTTGAGAAACAATTTAAAAATTTGAATAATGCCACATTTGCAGCTGAAGTATTAGCTACCTTAATGTATTATTATGTTTTTATTCCGACATAAAGATATCTAAAGTAAAAAAGAAGTACTGTTCAAGATTAAGATGGTTTTTACGTTCACTACTTTGTTGGTGGTTTACCTTCAACAAATCCATTGCTGTTGACTAACTAAGCAGGCGCCAAGGTTGCTAAGATATTGTTGAATAAAACAGATCCAGTGGTATTCAAAACGCCAATAGTGCTTCTAACTTCTTTGGTCGAAATTCTGAAAAAATATTCATCCACTATCAATAAAAAATAAATGTAAAAGTGCTTTTACCACAACTAGAGGCGAAGATTATAGACAGTGGGGTTCCTTCAATCATCTGGGTTATAAACAAAAGTTATAACTAATCTTCTGAGTATTTCAGATTTTTCAAGCGTAAAAAAGAAGCGATTCGTATTGTCAACAGGTTACTAAAATAATCAATTTGTGACAATAGTTCAGAAGATCACAGTAGCTTCAAAATAAAAATAAACGGATTTAACTTGGGATTATGTTTGGGGAAGTTAATATATGGCCTGTCATGATTACATATGGAAATGATTTATATTATTTGTTTATGATTAAATAAAAAGGACCATTTGATTCGCTTGTGACACCTCAATAAAAAGTGTCGCTCACGTAAATCTTCGTAATTTTACATTTAATGATAGTCACTTTTGGAATTATTCGCAAACTGCAAGTCTGTGCCTGCGGAGTAAATCTCTGAATATTGTTTGAAGATAAACAATGTTCAACTTCGATAAAGACTTGAAATATTTATGGGAACAATGAATTAAGCTATAATTTAATTGAATGATGAGGGCGAACTTTTTGATTTCAAAAAAATTTACCCTATCATAATTTCAGAAATAAAACACATTCAAAAAACATTACAATAATCAAATGCATGAATCATTGTTTTTTGGCTGCAAAGCGTTTCAACTTTGATGTTTTGATAAATTATTTCTGTTTCAACTCACTGTTCTTTGTGAACTGTACTTTATTTTTGTAAATCGCCTAATTCAGGGTTGACTACATTTAATGTAACTGTGTCAGGTCTTTATTATTTGCGAGTCTGGCAGTTATATTTCTGAGAAGAAATATCATGACTTAGAAGGAACGAGTATGTTCAGAGATATAAGCAAGTTTACTATTGATCGCGTGAGCATAAAAATCCTATAATCCAGACATTAAATTATAATAACATCAACATTTACAAAATCATTTTTTGTATTATTGTGATCTGATATCTCCCATGAGACCCGCCATTGATGTAATCATAGCATTTTAAGATTTGGTTTTTTAACTCTACTGTGTGGATTTCCATTTCAGATAAGTGCTCGAGAATGTCTTTAAAGGTTACTTTTCTTCTATTGTCTTGGTCGTGTCATAGTTCAATTGTTTGAATAAACGACCACCCATTTTGATAACATCATTCATCACAACTTATCTGAGGAAATCAATGTCAAATCTTTATTCAGGAATTAATGTCAATTAACCATTTGTGTTAAGATAAACTTCTACTAAAGATTGCCTACACGTTATTAGAAGCTGCGGGTGATCCCAGAAATAATAAAATTGCTTTCCTCCGACATTCTTTGCCTGTGCGCAATGTTTGAGATAACCGAAATTGATAACTATTTTTCCATAAGGACGCAGATGTTTGAACATTTATTATACGAGAGTTAATACTGTTTACTTCCATTCACCTCCTTAGACCTTCTCTTTGTATCCGGTTAACCCAGTATACTTGGATTTGATGCTTTCAAAAAATTGATTCCCTTTAGTTCCAATAAAATATTAAGCAAAAGCCTTAAAATGAAGTGCAACACTTTCAGAAAAACTTTTATAGATATCGTTTGCTTTAATTGCTTCTTAGAAGGCCTTTTATAAATAAGCCATGTGAGCTGCCAGATAATCAACTGATACTGCATACAACGATGTCTGTAACCCGACATGGTTTTTGCTAAAGATGTCTTTGGCCATTTGAATATAGGGACTTTGATATTTTATTGATTAAAGTATCGCTTGATCAACAACGTTGTTTATCAATTACGATGGTATTGTCGCTGAAACAACTAACGCATGAATAGGATCGATGTTTGTTTTCAAACAATACAATATTGAACGAAAAGGTTCAAATAAAAATTGGGTAGAAAATGCCCAAGGCAAAAAGTCGGCAATCTAATTGAGATTATATCCTTTTGTTCTTTATTTTCCATCTACTATTTTTTGCCGAAGAATGCTCTTGAACATCTTAAATTTGTCGGCTTAATTCCCTTTTTATGTGATGAAGTTATTGACTTGAGCCTCTGCTTATTTCCACTGTGGACATTTGTTATAATTGACTTGGCCTTTCTGCACAAATCCATATTTGGTGGAAGTGGATACTTATTGTCCGTATTAACCTTTTCGCTATGCACTGATATTTGTGTCAAAGGTTCTTGATAGATTGTACATTATATTAATTTTATAAACTCATGGGGAAAACATTATTATAAATGAAGAAACGAAAACTATAAAGCAAACGTAAACCTATTGCTGATCCGTTGACTGCATGGCAGATGAGACAACTTAATAAAAACTCAGGTTCCATTTCTACCTCTGGTCGCCGAATGCACGTAGGAATGCCAAAATTTTCGGCCAAACTATATCCAGGTCAAACCATGCGGATAAACACAGGATGGAACATAGACGCCTTACCCGATAACAGCATATTGACAACTGTGCCCAATCCGAATTTGTTAAGTGCAGGACTACTGGCGATCCCTACAACTACCCATTCAGATCAATCAGGGTCATAACTTGTTCAACTTATTCAAAATTCTTCCCCTTTCCCCATTGAATTCGTGGGTCCAAAACTATAAGGTTAATACACTAGAATCATGAGCGTCAGGACTAATTTGTTAGGTTAATAATACCACTAATAAATGCTGGGCTAATGGTGGAATGATTTGATATAAGGAGTGGTCTCCGTTGCACAAGTAGGCTTGATGGTGGCAAAAATGCTGTGATTAAATTTATAATTTATAATTTACATGAAATATTGTATCTTTGACAAAAACAAAAACAGATTCCAGATCATCGATTAAAATGAAGAGGATCTTTGTGAATAAGACGAATAATCATCTTAATATGACTAGCTTCAATGCTAAGTGATTTAAGAATTTCTCACCATCCCCTCACTTTCATGGGATGCAGTGTCTACGCCAATCAAGTTGAGCATGACTTTACAACAACCTTATACAGGAGTATCTCCTGTTGACCAAGCTCTTTTATGGGCTATCGCTCTACCTACTGCACCCGCATCAAAGCGTCCTCCGTTTGTTGTATTTCGGAAAGGATAAATTGTTGTTTAAAATTGGAGTATATCTATGCCACCAACTTGCATATATTTAGGAGCAGATGGAATGCAAGGATACATGGATTCAAATGGAATGTTCACGCAACGTCTTGCCAGATATGTACAGACCGGAATAATTCAATCAGGAACGACTCTTACACCAATTTTCAGTGTAACATATGAACTGAAGGAATCCATAGCCTGGCCGGTTCCATTGAACTACTCTCAATTCAATCTGCGAGTATACTTTGATGATAGTTCAATGCCTGTCCAACTTCCTTTACCTTTTCAGATTGGAATAAATGTTGAATTTAGAAAATTTGTGTCGTCATCATCTGATATCGTAAATTCGCAGAATCAAACATATGACTGACTTTAAATGAATGTGTGATTTTTAATATCCATATTATTTTATCATGTTTAAAAGAAATTCATTGTCAAGAACATCTGGGACGCAGCTGCAAAAAAGATAGATGAGCCTTGAACATAACGAAAAATAAGTTTAGCAGCTCAAACTTGTTACTCATACAGTTATCTCAACTAAGTTTCATATCTTGACAAAGGGAAATTAATAGATACCACCTACAGCAAATGAATCGTTGAGATCAAGTACCGTGCTTTGGACAGGAACACTAGCAGATCCAATTGGTTTGAAGAAAAAACATCTTGTTTTCAAAAGCATTGAATATATCATCTCCAACTGGAGCAGTGATTAATTCCCCAGTGTCATATATCTAATGTGTGACGGAGTCAATGGATATGTAGCAAAAGATCAGTCTGTTACAACAAGAGTTGCTGCTCTTGAGTTGCAAACTGTAGCTGCTACTATGGATTAATCTCAAGTCAGAACCTATGAACTGCGTTATGTGAATCGAGATCCTCAAACCTGGGAGGTTCCACTAACGCTCCAAACCTTCAACTTAACAGTATCGCTTGACGACAGCATCACTCCAATAGTTATGCCATTGCCGAATCCTATTTTATTGAACTTTGAAGTCAGAAGATAATGATAAAATGCATATCCTATTATTTGTAAAAATATTTTTGAAATCTTTAATAAATCATTAAAATGCGGAACTTAACAATGAAGTCAAACTTCACCAGGCCTAATGCTGCAAATTCATTCAAAAAATCTGATAGACAATATCTATAGCCTAAGAAAATTTAGAGGAATACATCCTCTTCCAAGGGGAGAATGGTTGAGTAAGATAAAAATACATTTTCTATGAACTCCATGCCAATGAAAACTCAGCCGATTCTAAATCGGCCAATATTCATATTCAGACATCACTTCAGTACTCAAAATCCCTTTCCCATAATTGACTACAATTCAAAGTAAACCTACATTTAATAAACTTGCCTATGGTTCAAAAAACTTCAAAAAACCCCAACAAATAAAAAAAAATATGTGATGTTTGGAAAAATGGAATATGTTTTATCCAACTGGTCAGGAGATTCTTTCCCTACTGTCATCTATATCTGTGCTGATGGAATGATTGGTTATTTTGATATCAATGGGAGTCTTACAGATCGTGTTGCAGCTCTTCAACTTAACTAAATCAGTCTCACGATGGATCAATCGCAACTAAGAACTTATTAGTTGAGATATACATTGGTTTCCCCGATTAAGTGGTAGATCCCTTCATAATTGACTCATTTTAAGTTATGCATGAAAATTTAAGATTAAACTGAGGCAGTAATACTACCTTTACCCAATCCACTCACAATTGAAGTATAAATAGGGGAATAATGATCATCCAAGCAGAGCTCGTATATATGATTCTGTTTCTTAATTTAATTTTCGTACTCTTCTTGATTGCTCATCATTTTCATCATCATAACTTTACCGAGATCTTTTTTTTGACTAAATTTTCAAAGGAGCTGATAGAGCCTAAACACGTTTCATTTATGCTTAAAAAGGGGTTGAAGGGGTTTAAAGTGTCACATACCGAGTTGTTTAACTGGGTATAAATGATGAAGATACTCCTGTCATTGGTTTTTCAAATTATTACATATTTCCTACTGGGGCAATTTATAAGATTTTGGCAGCATCGGTAATTGCGTGAATGTGCTTTTATTGCTGAATTGATTAATGCTAAATGTTGTGAATCATCTTAGCAAGTTAGTGATCTATGATTTATATTTTATTTGATAGATCAATCACTTACTGAATTGTTTATTACTGACCAAATTCTGCCTACTTTCTTTCAATTTTTTCGATCACCTAAATGTGCGCCTCGATTGTTTTCTACATCTGCTAAATTATCTGTTAGTGTTGCTAAGTCTATTGAATTAGTTGTTCAATTAAATGAATTGCCTAGCTTTTGGTTTCAACCTTGATCTACGGAGCCTACATCCCTTATATTTTGACTGAATTGACGAAAGGAATAAATTCGTTAGTGTTTTTCAACTAGTCGAATACTTTGTTTGTCTAAGTAACAACTTATAAAGCAGACCCAACAAAGTCCTTTAATTGAGAAGCTTAATCTCCTAAAATCATAGAAGCTGATGTTTGAACAAATTGCCCGATGTCGCTGTTGGCTACTGATTAAATAAATTTACCAGCATCTCTGAGACTGTCGAATCCAGATGATGCTGATTAAACAAGGCCACCTACGTCTTTAAAACTAGACTTAAAGAAGCTTCCGATATTTTAAAAAAAAGACATGTTAATTATGTAAAATCATGGGAATAATGCATTAATATAGTTTTGGGTTTATATTCTCATTTTTTAACTTGGTATTGCCATTAACGCTTGTAATTTCATTTTTTCCTGAATTTCGGCAACTGCATTCTTCAGATTATCGTCTCGATTCTTTAACTCGAATAATTACTTCTAAATTGATTAAATCTTCCCAGTAGCAAACTTTGCTCCGCCAAGTGTTTTTTTTATATTTTTTTGTATCTGAGCATCTACTTTTTGATTATTTTAGGCAAACTTTGATTTCAGTAACGCCAGTTATCTCTTGCTGTGGACTTAGTTTTCGCGGGTTTTTGATTGAATTAATTTCATTTATTCATCGAGACACCTTCTTAAGATTGAATTGATCTATGTTTCCTTGACATTTCGGAATTTTTCAATTAGAAACTATCTTTAGCGCGATAAATAAACGATTTCTAGATTTACGTTTGTTGCTAACGCGTTTTCTACCAATTTCTCTTTTTGGATTATAACCTTTGTCATTTATTTCGTAACCTAATTAAAGTTAGTCAGTTACTATCGTACTTTGCCGAGCTCTATGTTTGAAGACGTGATCTAATCTATCAGCTATCTATTCTATTAAGCAATAACTTCATTCCAATTAGCCATTAGCTATAGCTTTTACTAAGTTTCTTCTCTTTTTTTTGTCAGTAAATTATATGAATTCTCATTGGTTGATAGTTTTTTCTTTAAACCTTAAATTTGTTGCTAAAATACCTGTTATTTTTCTTACTTTGCCTTTAATAGATTAACTAAATGTTTATTCTATTCCTCCGCAGTTTTTAGTTTGATAATCATCTAGGCACGGTAATTCTTAGCTTCCTTTTAAAAAAGTTGTAAACTTTATGATTGTTCTTGTATTTTTCTTGCACTTTTCGCTTAATTTTTTTAAGCTTGCTTTTGAAAATTAAGCATTTTCACATTTTGCAATTACAACTGTTACTTATTTTGCTGTTGAACTTTATTGAATTGTTTTTAAAATTTCTTCTTTTCAGCTTCTAGCGAGGCCAATTTAGTTTTATTGAGATTTCGAACTGCATTGGTTTATTAGTTTGACTAGTTTTGAAAAATTTTTGCTTTTTGCTTTTACGCTAAAATTTATTTTAAATATAATTGTGAATTTGACTCCATTGTTTGCTTAATTTAGTTATTTTCAATTAAAAGTTGTTTTGTTTATTCAATAAGCTTATTTTTTTAATTAGCCAAGTCTTGAAGTTAAGTGGACATCTTTGTTTTATCCTTTGAACTTTTTTTTTCAATAGTTTAGAGCTGACTTATTCTGGCTATATTTTACTTTATCTGCTTTTTTTGTTTATCTATTGTCTAATTTAGATAAGGAATCGATGTAGCATGTTGTTTTTCCAACATGCTAATCTCTTCTGATCTCGTGTTAGCTATGTCACGCTATTTTTTTAATTTATCCATTTCAGCTGTCAATTGTGTATTCAATAAAGAAAAACTACTGACTTGCCTATCGAGAAACTTAGTATATGTTTGATCTTATTACTTTTTTGTTATTGCTTCTTATTTAAGTATGCTATTTGCTTTATTTAGTTGCTCAATTCTCTACCCTTTTTTTTTAATTTAAACAAGTAATTATTGCATTTCAGCCTGAACAAAGTTTTTTGAGTTTGTTTGAGTGTGTATAATGTGCTTGAGTTCATCCATTTAGTTTTTTCGATGTTAAAGAAGCAGTTCATGTTAATCTTGAATATTTTAAATTCTAATCTCAAGTTAATTCACATTTTATAGGTCTTTAATTTTAGCAGCTTCCAGTGAAGTTTTAAGTTGAGTCGTCAAAGTTATCGAATTCACCAACTACGCTAAGAGCCTTTTAATCTATACTAAGGCGTCATAAATTGATAATAACGATATCGCTATCAATGATCGTCCTCCTTTTTATGACTGTAAAAAAGGATTTGTTTTGAAGACATGCCATAAATTTTCAATCACTTGCTACACATAACCTATTACTTAATGAACGTAATGAAATTATGTTGAATTGCTTGCTTGTCTCATCACTGACGTTACTAGCCTGGCAACATAGTTTAACTTCAACGACCATGTTTGCAATGTCTATGAATCGACGCCTTAGACATCATGAATTTATTACGATGAGTCTTTTAACCATTTAATGACTGCTGGCATGTCAATCTAAGCAAGAGTAATTATCTCCGTCTCAAGGCGCACAGTCATTACGTTCAGGAACGTTAGTTGCTCCCCCAATATTTCATTAAATTATCTTAACATTGTAATTAATTAAAAAAACGATCATTATTATTAATTTTATGACTGGAAAAAAACCTACACTTTTTTGTAAAAAGGAAATAGTATATATTTAACTGTTCAACCCCTAATTAAATACTATTTATATA
>Ga0209450_10000569_pt1 | contig 18677 bp, 17 predicted proteins | sample FrelakmetLWP11LW_FD_187149 | JGI IMG/M metagenome (GOLD analysis project Ga0209450, IMG submission 187149) | Freshwater lake sediment microbial communities from the University of Notre Dame, USA, for methane emissions studies - LWP11 LW (SPAdes)... | ecosystem: Environmental > Aquatic >...
CACGGCCGATCCCATGCATGCCGCCTCTTACAAATATTTGACCGATGCCGACTGGGCGCAGCGCATCAACGAGCTGGAGCGGATATCCGCCTGCTGCGAGCTCTGCCCGCGGCGCTGCCGCGTGAACCGATTCGAAGGCGAGCGCGGCTTCTGCGCGGCTCCGGGCGAGCTCGTCATCTCGAGCATCTTCCCCCACCACGGCGAGGAGCCGCCGCTCTCCGGCACCGCAGGCTCCGGCACCGTCTTCTTCACCCACTGCACGCTGAAGTGCGTCTTCTGCCAGAACTACCAGATCTCCCACGCGCAGGAGGGGCGCCCGTTTTCAGTGGAAGAACTGGCGCAAAAGCTGCTGGGGCTCCAGGAACAGGGCTGCCACAACATCAACCTGGTCACGGCCACCCATTTCCTGCCGCGGGTCGTGCGCGCCTTGCAGAAGGCGTCCAATTCCGGCCTGACGCTCCCGGTGGTCTACAACTGCGGCGGCTACGAGCGGGTCGAAACCATCGACCTGCTCAAGGACATTGTGGACGTCTGGCTGCCCGACATGAAATACGGCCGCAACGAACCGGCGCACCTCTATTCCAAGGCCCCGGATTACGTCGACATCAACCAGGCCGCCATCCGCCGCATGTTCCGGCAGGTCGGCCCGCTGCGCTGCGACGAAACCGGCATCGCCCACCGCGGCCTGTGCATCCGCCACCTCGTGCTGCCGAACGACCAGTCCGCCGGCCGCGAGGTCCTTGCCTTCCTGAAAGAAGCCTTCGACCCCGAGGACGTCACGGTCAGCCTCATGGCCCAGTACCGACCCCTCTACGGCGCGGACCGGCACGCCTTGATTGGAACGGTCGTCGACCGCCGGGAATACGAGCGCATCAAACAGGAATTCATCGACGCCGGGTTCGGTGGGTTCTATCAGGAACCGGAGAAGCTCGACACGGCGTTTGTGATTGACTTTACGAAACGAAAAGAAGAGCCGCTGACGGGGAATTAGATCGAACATTTTAGGAAGCGCCACGGGCGGGAATGCTTTATATAGACTTGTTGACATGGCTAACATAGCTTGATATATAAGGCTTACTGCTCGCTTCTCATGCTTGGAGACCGATATGATCCGAACCAACATTTCAGACTTAAAGAACCGCTTGAGCCATTACCTGCGTCTCGTGCGGGCAGGTGAAGTGGTTGAGATCCTGGAAAGAAAAGTCCCCGTGGCCCGCATTGAGGCGGTTAGCGTACTGGACGCCAAGAATTCCGGAAACGGCTGGCTGCAGCGCATGGTTGAACTGGGAGTGATTACCGCCCCCAAGTCGAAGTCATCCCGTTCGGTCATCGCCCGGATCGATCACGTGATTTCCGAAGGAGGGAAAAACATCGGCGCACTGGATGCATTGAAGGCGGAACGGGAGGCCGGGAGATGAGGTTCTGGGACTCCTCTGCCGTGATCCCGCTGCTGGTCCAGGAAGATCCGTCGAAATACTGTATCCAGGCGTATCGCGCAGACCGCGACGTGCTGGTGTGGACCATGAGCAGAGTCGAAATATTCAGTGCCCTCTGCAGGCGATTGAGAGATGGCGCCCTCGGGCCCGCTTCTTTCGACGCTGCCACGCTTCGCTTGAACACTTTCTTTGAGAGTATGTATGAGGTCGATGCGATTCAACGAGTAAAGGCCAGAGCGATTCGTTTGCTGCGGATCCATCCATTGAGGGCGGCCGATGCTCTTCAGTTAGCGGCAGCCATGGTGGCGACGGAAGAAAAAGTCCAACGTTTACCGTTCATGTGTCTTGACGATCGCTTGACCGCAGCTGCACGATTGGAGGGGTTCGAGGTGAACCCCTAACCACCGCGACAAACAGTGACAAAAAAGGGAAACGATGAGAACCCTGTTCGCACTTTTCGTAGCCGTTGCAATGATTGGCTGCGCCACCGAACCCAAGCGGACGCCCGACACCAGAACGGCGCCTGCCGCGCAGCAGGCCGCTGCCGGCCCCTATCCCGAGGAGTATGAGCTCAGGATCATCTCGTGGCTGCGAATGAATGCCGATGATCCGGACAATGTTCAGATCCTGTCGATCGGGCCGCCCCAGCTTAAGACGCTTGGGGTGTCAGCCCCCGACCGTGGCCTAATGAAAGGCGACGCGGTCTGGGAGTCCGTCGCGGTCGTCCAGTCGAAGAACCCGCCGAGCCCCCCCGCCTATCGCCACTTTTATTTCAAGGACGGCGTCATCCGGGCGGTCGACCTCAAATAGCGCCTGCCTTCCGCCACGGGGCGCATTTCACCGGCTCATTCAGGTGATCAACTAGAGCGACCGGGGAGCATGTGCGATGTTGGAAGCGCTTGTTGATTGCGTTCAAATAACGGCATTATTCAATCTTAATGGATGAAGAGGACTTGTGATGCGAAATTTTATTCTGATGTTGATGTGCTCGGCGCTCTTCCAGAGTCTGACATTGGCTACAGCCAACGCGGGAGAAAGGCAACCGGTGGGATTGGATGTATATGTTCTCGGGCATCATGCCTATGTTGCGGGAGGGGAAAACGGGCTATTCGTGATTGATATCCGCAGGCCGGCTAACCCCAAGCGGGTGGCGACAGTTGGTACGCCCGGTGAGGCGAAGGGGGTCTTCGCCGCCGGCAGCTTTGCCTATGTAGCGGCCGGCTCCGCTGGTCTTCAAATCGTTGGTATTCGCAACCCGGCCCATCCAGTGATGGTCGGTTCGGTCGATACACCGGGGGACGCACGCGATGTTTATGTCTTCAGCGATTATGCACTCGTGGCGGATGGGCAATCAGGTCTTCAGATCATCAGCATTCGTGACCCGGAGCGTCCGCGAGTCGTGGCGGCAATCGACACGCCGGGCGAAGCGTGTCATGTCCATGTCGCCGCTAACCATGCCTTTGTGGCAGACGGCATGGCTGGACTTCAGATTATTGACATCCGCAGACCTACCGATCCGAAAATTGTTTCTTCAATCAGCCGCTTGCGCGATGCGCGCTCGGTGCACGTCATATCCAACCATGCATATGTGGCGGATTTTGCCGGGGGCATTTTTGCGATCGACATCAGAAACCCCAGCAGGCCGCAAGTCGTCGGATCTGTGAAAACACCCGGCGAGGCTCAAAGCGTTTACCCCCTGTATAATCTTCTCATTGTCGCCGACGGCTCCCACGGCCTCCAACTAATCGATATCCGCAGCCCCGGATCTCTGCGCATCGTTGGTGCTTACGCTACGCCTGGAGAGACCCGCAGCGTATATGGATTGGCGAGCCGCGTTTATGTAACCGGATTGGGCTTCGGACTGGGTGTATTCGAGGTCATCGACCGCTCCAGGCTCAATGCAAATGGGCACTTTCTGGTCGATATAGATCGATAAGCGGCAAACTTGATTTCGTTATTGCAAGGCCAAATCATGAGGTGAATTATACAAACCAATCTCCAGCGGGTGCGCAAAAAAAGTTTGCTTTATCGAATCCGAATATTTATAAAAACATCAAACGGCGCAGCGGAAGCCGTGTCTGCCATCGGAGAACGCCCTCCCATCTGAAAGGGCAACGAAAATGGTCATCAGCTTGATCAATCAGAAAGGCGGCGTCGGCAAGACCACGACCGCCATCAACCTGGCAAGCGCTCTGTCCTCGAGGAATCTCAAAGTCCTGATGGTCGATGCCGATCCCCAGGGCAGCGTGCTGCAATGGCAGGCGACCGGGGCCAACCGCGAGTTCGATGTAGTTCAGTTGGCCATGCCGGAACTGAGCACCAAGATCGGAAACCACCGCCGGGCCTTCGATCATGTCGTCATCGATTCGCCGCCGGCGCTTTCACACATCAGCCACGCGATCGCAGCTGCTTCGGACCTGGCCATTATTCCCATTGCACCCAGCTCATTGGACATCTGGTCGAGCAGGGAAACGATCCAACTGGTCACGGATGCCGGCCGCAAAAATAAGAGGCTCGCTGCCAGGCTGCTCGTTTATCGCAAGATCCCCGGCACGCGCCTTGCGGCGGAGGCCCGCGAAGCGCTCAACTCCTACGGGCTCGACATCTTCGAAACCGAAATTTCCCAGCGGATCGCATACGTCGAGGCCATCGTTTCGGGTGTTTCAGTTCTGAAGTACTCGCCGAACAGCGTTGCAGCTCGGGAAATCCGGGACCTGTGTGATGAGATCCTATAGCCGGGAGGAAAAACACCATGGCGCGGAAGCGATCACTGAAGGATGCGGCGGCAGATCGACTGGTTGAAAAAAACAAGACCGTTCCGGAGGCCACGCCTGCCCCGGCCAAAAAAAAGGCGCCCGGGCCCCGCGCAGTGAAGGCCGCAATAGCGGAGCCCCCCGATGAAAGCCCTGCCATGCAGCCTCCCGCGCTTGAGGCGCCGCCGCCTCCCGCGTTGGAGGTTCCGCAGCCTCCCGAGGAACGGAAGATAAGCTTTCCGCCTCTTGTCTGGAAAGGGATTCCACTTCTGGTCGGTTGCGCCGCCGGTTATTTTTTTGGCGTGGGACATGCGACCGGCCCGGCGAACATCTCTTTTCTCCTGATCGGGCTTGCGGCCGGATACTTTCTCGGCCGATGCACCAAGATCCCCTGATGCGTCCACTCGTTGCGCCGACGCTGACAACGACCGGCGGAAGCCTTCCCCGTTGATCGACCGCTTCAACAACCCGGGGTGAATAGGAGCCGCCGATCCGATTTCATTGAGAGGGTGCGACCACGCGTCTTTTGCTCATCTGCAGCCGAATCCGATCCAGGTCTTCCGTGGTCGGCGGGAAGGGATAGTTGCGCAGGTTCGGCCCGGGGCGGGAATTGGCAAAGGGGCGGTTGCAGGCCACCTCGCCGTCGTGTCCCTCGCACCCGCTGGTTCGAAACGGCTGCCCGCAGCCGACGATGCGCTCGAAATCCTTTTGGCCAATGCCGTAATCCGCAATCCGGCCGTCCGGGGTATAACCAAACCGGTCGGCCCGCGAGAGGCCGCGGTCGATCAGGTAGCGCGCCACCTGGACATGGCGATAGTGCGCCATGGACGGCCGGGGGTGCCCGGCCATGCGTGAGCCCGGCTCCGGGAAAAAAGAAAACAGGTGGGTCCGCCCGCCCATGTCCCTGGCCATCTGGATGGCGGCGCACATCTCCTGTTCCGTTTCACCCATCCCCGCCATGAGATGAACGCCGGCATGGCCCTCGCCGAAGACGCCGACGGCGCGCTGGAAACAGTCCCAATATGCCGGCCACCGATGCGGGCCATTGACCCCGCTGCCGCGGTAGCGGTCGAAAAGTGCCGGAGTGGCGAGATCCACCGCCACCCCGATCTTGTCGGCCCCGGCCGCTTTGAAGCGCTCGAGATCGCCCTGGCCCAGGACGGTGGGAGTGACCAGCAGGGATACCGGGTTGTCGAAACGCGAACGCAGCCGGGCGCATACGGTCGCCGTGTCCTGAACCGCGCGCCGCCGGGTGATCATGGAAATGCATATCCGTTTGACTCGCTGCCTGCGCTGCGCAATCTTTTCAATGATGTCGTCCAGCGGAAAGGTCGGCCACTGCACGCGGATAAAGCTCTTGCCGGGGCCGGCTCCCGGGCGTTCGGCCGAAAGGCCGCAGTAGGCGCAGCGCGCACGGCAGCCTTCCGGGTAGGTCAGGAGCAGATTAATGCAGTGGAGCCGGGCATCCCGGTAGAACAGGCCCGGTTGGTACCCGAGCGTCATGGCCGCGGCCAGGCTCATCCGCATGTAGCCGGGGCTTCGGGGGGCGTCGCCTTCCAACTCAGCCATCGCCATTTCTCCTTCGCGCTACCCGTCGCTGCCGATCCAGTCTGCGGGCACCGAGCAGCAGGTTTTTTGGTAGCGGATGTCAAGCCCGTAGGACCGCGCCCGTTCCACCGCCTCATCCGAGGGCAGGGCCATCCGGTTCACGCCGGCGTCCACGGCAAGGACCTCCAGCCGGCGGCTTCCGCGGGGCCGGGCGCACCCCAGGCTGATGAGGGTCTCCGGCAGCTTGAAGCGTGCGAGCGCAATCAGCTCGGCGACCGCTTCGGCGCGGGGTGGGTCTACCCGCTGAACGGGCGTGGCCGGTATGCCCATCAGGGACAGGACGACGACCTGCTCGACCTTGAACGGTGCGACGATGTCCAGCGCCTTTTGCTCGCCCCTCATCCGTCCGTAATCGATCCCGCACACGATGTGCGGAACGATAGGCACCCCGGCCGTCTGCAGCGCTTCCAGGCCCGCCGCGATTCGCTCGACCCCGAAGGGGACGTGGTAGACCCGCTGCAGCGTCTCGTCGTCGCCGATGACATCGACCAGGGCCTGATCCACCCCGGCCTGTTTCAGGCCCGCCGCATCGTTTTCACGGATGAACCCCGCGTGCACGGAAATGAACAACCGGGTTTTTTCTTTGACGGCCCTTATGGCCGGCAGAAACGGCTCCCAGGGCAGACACCCGTCGCGGTCGCAGCCGCCGCTGATGAGGACCCCGCAGCAGCCCGTGCGCTCGAGGGCCAGGCACTTTTCAAAAAGCGCATCCGGGTCGTCGGCGGGAATCATGGATTCGAGCAGCTTGCCTTGACAATGGTCGCAGCGCAAGTCGCATCTCGGACCGGTGATCGACAGCGCGGGGTAGTTCCCGGTCTGGCCGTTCAGGATGAACATCCCGGGCAGAAAGAAAGTGATCCGCCGGCCCCGGTTATTCCAGCTGATCCGCCGGGCCTCTTCCAGCATTCGGGCCAGATTCGGCATAGTATTCCCGGTAGGCGATCCAACAGTGCTTGATGATCTCATCGAAATGAACCCAGTTCGCTTCCATGAATCGGCGCCGGCGGCAGGCCCGCTCCAGGGTTTCGCCGAAGAGATTCCGCCACTCGTCCTCATAGTGCTGCAGCCGACGGACGTCCTTCTCCCGCACCGCGCGGGCCGCCCATTGGCCGGCCATCTTCCCGCACGTCACGGCGCTGAAGACCCCGGCGCCCGTAATGGGATGGGCATGCCCGGCCGCGTCGCCGACCAGCAGGATGTTGCCGCACACGGTCTGGCGGGCCGGTTCGACCGGTATCCAGCCGGCGTGATACCCGCTCGCCGGGCCGCTGATCTTCCCCTCGTCCCTCAAACGCCCCAGGAACCGTTCCAGTGCGTGCCGGGGGGATGAGCGCACGCCGGGAACGGGCTTGCAGCCCACTCCCGCATTCGCTTCCCGGCCTTTCGGGAAAAGCCAGCCATACCCGGCGTGAATCCAGGGCTCAAGATAGACCTCGGTGACCTCCATCGGCTGAGAAAGGCGCACCCGGGCCTGAACCCCCGCCATCCGGTGCCGGTGGACGATCCCGACCCACCGGCCGACCACCGAGCATGGGCCGTCCGCGCCGATGATGACCCTGGCGTTGATCTTCGACCGACCGCCGGTCTTGTGTTTCAGAACCACCGTTTCGGGGTCCGGGCGTTCCGCCGCCGCCGTGGAAAGGATCAGCCGGGCGCCGGCGTCTGCGGCGGCGCCGGCCAGGACCTGGTCGAAAAGATCCCTTCGGATCGTGTACCCCGGGGCGGCGATCTCCGTGACGTCGTTGCCCGGCAGGATGGTCCTCATCGCCCGAACCGATTGGACCCGAAAGCTGCGGTGGGGCGGAATATCGCGCAGCAGCGCCGCCGGGATGTACTCGGCGCACTGAACCGGGGCGCCGATCACGCGGCGGCGGTCCACCATCACCACGCGGGCGCCCTCCCGGGCCGCCGCCAGCGCGGCGGTGGACCCGGCCGGCCCGGCCCCGACCACGAGGATGTCACAGGCGCGCGGCACCGTTTCCGGGGGGGAGACTGCCGGCGATCTTCCGTTCACGCACGCTCCTCCTGTTTCAGCGGCCGGGCAGGCACGGCGCCCTTTCTACGGCACCATTTCAGGCGGCCCTCCCGCACGCGCGAAGCGCTCAGACCGGCCCGAGCACATTCAGCACGCTTTGGAGCAGACCCAGGTTCAGCGCCGTCTGGTTCTCGAACTGTCCGGCGTAGGCGTGCCGGGCCTGTCCCAGTTCGTAGCAGGTGGTGTTGTCGATGTCCAACAGTATCCCGGGGACCCCGGATCGGCGGAAATCATCCGCGTGCTTGGCGAAGAACGGCTGGCAGCAGCAGCCGATGTAGGCCGGCTCCCCGGCGGTTCTCATCCGCATCAGCTCTTCCCACAGGTCTTCGAAGCTGACGATGGCGGCAACCCTCATCCGGCGCTGCCGCCCGATCTGCCAGGCGGTGCCGATGGTGCAGCCGTCTTCACCGCAAACCCGGCATGATTTCCGGTTCCTCAGGTCGCACCCGGTCGGTTTGGCGCAGTACGGGAGCAGGAGAACGGACGGCTTCTGATCGAGGATGGCGGCGAACGACCCGTTGGTCGGATGGATCAGGTTGCAGTGCTCCAGGGGGATGCCGAATCGGGCGATTTCGATTTTTTCGAAAATCAGGTCGAGCGGCCGGATAAAGTCCTCGAACGGCATCCCCGGAATGCAAAACTGCCGGTCGGTCAGGAATTGACGGATGGCGCCGCGCAGAGAGCGGCGGTCCAAGGGTGCTCCCCTCAACGCCGCCTCCAGATCGTAAAGCGCCCGGTGGGGATAGGAAAAGAAATCCCCGGTGATATACAATTCCCTGACCCGCTGTCGCCGCCCGTCGACGACCAGCGTCAAACGCACCAGGCCCGCCTCGGATTTGTATGCGGCTTGCAGGGTCTCCCGCCGCCGAAGCCTCGGGCGCACCGGGTCGATCCACTCCGCCGACCGGTAGTGCGGCCGCCTGGACCGGAACAGCGCCTCCTCCGCCGCCGTCAGGCCGGCCGGTGTGAGCCGGATGTCCAAGTGCTGCTCGAACCCGCGCCGAACGGCGTCCTTGATGCGTCCAAGGCCCGGCGTCGAGCCGAGCTCCCAGCGCAGACAGGTCACGCGATCCTTGACGGAATCGATCTCCTTGGCCTTGAGCTTCTCGACGGGGATGCGCAGCGCCCTGAGCATCGTGTCCGCGTCGAAGTCGACCAGCATCGTGCCCTGGAAAAGAAACGCGTCGTCGGATTCGGTGCCGCCGGTGCCGGAAATTTTCTTGCCGTTGATCTCGATGTCGTTGCGGGGACGGAAATCAGCCTTCAGGCCCAAAAGCCCCAGGGCGGAGATGACCGGGAGACAGAGGGTTCGAAACAAGCGGGCATTGGGCAGTTTCACGTTGAAGAAGGACTTGTCGCAGATCACCTCCCAGCCGAGCTGGTTTTCGTCGAAGAAAATGGCACCGCCGCCGGTGTTGCGCCGGTTGATGTCGATCCCGTGTTCACGGCAGTAGTCGACCCGGATCTCTTCCTGCACGGATTGATGGAACCCCACCAGGACGCAGCGGGGCTTGAACTGCAGAAACCGGATCGTGTTGGGGGTCCGGCCCTTGCCCTTCAATTCCAGCAGCACCTCGTCCAGGGCCATGTTTTCAGCCGCCGTCAGGGGCGGGGTGTCGAGAAGCCTCCATTCTTTCATGTCACACCCATCACATCTTCAGCGGGCGGCCGTCGCGCGACCAATGCTTTAGGAAAGCCTGCGCCGGCCTACGATGCCTGTCCGGCCGAAATACCGGCGAACGGCTCACCGCGTTTCAGTCGGCGGCGTGCCTGAAATCGACCGATACGGCCTGGCCTTCAAGGTTCAGGCGGGTGGCGACGGGTGCGGTTTCGGCGATCACCTCGCCGCGACGGACGACATACCGCCGGGCCGGCTTCAGGCGCAGCGCTTCCACCGGGTCGCCGGCCTGCAGGACGACCAGGTCGGCGAAGCACCCCGGCTCCAGCCCGTAGCTTTCCAATCCCATGACGTTGGCGCCGTTGACGGTGACGGCTTCGAACAGGCGGCGCATCTCTTCCGTGCCGGTCATCTGGGCCACGTGCAGGCCCATGTGCGCCACTTCCAGCATGTCGTGGGAGCCCAGGGGGTACCAGGGGTCCATAACGCAGTCGTGGCCGAAGGCGACATTGACGCCGGCCTGCATCAACTCCTTCACGCGGGTCATGCCGCGGCGCTTGGGGTAGGTGTCGTGGCGGCCCTGCAGGGTGATGTTGATCAGCGGGTTGGCCACCGCGTGCACCCGGGCTTCGGCCATCAACGGGATGAGCTTGCTCACGTAGTAGTTGTCCATGGAGTGCATGGAGGTCAGGTGCGAGCCGGTCACGCGGCCCTGCAGGCCCAGCCGCTGGGTGTGGCACGTCAGGGTCTCGATGTGACGCGAAAGAGGGTCGTCGCTTTCATCGCAGTGCATGTCGACCATCAGGCCGCGGTCGGCGGCGAGCTCGCACAGGGCGGCCACCGACTCGGCGCCGTCGGCCATGGTGCGCTCGAAGTGCGGGATGCCGCCCACCACGTCGACACCCATGTCCAGCGCCCGGACCATGTTCTCCCGGTTGGCCGGCAGCCGCAAATACCCGTCTTGGGGAAAGGCGACCAGCTGCAGATCGAGGTAGGGCTTGAATTCCTTACGGATGGCGAGCAGGGCGTCGACCGCCAGCATGTGCGGGTCGCCCACGTCGACATGGCTGCGGATGGCGAGCGTGCCGCGGGCGATGGACCACCGGCACAGCTTGCGGGCGCGCGCCTTGATGGATTCGACGGTCAGCTGCGGTTTCAGATCCCCCCAGAGCTGGATGCCTTCCAGCAGGGTGCCGCTGCGGTTCACGCGCGGCCGGCCGTAGCTCAGAGCGGAGTCCATGTGGAAATGGCTGTCCACGAAAGGCGGTGTCACCAGGCACCCGGCGGCATCGATTTCCTTGCGGGGTGTGGCGCCGATCGCCGGCGCCAGCTCCTTTATGCGACCGTCTTGAACCGCGATGTCGCAGCCCCGCCGGCCATCCGGCAGGTTGGCGTTGCGAATGATGAGGTCCAGCATCAACGGGCCTCCTTGCGAAAGGGTTTGAGCAGGGCGGCCGGCGCCAGCGCATTGCGGGACACCAGGGCCATCCCCACGATGGTGAGCACGAACGGCAGCATCAGGAACACCTGGTAGGGCAGATTCATCGCGCTGCTCGCCTGCAGCCGCAGCTGCAGCGCATCGATGACGGCGAACAGGATGGCGCCGGCGGCGCTTTTCCAGGGGCTCCACTGGCCGAAGACGATCAGCGCGATGCAGACCCAGCCCCGGCCGGAGATCACCCCGAAGGTGTAGGCGTTGTACTGGGCCATGCACAGGAAGGCGCCGGCGAGGCCCATCAGGGCGCCCGACACCAGCAGCGCCTGGTAGCGCATGGCGGTCACGCTCACCCCGGCCGAGTAGGCGGCGTGCGGGTTCTCCCCCACGGTCCGCAGGTTCAGGCCCCACGGGGTCTGGTAGAGCACGAAGGCCGCGGCCGGAACGACCGCCATCGCCAGGTAGACCAGGGCGAACTGGTTGAAAAAGATCGGGCCGATGAAAGGGATATCGGCAAGCAAAGGCAGCGGCAGGGTTTCAAAAGGATTGATCTTCGGCAGCGTGGACGGCTGGCCGAAAATCAGCCGGTAGAAGAAAAACGACAACCCCGAGCAGAGCAGGGTCAGCCCGATGCCGGAAACGTGCTGGCTGAGCCCGAGACTGACCGTCAGCAGGCCCATCAGCGCCCCGGCCACCACCCCGGTCAGCACCGCGGCCAGCAGGCCCAGCCAGAGACTGCCCGTGAAAAACGCGGTGGAAAAACCGGCCATGGCCGCCAGCATCATGATGCCCTCGATGCCCAGGTTCAGGACGCCGGCCCGCTCGGCGAAGAGCTCCCCCAGGGTGCCGAAGACCAGCGGCGTGGCAATGCGGATCACCGCAGTAAAAAACCCCACCTGAAACACCTGCGCGAGGATTTCATTCATGTTCGGGTCGATTCCAGCGGATGCGGTATTGGGTCAGCATCAGGGCCGCCAGCATGGTGATCAGGGACATGCCCTGGATGACGTCGGCCAGGAACACCGGGACGCCGGTGGCCCGCGACATGGCTTCGGCGCCGGTGATGATGATCGCAAAAAATATCGCCGCCGGCACCACCCCGATGGGGTTCAGGCGCGCGAGCATGGCGATGACGATGCCGGTGTAACCGTAGCCCGGAGACAGGCCGGCCATGACCTGGAAGTGAATGCCGGCCACTTCCCCCACGCCGGCGAGCCCCGCGAGCGCACCGGAGACAACGGCGGTGAGCAGGGTCACCGCCGCGATGTTGATGCCGGCATAGCGGGCCGCGTTCGGCTTTTCACCGACGGCGTCGATCTCGAAGCCCAGGGTCGTGTGGCGCAGCATGAGCCAGACCCCTGCGGTCGCAAGCGCGGCCAGCAGCACCCCCAGGTGCAGGCGCGTGGCCCGCAGCAGGATCGGGAACTCCGCCTCCATGCGGATGTCCGGCGAGTCCGGATACCCGCTCAACGGGTCCTTCCAGGGCCCGTCCAGCAGGGCCATCATACCGTAAAAAAAGACGAAGTTCAGCAGCAGGGTCGTGACGACGTCGTCCACCTTGTAGCGTGTTTTCAGCACCGCCGGCAGCAAGGCCCAGGCCGACCCGGCCAGCGCGCCGCCGGCGATCATCAGGGGGACCAGGCTCCAGGCCGGCAGCCCCTCCCGGGCGCCGATGAAGGCCGCGGCCATGGCGCCCGCCAGGAGCTGGCCTTCCGCCCCGATGTTCCAGAACTTGGCCCGGAAGGCCACGGTCACGGCCAGACCGGTAAAGACGAGGGGCGCGGCCTTGACCACGGTTTCGACCAGGTTGAAAGCGGTGCTCAGCGAGCTCAGAAAAAGCTTCGTGTATGCGGTGAAGACATTGGCCCCGGCCAGCACGACCAGCCCGCTGCACAGGACCAGCGCGGCCCCGACGGCCGCCAGCGGAAGGAGCACATTCAGCCACCAGGGGCTGTGGGCCCGGGGCTCGAGGCGGAAGCCGGTCATGCCGCCTCCCGGACCCCGGCCATCAGCAGGCCGACCGTGGCCACAGTCGCATCCTGGATGTCCAGGACATCCATGATGCGGCCCTCGAACATGACGGCGATGCGGTCCGACAAGGCAAAGATCTCCTCCAGGTCCTCGCTGATCAGGACCATCGCACCATCCCGGCCGCGCAGGTCGAGGAAGCGCTGGTGAACGAAGCGGGCGGCGGCGACATCCAGGCCGCGGGTCGGCTGGGCGGCCAGCAGCAGTGTCGGCTCCCAGGCCAGTTCGCGGGCCAACAACGCTTTCTGCAGATTCCCGCCGGACAGGGTGCCGGTGCGCACATGGTTGCCGGCGGCCTTGATCCCGAAACTCTTGATCTGCTGGTCGGCAAAACGGCCGATCGCCCCGTGTTTCAGAAATCCGCACCGGCTGAAGCGGCGCTCCATGATGCGCGACAGCACCATGCAGCTGCGCAGCGGCAGGCTGGTGATCAGGCCGGTGCCCATGCGGTCTTCGGGGATTCGCCCCACCCCCAGCGCCTGCACCTCCCGCGGCGTGAGCCGGGAAACCGCCTTCCCGTTGATCTCCAGGGTGCCGCCCGTGATGGGCAGCACGCCGGCGATGACATCGGCCAGTTCCGCCTGGCCGTTGCCGGAGACCCCGGCGATGCCCAGGATTTCACCCGCGCGGACTTCCAGGCAGATGCCTTTCAGGCTGGGCCGCACCCCGCCTCTGGTCTGCAGGTTCGCGATGCGCAGCCTCACCGCGCCGGGTGTGGTCGACGCCTTGGACGGCGGTGTGATTTCATGGCCGGTCATCAATTCGGCCAGCCGCCGCTTGCTGACGGTGTCATCGTTGGCCGTTTCGGCGACGACACGGCCCTGCTGCATGATCACGACCTTGGTGGTGACCGCTATGACTTCGTGCAGTTTGTGGCTGATGAAAACAACCCCCATGCCACGGGCGGCCATCGCCCGCAGGGCGCTGAACAGACCGTCCGCCTCCTGGGGGGTCAGGGCGGCCGTGGGCTCATCGAGGACCAGGATGCGCGCGCCGCGGATCAGGGCCTTCATGATTTCCAGGCGCTGCTGCTCGCCGATCGTCAGGTCGCCGACCCGGACGTCCGGGGGCAGGCGCAGACCGAAACCCCGTTCGATCTCGCCCATGCGCTTGAGAACGAAGCCGCGGTCCAGACGCAGCCTGCGGCCGGACTGCCCCACCATCAGGTTGTCCATGACCGTGTGCCGGGGAACCAGGTGGAAGTGCTGGTGCACCATCCCGACCCCGTGCGCCAGGGCATCCGCGGAGCTGCGGATGCGCACGGTCCGGCCATCGATGGCAATCCGTCCTCGGTCCGGAGCGTAGACCCCGAACAGGATGTTCATCAGGGTGGTTTTGCCGGCCCCGTTTTCCCCGAGCAACCCCAGGATGTCACCGCCGTTCAGGGTCAAATCGACGCCGTCGTTGGCTTGGACGTCGCCGAAGCGTTTGGCGATGCCGCGCATCTCCAACAGTGAGGGGCACTCCATATCGGGTCTTTCCGGCCTGCAGACAGCGAAGGGCAGGGATGGGGAGAGGCTTTCCGCCGTGATCATCGCGGCTGGAAAGCCGCTCCCACAGGGGGAAAAATTAACTCCACGAGAAGCAGGTTATGGCCCGCGGCGCCTTCCTTAAACGGAACGACATCCCTCCTTCGCCCTCTTTGTCAAAGGGAGCGAAGGGGGATGTGAAAGCGACGGCATCGGAAACGCCGCTTCTGAGGAGCGGCCCAATGGCCTCCTCACTGGGATTTGGGAATCGACTCGTCGATGTCCACGCGGAAGGTCCCGGACAGGATCTCCTGCTGGCGTTTGGCCACCAGCTCCTTGACATCCGCGGGGAGCTTGGTGTCAAACTTGTGATACGGCGCCAGGTAGGAACCGCCCTTGGACATGAAGGAAAAGCCGCCGAAATCCTGGGCGGTGAACACGCCGGCTTTCACCAGGCTGACCATGTATTTGACCGTCGGCCACATGTCCCACACCGGCCCCGTGATGACGGTGTCCGGCCCGAGGGCGGACTGATCGGACATGTTCGAAATCGCCAGGATCCCCTTTTCCTTGGCGGCCTCGATGACGCCGAACCGCTCGGCGTAGATCACGTCCACACCGGCTTCGATCTGCGCCAGGGCGGCTTCCTTGGCCTTGGGCGGGTCGAAGAAGGAGCCGATGAAGGAGAACTTGCACTTGACCTTCGGGTTGGTCTCCTTCGCGCCGGCGTAAAAAGCGTTGGCCAGGCGGTTGACTTCCGGGATGGGCATCGCCGCCACCACGCCGATGGTGTTGCTCTTGGTCATCTTGCCGGCGATCATTCCGGAAAGATAGGCCGGCTCGTGGATCCAGTTGTCGAAAACCCCGAAATTGGGTTCCGCCGGACCGATGCCGGAGCCGAAAACGAATGCGATCTTGGGATAATCCAAGGCCACTCGGCGGGCGATCCGTTCGGCGCCGAAGGCGTCGCCCGTGATCAGTTGGTAGCCCTTTTCCGCATACTCCCGCATGACCCGGGCAAAATCGGCCGATTTCACGCTCTCGGACCAATCGTATTGAATCCCCATTTCTTTCTTGGCCCGCAGCAGGGCGACATGGATCTGGTTCACCCAGGGCTCTTCGATGGGGGTTTCAAAAACCGCAGCCACCTTGAGCGGGGCTTGAGCGAACAACGGGGCGGCCGGGCCGGTGCCGAGCAGCAGAACAGCGGCCAGAGACGCGATCAGAATCATTCCAGCCGTTCGTGGGACACGTTTTCCCGAATCCATTTCTTTCCTCCTTTTTGCGGTGATTTGCGGATCAGAACCACTTGAATATCAAAGCGTGGATGAGAAAAATACATCGCCATTGGAACTGCTGTTTCTGTCGGGGGATAGCCTTATTTGATATGCTGGTCGATTGCAAGCACTCTTTTGCCCTTCCGCAACCGTTCTCGTCATGCTTCCGGATGGTGCCCTGCCGCTTGCCGGCCGGCGGCGTTCGCTCCGGCGACAGGGCGCTCACACATAGAGGATGGGATCGAGCCCCTTGCGCCGGCGCAGCGCTTCGAGAAGCCCCACACAGCCGGTCATCATGTTGTCGCCCAGCGGGGCACCCCAGATCATGGGCAGGCGCGACCCGATCACCAGACGCCGCTTGGGCCCGGTGGCAATGATGGTTTTCAGCGCCTCCGGGCCGACGGTTTTGCGAAGGTAAGCGCCGTGGCCGCCCTCGTCCAGCACCCGGCGATGCTCCAGCCTGCCCGCCGCCAGTCCCTCGAGCAGCCCTTCGAGCCGTTCCCGGGTGATGTCCTTGGTGTGATACTCGGCCATGCCGGCCAGTTCGTTCCCCGCAACAGCGGCGCAGACGGTATGGGAGGTCGCCACATCCAGCACCACGAACGGTCGGTCCTGCGGGGCGTTCGCGTCGAGGGCGGCGCCCACGATGGCGGCCATGCCGCTGTCCATGACAAAGGCCTCCCGCGCCGGCAGTTTCAATGCACCGGCGGCCACGGACCGCAGGCGGTTCAAAAAGGCCGGGACCTCGCCGGAGGAAAACAGCAGAACGTGCGGCTGCGGCCGGGCGTCCATCCGCTCCCGGTAAACCCGGTGCCGGAAGTCCAGGTGCGAAACTCCCGGCGGCGGGACGCCGTGATCCTGCACACAGACCGCCACGGCATCGAAATCGAACGGGACGCCGAACCCCTCGACGATCCGCTCCAGCCGGTCGGCTTCCACGTCCTGCAGCACCAGGTGCGCCTGGCGTTTGCGCTTGCCCAGCTTCTCCGCTTCCGCATCGTCCACGACCGTGATGCCCCAGGAGCGCACCTTCTCCGGGTCGTGGTGCAGGGTGGCCGCGGCCGAAAGCGATGCGATGACCTCGTTCGTCTCGGCCCGCTGGCGCAGAACGTCCGTCACCGGGCCGCCGCCCATCTCGCACCCGGTGACAATGAGGTCCCCCGGCAGGCGGGCGGCCCGCTCGGCAATCGTCCGCACCGGCGACACCACCACCGCCTTGTAGTGGTGCACCGCCTCGGTGTCGAACCAGAGCACGTCCATGGTACCCGCGCCGATGTCCACGCACAAAAACCGACTCATGGATTATTTTTTCCTGGAAATTTTGTTCAGTTCCTCCAGCGTCGTCGCATCGTCGAAAATGTCGGAGACCACCTGATAGGGGGATTTCGGCACCTGCATCATGAAGCTCACTTTTCTCTGGGCCTTGTCGAACCCGGGTTTCGGCTGCCAGTGTTCCACCCAGGCGCCTTCCGGATGGGCCGCCACATCGTCGCAAAGCCCCAGGACATAGAGCTTGCCGGTCTGGTGACACTTCATCTGGGACAGGTTCAGGCCAAAGTCCTGGCTTTTAGGGGTCGGCAGGCAGTAGTTTTTTTCGCACTCGGTCACCCACACGAAGGTGTCCTTCCAGACAAATCTGCCCTTGGGGTTCTCAAACTCCTTCAGCCCCTTTTCTCCGGATTTTGCCAGGAACTGGGCGGCGTCCGCCACCTTTTGGTAGACTTCCTGCGGGGTCGCCTTCCCCGTGACCATCTCGGACTGCGCCGAGGCCGCGGCGGGCATGATCACCAGCAGGGACAAGAGCAGCAACAACCGTCTCATTCTGAACCTCCAGGGCAAATAGATTGATCGGATGGACCGGCGGCGCCCGCCATGCGCCGGCATGGAGGTTCGCAGCGCGCCTATCTTAGTGCACATCCGGGGATGATGCAATTTCAGATTGACGAGGATGCCTCGGCTTGACCAGGCCCATCAGCACCACCGAGATGCCGGCCATGGCGGCACAGATGATGAAGGCGTGATCGTACACCCCCGTCACGTCGCGCAGCCTGCCCGTCACCCAGTGCGTCAGAATGGCTCCGGCACCGTAAAAGGGGGTCCAGGCCCCGGCCACGGTGCCCATGGCCTCTTTGGGGAAGTAGTCCCCGGCGCAGGCCCCGTAGATGGGGAACGTGGCGGCGTAGAACACCGCCACGGCGCCGGTGATCGTGCAGAGCAAGGCCCATGAACCCCCGGCGAACAGAAGGCCGCTCAGCAGCACCGTGATGACCGTGTTGGAAATAAGAATGGTTCGCTTGCGCCCGGCGTAATCGGAGAGCGGCAGAACGGTCAGAACGCCGAGGATCTGGCAAAAGCCGTGAATGCTGGCGAGAAGGCTCGCCTGTTCGAGGGGTAGGTTGAGCTGATACTTCGCGTAGTCCACCATGAAAGTGGTAAACCCGTACAGGCCGTAGGAAAGGAAAAAGTAGGAAGCCCCGATGATCCAGAAATTGGGGTCTCGCAGGATTCTGCGCAGCGGCACCTTGAATCTGCCTTTCCCCGGCGCGGGTGGCGGGTCGCCCTTCTGACCCCAGGGCCTGAGGCCGCGGTCGGCCGGGTCGCTGCGCAGGGCCAGGGCGTTCGGCAGCACCAGCGCCAGGGCCATCATACCGAGGATGAACCAGGCATGCCGCCAGCTGTAATGGTCCACCACCCAGGGGAACGCAACCCCCATCACGGCGAAGCCGAGGCCATAGCCCGTCGACAGCACTCCGAGAGCCATGCCTTTGCGCTGGTACGCAAACCAGCGCTGGACCAGAGTGATGATCGGGACCCAAAGGCCGGAGGCGCCGAGGCCGGCGAGACCGAAGAACAGGCAGGCCGACCAGAGGTGCTCCACCGTTCCCAGCAGCGCCACGCCGGATCCCAAAAGCACCAGGCAAACGGAAATCACCCGCCGGGCGCCGAGCCGATCGGTCAGATATCCGGTGTAGGGCGTAACGATGATGTACGTCAGGAGATAGGCGTTGTAGATCGACC